>Ga0325402_1004636_pt1 | contig 12702 bp, 7 predicted proteins | sample PopdelMetagenome_22_FD_207212 | JGI IMG/M metagenome (GOLD analysis project Ga0325402, IMG submission 207212) | Populus deltoides microbial communities from Bellville, Georgia, United States - Xylem-PdKOR-R3 | ecosystem: Host-associated > Plants > Phyllosphere > Stem > Wood/Secondary xylem... | reverse complement strand
CGCTCTCCTTTTCAGCTCTTATAATTCGTCAAGGATGCTCATGACCCAATTCATCATCACCGTCCGTATGTTGCTGTGGTGGCATGGAGGGACATGATACGTTTTCAAGGGGTCGCTTTTTTAGGCTCAGGCCTGACTTCTTCATTTCGACATTTTGTTCGGGCGCCAGCGTTAGTCAAAAGTCCACGAACGAGGATGGTTGCCTGGGCACATCCATGCAGAGCTACTGAGTCCACATTCCATGAATCCTATTTTCTCTGTTTAAATGGAGGGAATTCTTTTACAAAATAGTTGCTTAAATGGGAAATTACAAAGAATCTCAAATATCCAATTAAATTATTTTTCCATATCATATTTAAAATATTAATACCAATCTTTGTTATATAGTTCGATTTTTCAGTTTTCTTTCTTCTTCTTTCCCTCTTCCCTACCCATAAATTTATCCTATAATGCAAAGCATTTTAGTCTATGAACTGCACATCTATTTATTTAGCCATACTTTTTCACCCCTTCAAGAAATCATGTAGTGTTACCGTGAAATTCATTACCGCATAGAGACTATTCTATCGATCATGATCGTTAGCACTAAAATTTTAATTAATGGATGATATTAAACCAAAAAAAAAAAGAGCCTTTCTTGTAAGAAGATGCTCCAGGCATGAACTCTAGGTAGTCTTCATACATTTTCCTCTTTGCTGGTCTCCATGTTTTCAATAAAATTTCTAAGTTTTTAAATAAAATTTTTAAATCTCCAACCAAATATCCATATTTTAAATATCTTAATGTCTCCAAATAAAATCTGTCTTTAAAAAAAATCTTCATAGAAAAATCTTAATATCTCCAATAAAATCATCATGTCTTCAAAGAAAATCTTCGTGTCTCCAAACAAAATCTTCACAACGAGATTTCCATGTCTTTAAATCTTCAATAAAAATCTCTATGTCTCTAAACAAATCTTCTAGAAAGAGATTTCCAAGTCTTTAGTAAAAAAATTCATTTTTTCAAACAAAATTTCTATAATGAAATATTCATATCTCCAACGAAGATTTTCATGTCTCTAAACAAAATCTTCATATTAAGACCTTCATATCTCTAATGATGTCTCCAACAAAATCTTCATGTCTTTGATAAAATCTTCACGTCTCCATGCAACGTTTCCACATACAATGCTTTGCCATAACAACACAAAATTCTCCATTTGTAAAGATATTTTCTAACAAAAAAAGCACAAGAGATGCTAGTAGTGCTCTACAGTTTAAGAAGAAAATATATGTTATTCTTTGCAATTACATACAAATTCAAAGATTAAAGGGATGACAATGCAAAAAAAAAACCTACAAACTTTGGTCAACCTAACCAAGTCTAGTTGGGCCAACCCAGTTAGACTGGTCACCCCATCTCCAGTTTGGTTAGGCCAACCAAACCAAACTGCTCTCAAATCTGGTTGGCCAACCTAACTAGACTAGTCCTCTTTGTTTCTACTAGTCCCATAAGTAGTTCAAGGTACCCCACCAATTCAAGATAATATACACTAACTTAAGGGACTGCTCTCCAATCTAACGGACTACTATGTAACTCAAGCAGTCACTTCAAATTAGTCCTTGTATAACCATCTTTGGATTGATTCCTCTAATGAGAGTTTTTCTTTAAAAAAAAAAACCTGTAATTTCCACACACCATAGTGCAAAGTCACAACCTTTAAGAAAGTTAGTATAACGTTGCACTCTCTTATGCTTACGCATGAATTATCGATATGACACCTATTTTTCTTGCCAATTGTTATCTCCCTCTGATTTGTCTCCTTAAAGAACGCTTACCTTTCTCGTCAATAATTATCTCTCGCCAACTTATCCGCTTAATAAGCATCAACTTTTCTCGTGATCACCAACCTTTCTACCATTGACACAACAACCAATAAGCCTACAAGAAAAATAATCATCCATCATTGCTTCACTCTCCATGAGAGTCATTACTTCACTCTCCAATAGGTAAGCTCAAGTGAACAAGGTGTATAAATAGCTCGAGTCACTAGGTAAATAATTTATTCAATAACTACACAAGAAAAAACATATTCTACAAGAACAACCATATGTTCTTCACTTTTCTTCTTTTTCCAATACATTATTTCTCAACCTACATTTACTAACTTAAGCATCAGAGAGTCTTCTATTCTGAGAGGAGACTTGTATTTTTAGGAGATAGTGGAATGACCAAGTCCAGTCACATCATCGGCTTGTCAAGTAATGACCAAGTCTAGTCAACTCATCGGCTTGTCAAATAGTGATCAAGTCCAGTCACTTAGTAGCCTAGTCTAGTAACCTTATCAGCCCATCAACTAGTCATGGAAAGACTCAAATTCAATTTGAAGTTTTTTCAATTTCATAAATAGACATAGTCTTAGCCAAACTAAATAGTTTAAGAGAAACCTCAAATTTTATCCTTAATTTAATATTATATTATCAATGGAGTTTTATATCTTTTTAATTTTATCAAAATATCTCAAATATAATCAACATTAGAGATAATGTCACTCCTTGATCTATCCATTGTTAGTGACAAACCAATGGTTAAATAATTATGTCCCATTTACAATATTTGATTTGTTTGCACTATTAAATCCTTTAATCCAATGTGCTTGATATAACTATGCTACCAACACATGTAATAAGACAATAATGTGCCCGAGTGACAATTTCACACATCCCATTGAGTATTTTGTGTCATTCATTCTTGTTAGATTGAATTTTTATTTGGTTTAATCGAAAACAAACCAAATTAAGATGGGTAAAATTTGATCTAGTTAGATTAAAGTTGGGGTGTGAAAGTGAGGGATGGATTCATCCGACCAAGCTTTAGTATGATTTTTTAACCTATTTTTTTATTTTTTAAATTTAAATTTTGATTTTCAATATAATTCATTGATTTTTATCTTATGATTCATGAAGAATTTTTGTGGTTTCATAATTAGATTTGACGTTTTAGCTCATTTTTATGATTTTGTGATTCATGAATATAAATGTAGTTTGTTTTTAAACTTACATTTTTTATTTTTTATTTTTTATTTTAATTTTAAAAAAGAAAAAAATGGATCAAATATAGTACCAATATTGGGTGGAGAGAAAGTTCTTCATCTGATCTGATCCAATTGAATTAAAGGCAAAGACATATAATGAATTTTCAGGGAAGTGATGAATAAAGCAAAATCTAATTCCAACCTGATTCATTGTTATTTCTATTTTGATATAGCAATTGACAATGGAAGAAATTAGGGACTCAAATAAGAAGAAGAGGAAGATTAGAAGGATTAACACAATTTTGTACAAAGATGTCACGAAACCTAGGAGTTACTAACTATTTAACTTGTATTTTTCTGCGGATCGAATTTTTTTTCATAAAAAATATATATACTGACTTTTATGACGTGTTTTTGTACACAATCTCAAGTGGAACTCAAAAAGTTTATGCATATATTTGATTAAATAAATTAAGAACTATTATGCAACAAAACAATTATCAAGTCCAATCCCTGTCTAGTCGAAGTAAATCAGTCAAACCCATAACCTGGGTTATAAACTTAATTGTGTTCAACAATTATTATTTTTTATAATCGTTGATCTAAAATAGACACTTATAAAATTAAAAATCAGCAAAATATCAAAATGATTGGTAAAAAAAAATCAAATTAAAATAAATTACGTTAATTAATAATCAATCAAATATTAAGTGATGAAATTGAAAAAAAAATAAGAAAGAGAAATTAAAAAAAATACAATTATAATGGATAAAAAAAAACTCAGTCTCTCAGGATAGGAAAGCCCAAAGCTCCTAGGCCTGGAGCAACCCACAAGCCAAGACCTTATTTTTTTTTTTTAATTTTCTTAAAAGGTGGACAACAGGTCATTTGGTCCTTAATATTTTTTTTTTTAAATAGAGGCGACACATCGTCTCTATTGAGGTTGCCACTGGTGTGTTTCAGACCAAACGAAACTCATTTTAAACATATTTTGACCTGAAAAAACCAGAAAAACATCTTGAGTATCTTATAAAACATATTCATCTAATAAGTCAAAAATTATCTCTAAAACCCACAATCAACCTGAAACCAAAATTCTTTTCGGGTTCAGATCCATAATTTTAGACAAATTTAAGGAAAAACAACACATTGTCTAAACTTTACTCATCAAAAGGAATTCATTGAAACCAAAATCACCTATTTTTATTGCTAGAATTGGTCTCAATCGAAACTCTCTCTTTACTACTAAAAACCAATCATTCTCTCTCTTCTTTCAAACAAGAGACCAAAAAATTAAAGAAAATAAAGTTTAGGATCAAAATTAAATTTCATAATTTTTAGGGATTAAAAGCTTATAATCTAAAAAGTTAGAGGACTAAAGTGTATATTTAACTCTAATTTTAGCAAAACCATCTTTTTTTGCCGTGTTTTTCCAGAATATCTTTGAATCTTGTTTTTCCTTAATAAATTAACTTTAATTAGCCATCAATTTAGGCCTATGAAGGTGCAATGAAAAAAAAAAGAAATTAAATTTCTTGATGAACAATAGGATAGGAAACAGTCTCTTCCCAACATCTTTTAAAATATTGCTTAATTATTATTTTAATAAACAATGGAATGACCTATGTCCGGTATGTTTTAGTGGATCCAAATTACAATGTCATAAAAGTTTTCGCCCAAATAAGCCTCAATTTTCCATAAAAGACCATTTTTTAACATTTTATAAATTTACAAATATGAATGAAGACAAATTGAGACTTGCTTTGAAAACCTTCAATTAAAGCGCTAATGGTCACGTTCAAATCAAATGCAAAGCAAGGAACAGCTTATAGTTTTCATTAACAGTATATCGTCTAATGTCAATTATATTAGGAGCAAAATTGATAAAATCAAGATGTTTGATACTCAACTGATAAATTAGGGACCAAATCTAAGTGGTCCCTATAGTTTGATCACTGCGGGGGCGTCTGCAGTTTCGTCAATCATTCTTTGTATACCCCACCATGTACAAGGCTGTGAACCAAATTATCAAAACAAATACCCACATTAGAGAATCAAACACTTCGAATTGCCTTGGAATATATAGCTGTTGTATTATACAATGGCCAACTAGTTTAGCTTCGGAGACATTGATTCTCGACGTCCGATAGTGAATTTGAAACAGTGTAAAGACTTGAATTTACATAAGTTTGCACCTCTTTCCCTAACACAACGATGCATTGCATTCCTATATTAATTTAACCTTACACATTTTCTGGCGCAGCTGGCTCCTCAGAACACCTGATAAGTGGCTCTGTTCCCTCCTTGTTGAGTTTGGGAGGAAAAGCTTTCTTCTCAGGGTACAAGATATAGTGTTGACACATGAATACAAGGTCAAAGAATATGGACACCTGCAAAATGTATCCATCAAAACCAGAGCAGAAGGGAGCAAAGAAGAATTGAGATGGAACGTGAAAGAAAGAACTGGTTTAGATGGACAACAAATAATTTGGCAATAGTGGTAAAACCAGACTACCAGCATGAGATTGGTAACAGTTAAAAATTTGCATAGAGTACTGGAATTATCCAAAATAGAAGAAATGTTCCATACCAAAGATAACAACGTTTTTCCTATGTTGCCATAGAAGTTCACCCAAGAATCTGGCAAAGACAATAAGATCAAATTAGCATCACGCATAAAACCTGATTCAACTGGCAAAATAACCCCCCCCCCCCCAAAAAAAAAAAAAAAGAAAGAGTACACACTTTGGTCTATAGATTGCACTGCCATTTGAGCATAATTTGTCACCCCTCCAAGAAAATCAAGTAAAATGTTTCCAATGCTGAAGCCAGTTGTGCTCTTTCGCATGAAGTTCATGATCACCTGTGTCTCAGATGTGAGGTGTCATGTCAGAAATATTCTAGAGGATCATATAAAGAATGGGTCAAATTGAAATAAAAAACTAAAAGGGGGGGGGGGGGATAAAAGAAAAGGTATCTCATTAAAGCATCCATAAGTTCCATCTGCTGATTAGTGAGTAGGAAAGGACAGGTTCTGTGTGATTGTGATATAACTTTACATCATCTTGAGGAAACTTGAGGAAAACTAAGTTTACATCATCTGTTTTATGAGGATAAAATGCTATAATAGACTATCAGAGATCTTATCTGATTTATAGATTGCTGTCTTTGCAAGTCCAATGGCTTTAAAGCCAGACTAGATGGCAATTAGTCCCACACAGACTTCTCAAAGACATGAAAGAGAAGCAATTCTGACCTGAGGAATATACTTGATGACAGTCATAAAAACTTGAATGGAGCTGCAACAGCATTAAAATAACAGGAATAAGAAAGAAATTTCACACAACTGATTGATCAATCCACTCTTTAATGGCAAAGTGAAAGCAAAAATAATAACGGAAGAAGTAGTTAAGAAAAGATCCAGAACCGAAACTAAAAAAAAAATGATTTCTCATCACTGAGTAATATGCCTATAATTGCTTGGCCATTTCCAGCCAGTGGCAGGAAAAAAAATTAAGGGTTTACATTATCCCCTTAATGCACTTTTGGGATCTCATTTTATCAAACTTGACTAATTGCAACCCAGACATCAGGTTTTAACTATTTCTTTTATCAACAGCTTTAACTAATCTCACAGACGAGGTATTTCTAAATCACTGTTGTGGGGACGTGCGACAACTGTGACACCTGACAAACCTAAAAAAGCAGTCCATCAAGGACGGTGCTTAAGTTTGCCACAGCATTTGAATATGTGCCACTCTTTCAGAAAATTTATCGGCCATTAACCTTTCTATCACTTATAATCCCAGCCCCACCTTTTACCCTTCTCCCCAGATGACAGAGAGAGATGAGAGCACCACCCCATTGCCTATGTTGATGACAATTCTAATTTATATTGAGAGAAAGGAGTCTAGTGCTTTTCTGAGTCTCCAAGATTACGAGTCTCATTGAAGAGAGACATGAATTAGAGCACAAACAGGTTGAAATAACAGTCTGGAAACCAACTGCAAAGGAACACGTCCCAGCAATAACAGCAAACCAAAAGCAAGGAACATGGTCAGTGAAGAAACAGAGTAAATCATAGAAGATAGATTAAAGAAAATAGAGTTTCCTGTTATAAGAGAACTTGGGAACTCAGTCCTCAAACAAATATGGGTATCCAAATTACAGCTACATGTGAAAAATCTGAAAATAGATAGCTAAAATCTTATACAGACTCTAATATCCATCTAGCAGGTTGTTGTTGTTCTTGAATATCATACACACAGTGGAAACTATAAAACAAAATTATTCGAGAGTCCTTAGGATCTCATTGGACCAATAATTGTGTCCCCTCAGGCATCCTTTTTCCCCTGTCTTTTTGCAGTTGTGTACTTCATCATACACCATTGTATACATCTCCTTCAGGATTTTCCAGACTTTTTTTTTTGGTCTGGAATTGGATTTGTGCCCCAAAGTGTTTGAAGATTTCATTGAATTCTATCAAATAATCTCCACCTAGAATGTGTCAAGATTATTCAAGCATTATTAGATTGGTAATGGCACTGTTAGACAGATCTAGAGTTGTTTAGGAGTTTATTACCTAAATATCTGATCTTTTCAGTTTTGAATAATTCTTTAAAGGCAGGGTTGTAGCAAACTACAAGTCGTCCAATTGTCCGGCCTCCAACGGTAATCCACACGAACCACCTATGAGAAATCTTCTAGCAACGTATCATGATCCCCCCAGTATTAGAAAAGTCATTAGTGGTTTGACTTAACCTTTCAGTGATCAGTTTCTCAGTGTAATTAATATTCTTTCATCAATAATGTTCTAATTTAACATTAAAGCATGAAGTATGTTTGTCATATTAAATCATATTTATTCTCTACATAATAGTTGATCATTTGAATAAGATTTGAAACTCTTTTCAAATCTCATTCCACCTTAACTAAGGATTTTTTAGTCAATACTATTTAAGAACAGATAATAAATTTCTCTTAATTCACCTTGGGTGATGAATCCTCTCTTGATCACTCAATTACCTTCATATAGTTCATGTTATACCCAAAGTCTGCCCTTTCGTTACCTCGATTAAGATAATGTAACAGGATCAAAATATATCATGTTCTATATAAAATGACTTAGTGATCTCAAGTCTAAGGATCACTTACACAACCGTCACATGAGCCTTTCCATAGACATAGGTGATAGCCATATGGAATTTTGATGCAGGTTAGTTCAATGTATATGTCTTATAACAAGCACCTACGTATTAGTTCTAAGTATCTCTTATACTTCAACTTATAAGAACGACTGCTTCCTTTTATAAAGAAAAGAACATAATATGTATCAGTCTTTATGGCTCTAATGAATGTCCAATATTTAAGAGAGAATCGATCAGGGACATTTTAGGAACAATGCTTTGGTGCAATAGGAATCTCATAATTATAACAACTTTATAATTTCATTTGCAAAGTATTTTTGTCCCATGGATTTTATCTTTGCTCTAGATTCATTAATCTAATATTATATGAATATTAAAGATAAATTAAATATTTATTAATAATAAATATGTATTGACATTAATATAATAATAACACGTGTAACCAACCGATTGACTACAGGGCATATTAAACTAATACAGGTGTTCATGCCTTATGCTCATTCCAAAGTGCATCCTAAATCATTAGTGAAAACTGAAAAGTTTTACTTTCAAATAATATCATGCAGAATCTCAATCCTATGCGCACGGAGAAAGAATCTGATGCTATAAACTTCATCTGAGTATGAAAATAGAATATGAAATGAAAAACTGAATGGAAAATACCCTTTATTCCCACTCATTGAGTTAAGAATCAAGACTGCTATATCTTAAAGAGTTAAATCCATCACAACCACCTCAGGCATAGTTATCTCATGAAGATTTTCGACAAAATTTAAGTATCAAGGAAAATTTGCAATTTAAGGATCAAAAAGACAGAGAGCAACTTACTTGAAGATGGAGATGAGCCACAGCCAAGAGTGGCTAGGCAAAGCTATAAAAAAACATACTGCAGCAACTAACCACACAACACACACAGTTGCAATAGAAATCTTAGAGAGCTTTTGATTTCCACGCTGTTCAAATGAAAGAATGGTTACATCAGGCTTCAATAGGAGACGAAAAGAAAACAGTAAAACGCTGACAAAGTGCAAACCACTTACATCATAGATTACAATTTGGAATAATGTAATTGCTGTTAACAAAACAGCATGAATTGAGAAAGCAACATCATTTGCAGCTACAGGTATCATCTGCAATAAACCAAAAATATGTAAGCAACTAAGCAGATACAAGGGTCCAATGTTAAGAGTCGATTCTTGAACACCAGACAGATATGAAATTTTATATAACTGATAAAAGTGGCTAGAGTTTATACTTACTACAACATCCTATTACAAATCAATAGATTTTTTCTATAAAATTTCCTTTCTTGATTTCGCTCTCTATCTATGTCTGAAACATGAGGTCACAAATTTTAATGAAATCTTGTTCACAGATTGCCTTCAGGTGACATTCAGAAGAACTGGAATACGGTTTCACTTTCCTTGGGTATGGGTTCTAACACACTTGCTCCATTTTAAATAATCTTACTTCAAAAAAGCAGTTTGCACACTATTTGGAGTTGATGAGTAATACTAGTAGGGATTGCTATGGCAGGTAGTGAGGAAATCCGATGGTTAGCCATCCAAACCAATCCAAATGGGTGGGTTATGTGAGTGAAAAGTGGTTTTCGTTCCTGTATGGATAAAATATGAAAGAACAGAGGGTTACAGTTTCCATACTTCGATCCGTAATATATATATATATATATATATATATATATTTTCATTATTAGTTTTCATAAACTATAAAATTCCAACACATGTATTATGATATTAATAATGATGAAGGAGGTGTGAAACGTAAACTAAAAAAACATGTAAGGAAAAATTCCTACTATTTTTATTTACAGGTATAGTTCGTGCATTAACCATTAGTTTGTTGTTTATATAGCAAGTTCAATTGTGGAATGATTTATTGATGATATTGAGGGGTTGGTTGGATTGTGAAGACTTTTATTTCATAATGGAACAATTTTTTTTTTTAATCACCTTGAAACATTTATTTGGTTGTTGTATTATGGATGGATATGCTTTAAAATAATTTTATGTTTTGAAGTTTATTTGGTTCTTGTTAATAATGTTTTGTTAATATATAGTTAACCAAATTTAATTAAATTATTGATTCTAAGAAACTATTGAAATTATTTATTCAATTAATTAAGTCTATATATTAAAAAAAAAAAAAAAAACTTGACTGATGATGGTTATTTGAATGGGTGTCCACAATATGGATATGGTTATCAAAAATCCTTACATGATGTTAGGTTATTTATGGTTATTAGTTTTTTATTTAGACATGGTTATGGTTATGCTAGAATCATCATCTCTAAATACTAGTAGTATCAATCACGGTGAACATCCATTGGCATTTAGGGAGAAAAAAAATTTAAATCATTTGCTAGATAAGTTCAAAGGAAGGGTCTCATTCGACCATTTCTGATGGCGATGATTAAGGAAACAGAATGCATAAACCCCTCATATGTACAGCTAAATCAATGGGCACTCCTCAACTTCTATAAAAGCAAGCAATTAGCAGGCAGGCATGAAGTTAATGATAAACTTATTTTATATCTACAACCTCAAAATATAAGAGAAAATGAAGGTGTTTTTTCAGCTAATTAAAATGAACAGAGAATTTGTTGACGAGCATTGCTTACTGGCAAGACATCTCATTCAAGTTTTAAAAGTCCATCAACCCAAATAGAAAACATTTCATTTCTCTACTTATCGTAACAAATCCATTCAGGGATTTGAATAGGTGGGTAAATAAACGAAAAACACAAGTAACAGCTTGTTGATGGAAGATAAAATTGACCCACCAAACTATCACTTGTGCTTCACCTAAAACTGAGCATGGGAAGACAAGAAAGGAGCTGTATATGAAATAAACAGAGGAAGAAAGAAAGAAAAGAAATACCTCTCCATGGCCATATTTTTCGAAGTACTGGTGTTGAATAGCAGAGCTAAAGTAAAGAGAAGCGTTGTATATCAAATACGAAGAATGTTTCGTCAAATTCAACAACACGAAATCAAAGTTCAACCCCACCACACTGTTCAAAAGACAAAGATATATCGTGTTGGTGTTGTTTGAATGGATAATCAAAAAAGTAAAGTAAAGCGATGAATGAATTACCTTTTGCGTCGGAAATTCATGATTACTTGAGGATAGAAACTGATAGACCATGAAAAGAAGGCGATCCATCCAAACGTTTCGTAGGTGATTTCCAATGGAATTGAATTCCATGATGCCATTGCAATTCAATCCTGTTTTTCCCTTTCCAACTTGCCTGGAGCCTGGAGGAGGAGGAGACTTTACATACCGCAAGAACCCCCAGGCGGTCTTTTTCAATTATAGAAACTCTCTTTGAATGCACTTGTTGTATCTGAACCGTTCACCAGAAGTGACGTGGACGGACAACAAATTATTATTTCAAAATAATTAATATATGTATCATGTATAGAATGGCTTTGCCCAAGATCATGGCTAAATACACTCTTCGGATAACTGAACACTAATATTTTTGGGAAATTATATGGATCGGCTAAATTCTTATCGGGATTTAAATTAAAATTATACGGGAATTAATTTGATAGGATTAAATTGATTTAATGAATTTAAAAATAGTTAGATAACTGATAAAAAATGGTTTGATCTTTAAAAAATTTAAGATCATATTTTTTATATTAAAACGACTACATATTAGATCAACTTAGATTTATTAAATTGCGATCCGGATTATGTACTTTATTAAATTTAATAACTTTGTTTAAAGAATTTGTACTTAATTATATAAGATAAGAAAAATAAAAGATTGTAAAATCAAATATTAAGATATTTATTTGAGTTTGTTATAACTTCATAAAAAATAAATTAAAATTAATTATAAAAATTAATTTAAAGTAAATAATAAGAATAGAAATAATATAAATAAAATTGCACTGTTTTATTTCAATGTAAAAGTATTATTTTGATATCTAGTATTAAAAATAATTTTTTTAAAATAAAAAATATATTATTATAATATTTTTTAATAAAAAATAATTAAAACTATTCTTCCATACACGTTTGAGAAGAATACCCCTAAGATCGCGCGCTTCTTGACTTCGCCGTCGGGATGACCGACGGGGTGGAGAATCAAGTGGTTCCGTTAATAACTAAACAAAGCTTTCGCAGATCGATTCTCAACAATTTATCTTCTGCAAAACCAACCATTTACAAAAACTAGCTATTTGAACAAACCAGCATAGATTGTCTGCACTTCCATAAAATCATATATATATATATAAAGCTTTTTGAATAATTTGTTATAATTAATTGGATGACAGAATTTAATAAACTAGCATCTTAGATTTTCCTTTTTTAATGATTAATTGGAAAATTCACCATTTACTAATATCCTTCATACAAAAATAAAAAGAAAATTCACCATTCTAGGGTTTTTTTTTTTTTTTTTTTGAAGAAAGACGGTGAACAAGCTTTTGCGGATGGTTTGATATCATCAGTTTGGTTATGGTGGAGATTATTAAGGCTGCGAAGGGAAACGGTGGAGACTGGTTTGTG
>Ga0325402_1004635_pt1 | contig 12703 bp, 9 predicted proteins | sample PopdelMetagenome_22_FD_207212 | JGI IMG/M metagenome (GOLD analysis project Ga0325402, IMG submission 207212) | Populus deltoides microbial communities from Bellville, Georgia, United States - Xylem-PdKOR-R3 | ecosystem: Host-associated > Plants > Phyllosphere > Stem > Wood/Secondary xylem... | reverse complement strand
GCCACTGCCGGAGAAATCTGGCCGTCGATTGCGTATACATTTCTGAATTGCATGCATTAAGAAAAACTGATAAAAATGCTAGGTTTTGAAGAAATTGACGTAAGACTTTGGTATTCTTGAACAAAACTTACCTCAAATTTTTAGATTGCTGCTGCTGCCGCTGAGGCTGGTAGTGTTGTTGAAACTGGTGCTGGGGAAGAGCCATGATGAGAATGGTAACTTGAGATAGACAAAGAAAGGCTTCCCGACTGTGCATATGGGAAAGGGCGAGGTGGCCAATGGTGGTGATTCTTTTTATTTTCCAGAAGGTCCTTAATGTTTTCCAATTTACTCTTTGGACTGAATAGTTTAGCTAATTAATATTTTGGCCGGTTCTCTGCTGGAAATGGAATAAAACAGAAATCGAATATTCTACCCTGGTTTTTTTATTAAATGGAATAAGTGATTGTTATGTGATGATTTTGTTAGAAATTGGAAGGAGCCGTAATTCTCATTTATTATAGACTAAATTAAATCATACAATTTCTTTAAGGACCATTTTTATCACATTTTTAGTCCAGTAACTAATGGCATGAGTTGTGCATTATCAGTACAAGACATGACCGGATTAATATAGTCGTGGGCGGGTAATGTGGAGGTCGTGTTCGAGTCGTTATGGGAGCAAAATTATTTGTTTTCATTCCGTAGACAGATGAACTGTCATTTATGTGGTTGTCCGCCCCTTGTAGAAAGTAAAACTAAGGCTCAAGCGCCTGAGCCTCCCTCGTACCCACGAATCTAGGCTTTTGTTAATAAACCCATGAATTTTTTTATTTGTCATTTTAGGTTTTTTACCCCTTTTTATTTTTTTAATTATATCGAGTTTTTTTTTATTATTTCTTTAGGTTTTTTTTGTTTTTTTTATCTTTTGGTTTTTCTTTCTAATTTTATACTTTAATATAAAATATTTATTTAATTCTATCCTTCAATATTGAAATGATGGTAAACCAATTTTTGTATTTTTATAATATAATAAAATTTTTTTATTTTTTTTCAATTTCATCTTTTAATATGAGATTTTAGATTCTTGTAGGGTTTTTTAGCTATTTTTTGTAATCTTTTATGCCTTTTCAATCTCATTCTTTAATAAAAGGTTTTATTGAATTTTATATTTCAATACTAAGTTAATTCTTTTCTTCGCAAGATCCTGTTAGGGCAAGTCGCACAAGATTAAATTTAAAAGTTGGACTAAGAAAGTAGTTGGGTTGGATTTTTTAAGTTTAAATTGTTGTTCTAAATTTCATAACAATGCCAAAAAAATTTCAATAATCTAAATATTATTTATTTTACGTTCAATATTTTTCTAGATCCAGGCTGCAATGAGAATGTGGTCAATATAGTAGTTTTAGCCTAAAAAGAAATGAAATTAACCTATAACAATTACCTAAATACACTAAAAGAATTAGGGTTCCTTTCATGGTGTTTTAATGTTCATATGAACAATACGAAGTACCCTAATATATTTTCTTAATCTGTTGATTACAGATGCAACCTTAACCATGTCAGTTGGCGCGAGTAGACGGTAGGGGTCGCAGGTCCGAGAGTTGATGGGCGCAATTATTTTCACAAGTGTGACAGACGAGCATCTTAACCATGTCAGTTGGTATCTGCCCCTTCGCTGGCCTTTTTTTTTTTACGTTTTTATTTTATTTTTTTATTATTGACACTTCAAATAAAAAACAACAAACTATTCATAAAAATTCAATTAAAATCAATTTGTTATTATTAAAATTTTTGAAAACATTTCCAGTCATAATTTTATTATATTTATAATTTATTTTAACAAATATTATGATGGTTAAGATAAACAAAAAGATATATTTATATAAAAAGTTATCTTGATGGAAATAAATTTCAAAATAATTATATTTTTAGATTTAATGCCCGAAAATCTGCCAAGACTTGTACAATTTTTTATTTTTTTTTGTTTTCGTTTAAAAGAATTCGGGTGGAATTCTCTAAATAACCAGAAAGCAGAAAATGAACATGTAAACTTTATCAAAGAATGTAATTTTACACGAACGGTAGCACTGATACATGAATCACTACTTACTTCTACATTAATTTCTTGTTTATATATATTTGGGGAAAAGAAATAGAAACAAATGGACAGTGGCTCACAAGGCATCGCCGAAGCCAACGTTTTCTTTTCACTCTCTGGCCAGCTGGGTAAACCCAAAAAAGTCCAAATCGGCGTCGCTCACCCCTTGCCCACTTTACCCATTGAGCTGTTTTCCATTTCCACTTTCTTGATTCTTCTCCTCAGCAAAAACAAACCAATAATATGAAATTAAAATTAAAGAAAAAATATGAAATTCCTCTTCACGTGTTGACTGATCATCATCAATCATATGTGCAAGCCTCCTTGAGAGAAATTGGGACGTTGAGCTTCTTTGGATCAAAAGTAAAATCACACTCAATTTTCCTGTTAAATTTTGTTTTAACCAGCTTTCCCAAAACATAAGCTCTTGATCTAACGACGAAGTTCATTTTTAGAGGCACTGGTAATGTGGTTGTCCCTGTTGAACTGCTCAGCCCAGCTCCACTTCCGTACAATGGTATTTTGTTGCTGATGACAGATATTGCCACGGGTCTCTGGCTCTTCCTTGATTGGTAAAACTTCTTGATCTGCAATACCCAAACACCAAATTAGAAAAGAATCCACAAATACCTTCTTCTTCTTCCTCTGTTTTTTTTTAAGGATCTGAAGTGGCTTACATTTCCTGATGCAATAGTGATTTCAGAGTAGGAAAGATCAAGAGGTGTTGATGTTACACGGACGCCGAAAAATGTTCCTTTGTTACGATAGGTCATTTTCACTGTAGAGTTCACCGAGATCATATCAGTTGCCACTCCCGATGAATCAGACCCGGCTTGGATCCTAAATTGCTCAAATGTAATACTCTGCAAGAAAAAATAAACCAATTTCTCGAATTGTAATATTTTTCGTGAAAATAAATAAAAGAAAGATATATATATATAGTATATATAATAACATACCTTCATTGTAATCTTGGGTTTTTGTGGCTTACTAGCACCCCAAAGAATTAAAGAAAAGAGAGAGAATAAGATAAAGAAACCAAGAACAAAAGCAAGAAAATAGCATCTACGAGGGAGACCCTTTCGACGCTCTTCATCTTCAAGAAGTCCTTCTTCTTCAATAACATCACACTCTTTCCACTGCTTTTGTCCCTTTCCTTGACCCCCTCTAGACGCATCATTTGGTGAGATCTTGCGCGATCCAGGTTTCAGCGACCCGGAAAACCGGCTTGAGGAGGACTCGCGCGAGTGGCGGCCAACAGAGGAGTGAGAGTGAGGTGGGGACCCCATGGGGCTGAGTACAGGAGTGGAGTGAAACGACGTCGTGGTTTTCTCTCCATCGTGAGAGTCACGTGATGGGCTCTGCACGTAGTAGACTGGCCGGCGAGGAGATCTTGTGGGGGATGATGGTGCTAGACTAGTGACCTCTGAGTCTGTCTTGGCGTGCATTGTCTGTCTTAGTCAGGTTCTTCTTCTTCTTCTTCTTCTTAGTTTTGATTGAGCACCGAATTCTATACAATTGGAGATACTGATTTGCTGTCTTTTATCTTCTCTGTGGGTTCGCTGGAGATGATGGTGACTTTGTGGGAATTGCGAGGGGTGGATCGGTCAACTCGAGCGCAATTGAGAAATAGGCTTAATAGTGTGGAGAGAGAAGGTACGAGGGGTGGGATGTTTAAAGCACAAAGACGAGTGTTTGGTGTCACTCTGTCAGGACTCGTGCTGTGATGTTAGGGTTGGTTTAGTTGAGGAAGATGCGAGGAACTAATTACTCGACAGCCAATTACAGTTGGCGCCGCCCAACGAATCTATTTATTCAGTAACTGAAGCCGTATAGTAGACAGTAGATGATGGAGGGATAATACGGCCTTCTTAAAAGCCTGTCACGCGGTAACTTTTGAGGAAGGAAATAAGCAGGGATCCAAGAGCAAAGAAAGAAAGCAATAGCATGGTCCAAGCTTCCAGCAAAATGGAGCTCGGCTCATCATGCGCAAGTCTTTCTTTTCCACTAGGAAGCTCAAAAAAGAATGAAAATATGATGGAGTCATCACTCATACCATTGATGATTCACTGGTGTATGAATTTGGGTCACTCACCTAAAGCGAACTCGTTACAACTTACGCGAGTTTCTCCCGCTGGTTACCTTTTTTTTTCCAAAACAATAGTAAAAAAATAAAAGTATTGTTTGATACCAAAACTGCTGTTTGGACTTCAAGTGTCCAGGTTTAAAAGTATGGAATTGGCTTTCTCTGCATAAAAAAAAATCCCTTGTCAAAATATAAAACTCTATTATACTTGAGTTGATAAATTATAGAAAATATAACAAAAAAAAGCAAGAACTAAGGAAAGTGAAAGACACAGGATGGTGAGACAAGGCCCGGTTTCTTAGAAGTGATAGCTCTGTTTGAAGTGTGTACCCGCTAGGCCGCTGCTATACTTTTTGAGAATTTGTATTGTGAGATGAGGCCTAGTTTGAAATGAGTGCTTGAAAACCACAGACAAAACGATCAACCTCATCGTAGACATGGATATTTCACCAAAGACATGAAAATTTTATAGTGGAGACATGAAAAATTCACTTGAAGATACATAGAAGCATTATTGATTTTATTCAAAAGCTCAAAAGATTTTCTCATATAATCCATGGATCCTATCTGATTTCAGGAAACTCATCATTGCATGCATCAATTTCTTTCTCTTTATATTTGGGTTGCATTTTATTTCTTACAAATTGTTGATTAATCTTTTTTTTTTTTAGAGTACTACAATTCTCAACATCATGCATATGGTCGTGGTGGAAGAAATAAAACTTATTAGGGTTTTTTTATAGTTACGCTGCTTTTTATGGGGAAGGGGATGCAGCATGAATCCTTTTTTTTAATGGCAATCAATACCTAAGTGCAAGTGGATGTTAGTTGTGTGGTCAGAAGCCTCGCCATCACTTTGCTCAAAGACTCAATCTTTGCTGGCCATTAGAAATTAGGAATTATGTAAATACCATGCAGTCCAATTATCCATACAATTGGATTGTATCTGCCTTTATCCAACATGCAAAATATATGTAATTCTAGAGTAATATTTTTGGCCATCAAAGAATTATTCACACACAAAATGTATATATTCAATTATAATTATTTGAATTTGCAACTAATTAAGCTTTTTATAGTGTAAATCTCACAGACCAATTAATAAATAAATAAATATAAAAAACAAGCACAGTCAATCACACAAGAACACACACAAAATTTACATGGTTTGGTAACTTAGATTTGCTAAACATGAGAGAAATTCACTATGAGAAAATATAAGATTACAAGGTATCTTGCAAAATTATATTTTCATTCAAAATCCCAAAGAAACAAAAAGTTTTTTTTTTCTCTGTCTCTTCTCTCAAACCATCAAAGTGTAGAAAATAAAAATACTTACAAATAAGTCTTACCCTAAAATATGACAACTTTCGACTTTTATGTGGTCTAAATACATGGGTATTTGTTTTCTCTCGTTGGCCCACAATTTAAGACAAGCCCAACAAATCTCCATCTTGGTTTAAATAAAGCCAACTTGAGTACCTTTCTGATCATCTCCACCAAGCACCTCTCAAATACTACACAAACCAATCAAGTCCAAGCAATCCTTGAACTTAAATATACAAATAGACTTCGTCAACATATTTGTTAGATTCTCAATTCTAGCAATTTTTTTCGCTACTAAAACACCTTGTTACATTATATCTAGAATAAAGTGATATATTCTATCAATATGTTTGATTCTTTCATGATACATCCAGTTCTTAGCTATATAAATAGCACTCTAACAATTATAATACACATCAATTAATTTATATGCAAACTAAAATTATCAACCAAATGTCTTAATCATCAGGCTTCTTTCATTACCTCTAGCAATGTCATATACTCAATCTCTATTGTAAACAAGACAGTAATGGATTGCAAAATCACTTTCCAACTAGTGACACGCCTAGAGAAAGTGAAAACATAACATGTCATTGACGTTTTTCTGTCAAAATCATCTTAGCTTTCCATTTTTACCTTTCTTTCCTTCAAATCATATCATTAATTTAAAATAATGAAATCATAACAAGAAATTAGTTATTTGACTAAAATGTTTAAAAATAGAACACAAAATGAAATAAACATATGTTTAGATCTTGGTTTTCTCATGCCTTTTACCTTTAATTTCATGATGTGAATTGGTCTATCTTTTGTTAGGTCGTTCTATTTTGTGAGATGTGCGTGCTTCTTTTAACATTCTCAATGTTCTCAAGCCTGAACATCATATAGCAATGAACACAATTCTCTTTTTATTTGAATGGATACAAACTCCTTTTGTGCTATAAAAGTGCTGCTATGTTTAATGAGAAATTAACCTCCTCTGTTGTTAGAAACTATAATTTGTTACGAACATATAATCAACCTTAATAACAACAGTATCTCATTCTCTTTATAATTTTTCTTCTACTTTGATTTTTCTTTGATTCTTAGTTAATCTAACCTCTATGATCCCATATAAAAACTTACTAAAACTCTCATTATTCATTCTTGTAAAACAAGAATGGTAAATGTGATTACAGTAGCTCTGATCTAAATATTACTTTTACTATTTGAAAGATCAATAGCCCTTGTGTATGATATCAACCAGACACGCCGAGGATTTTACAACCAAATAAAACTGACACTATCCATGAAAGCTGAAAGCTCCTTCGCTGATTATATGTAATTTTATTCAAAAATAACACGGACATAAGTTAACTTGTAAAGTACACAAGTTTGTTAGTTCTTCTTAGACAGTTGTGGACTCAAACTTGTTGACACTATGGGACTCCTGACAATATGTTTACCCCCCACATCAACCCAACTAAGATAACCGAAAGTTACAGTCTCATCCAAGAGTGCTGGACCTTCAATGATCAGTTTGTAGCTTAATTTCTCATACTTGGCCCTGAACTCCAACTTGTCTGGAATGACACTTACCTTTAAACCAATCATGGGCGTCACATTTACGGTGTAAGTAGACATTTCCGCTCCAACATTGGTCACTGTCCTTTGAAATTCTCGCACGGTGGTCGAATTTGATGGCGAATCTTTTGCATTGAAATAGGCGATAAAAGAAGGGTAGTTAAGGTCGGTGGATGGGTTGGAACAATTTGTGGAAGATGACCTTGTGATAGCTTGGATTTGTTTTTCTGTGAATTTTAAAGCACAGAGTAGCCTCACATAATCATTTGAATTTACATCATAAATGAGACCAGGATCTAGAGCTTTGTTGGGATTAACTTGTCCAGCTCCCATGGCAAGAGGACTGGCTAGTTGTGTCTTGTTACCAAAACCGATGTCGTTGATAGGTTTCATGGTATGATCCATTATATCAGCAGTTGTCATCATGGCTGACCGTATAGCAGCTGGACTCCAATCAGGATGTGCCTTCCTCAAGAGTGCAGCCACTCCTGCTGCATGCGGGCAAGCCATAGATGTCCCTGATAGTATATTAAAATTACTGAACAAAGGTTGTGAATTGTTCAGAGCCACGGCAACATTTTGAGGCCATGAAGCTAATATTAGTGAGCCTGGAGTCATAATGTCAGGCTTCATTACCAATGGACAGCTCGTCGATGGCCCTCTAGAACTGTAACTAGTAACACTTGGAGCTGATTTAATCCCCAGATTTGTTTTTCGAAATTCTACGCTTGCTTGTGGCTTGTCGCTGTTCTTGATGTAATCTATTATGGTTTTCCCATCTTTCTGATTCAGAAGAACAACTGGAAATTGAATTTGGATGAATTCTTCAGTATCTGTAAAATTTGTTATGAAAACACCAGCTGTAACGTTGGCCTTGATGACATTTTCAACTTGGTCGCTTAAGTCATTACCATCGTTCCCACCTTGACAAACCACAATCTTCGGTCCAATTTTGATCAATTCGCTCACTTTGTGACACCTGTTCATAAAAACAATAGGCATTTCATAAAAATATGTAGTCCCCAAATAGAGAGATGAACCTGTGATTGAAATTCCATTGCGAAGTGTCAAAACTGCATTAAATTCACGGTCTAGAGTACCAGCAGCTACTGTTAACACCCATGGTATGCCATTATGTAGAGTTTCGTAGAAAGGCCCTTCGTTTCCAGCAGAAGTGGACACAAATACATTCTTCTCTACGGCTGCAAATGTTGCCAAGGCAATGGGGTCTTCATTCAAAGGAATCCCATCCAAGCCAAATGATAAAGATAATACATCTACACCATCGCTAATCGCTTGGTCGATTGCAGCAATTATATCAGTTGTAGAAGCACCTTTGTCAAAGAAAACCTTGTACATGGCTACATGCGCCCGAGGAGCTACTCCATTAGCAGTTCCAGGGGCATAGCCAAAGAATGATGCACCTTCCACATAATTTCCAGCAGCGGTGCTAGATGTGTGTGTCCCATGCCCATCCGTATCACGCGTCGAATTCACAGATATAGTGATGTTAGGATACATTGCAATTAGGCCTTTGTTGAAAAATCTTGCTCCGATGAGCTTTTTGTTGCACAATGAGGAGTTGAATTGAGTGCCACTTTCACATTCTCCTGTCCATCTTTTTGGAATCTCAGGCATTCCATGGTCGTTGTAACTCTGGCTTTCTGGCGAAACACCAGAGTCCACCAACCCAATAATGATACCTTCACCATAATTTGACACCTTCCAGGCAAGGGACTGAGGTGTAAGGCCAAGAAATTTGGGTGAATGAGTTGTGTCCTGCTTAACAGGTAAGTCTTTGATGGAAGAAATGTAGCCTGGAGAATTTTTTAAAACCTCAAGCTCTGAAGGAGTGAGACTGGCACTGAAACCATTGATAACATGAGTATAACTGTAAAGCAGTTTAGAAGAGGCAGTCAGAGTGGCAGAAGTAGCCCTAGTGGTGCTACTATCAGAGACATCAAATATAGAAGCAAGAGTGGACAAGTACCAATGATACTGGCCTGAAAAGGCTTTGGGCATCACCGATAAATCCATGTGAACAATATAATTTTCGGGTTGTGATAATGTTTGAGTGAAAGGGAGGATAGTGATAACTGAAATCCACAACTTATACAAGGAAACACTGTCACGAGTGATCGCCATGTGCAATGTATAGTGGAGATGGTCTTGTAGCTAGGAGTGCACTGTGGTGAACTTGTCTGTGCTTTATATTGAGAACTGGAAAGTATGGAATCTCAATATCCTCCATGCACGTATAATTTTTATTTTTATTTTTTTTTATTGGTATGTCCTGATTGTTACCTATTTTGTCCATATGGTATATGGTATATACTAGTGGACCTACCTCTATTTTTCGTTACCATGCAGAAGTCTTGATCAACGCGTTTTGATCCCTGTGATTCCGTATTATTTGTGGAAGGTATTTTTTAAAAATATATTTTTTTATTCTCGTATTGTTTTATATATTTTTTTTATTCTCGTCTTGATCAACGCGTTTTGATTCCGGTATTTTTTTAAAATATAATTCGCTTTTTATATTTAAAATCTAGAAGTTAGCTTCTTAATTCTTGTTACTGTAATATCAAGCATTAACTCAAATCTTTTTTAATAATTTTTTAATATTTATTTCATCTCGTATTATTTTATATATTCATGATTTTAAATATTATTTTATAGTTTACTGAGCCTTAATTTTATAAAAGTGAATTATAATTTTTAAAAAGAAAGTAAAAGGACTCAATTAAATTAAAAAACAAGGATGTAAATAAAAAAAAAAATGTTTGAGATGATTTGCTATTCATAATCTAAACACGATTTCATCGTTTACATGCCATCAATTTTAAAAAATCAAATTCCAATTATTAAATGGAAAGCAAAATAAAAGATATGAAAAGAAAAATACTTGAGGTGATTCATTACTTATATTAATAGTATTAATTATCACCTCAAATCTTTTAATGTTTTTGTTAATGATTAAGGTAGTGTTTGGTATTGTAGTAACAATTGTTTTATAAAGTATTTTTTATTTAAAAATATATTAAAATAGTATTTTTTTTATTTTTTAAAATATATTTTTAATATAAATATATCTAATCAATTAAAAAAAATAAAATTTTAAAAAACTTACCACCAATCACGGAAACAAACACAGTAAGAGACGCTGGTGTTTTGCTTTCTTTCCTTTTCCCTTTGAATTCGACAGATCATTGGAGGTGTTCAAGCCCACCATGTGCCCAACAAGTGTACCACACGCTAAAATATCCACTCAGCTCGTATTATTCGGCACTGTAAAAAGAATAAAAATTGTAATACATGTTATCCTCCATGTGCTGGTTGTTTTCGAAGGCCACCATATCATCTTATTCCAGGGAAATTATGTGATAGTCTGATGGACACAATGCACTCCTAACTAGTAATGCTGGTGGTCTGCATTGTTTGACATAGATAGATAGATAGATAGAATAAGTGGGGGAATAAATCCGATATTCTAACCGATTCATTGGCCGGAATGATTTTCATAGGATGCTTAGAATCACTATGATCTTTCCTTGTTATTTAAGCATGTAATTGTTGGAGAAAACCGGCTATTATTGTGGATTAGCACAGTTGTTAGTTGCGCCCGCGTATAATTATTGATAAAATTACTCTGGGGGGAGGAGGGTAGGGACATAAAATGATCCGAGCATCTCCCGTTGTTCTCTAAAACAAAGGCCTAATTATTCCGTCCGGGAGGAAATGTGGGCCTTCTTTTTATTTTATTTTATTTTATTGAAAATCTCATGTATCAGGTAGCGGCAGCGGTATACAAAATGATCAGCAGGAATTCAATTGCACGTATCTGTCAATGCAACAGAGTAGATTATATAAACAATCGAATATTAAAGTAAATTATACAGGGAGGATGAGATTGTTTTTTAAATGTTTTTTTTTAATATATTAAAATAATATATTTTTATTTTTTAAAAATTATTTCTAACGTTAGTATATCAAGATAATTTTAAAAAATAAAAAATATTTTTATAACACAAAAATAAACTTGCAGTAAACAGTAAATAAAGGGTGCCAAATTTGCCTGGAATGCGGTACCTAGGCCCAAGCTAGAATGGGCTAGGAATTAGAAGTTTTGTGAGTTGAAATCACGCTACTGTGCTCGGGCATGTATGGAATCTCCTCCTGGGCTAGTTTTTTGTGGGTAACTTAGTGCGTGCTTTTAAAGGTAGATAAATGCATTTTCCAGTCTTAAATTATAATCGTGATATAAATAAGTTAGTTTAGAGGATATTAAAAGAAAGCATGCGAGATGAAACCTTATGGATTCTAATGATGTTTTCTTTTTAAAATATTTAATTTTTTTTACTTTAATAATTAATTTCTTTTTAATTTTATCATTTTACATTGCGTTAAACTTGATAATTTATTTTAAGTTTATTTTTTATGTACTTGCCATGATATAAAAAAAATCTCAACATTAAAATGATACTTGACTTTGAAAAAAAAAAAATTGTTTACGTTTCTTGTGAAAAAATAAAAGGCCAAAATTGACAACAAAGCAAATACATGTGTTTTTACTGTTCATTGAGTATATTTTCAAAGATTTTGTCCTATAGAATTTTTTTCATTTTCTTTTGTGACCCTTAAGTTTGAGAGTTATATTTTAATCCAAAACCTCACTTTATTCACACTTTAGCCCCTAAATTTGAGAAATGAGAATATTGTGTGAGACCTTAAAAATTATTTATAATCTTTATTTGTGCATTTATGAACATCATTTGTTTTTCAAGATTTAGATTTAATGTTCACTATCTTACTATGTTACAAAGAATTATGAATAATTCAATACATTGAAAATTTACTAGAAAAGTGAAATTAAAGGAAACTAAAAAAAAATTCATTATTCTCATTCATCGGTCGAGCAATTATATTTGTTTATGTGACCAACCCAACCCAATCCATATTAATATTTATATTAACAAGATAATATAAGAGAAAATAATGAAGAGTTCTATCCTGATAGTAACTACCAAAAATTAGTAACCCTTCTCCTATATTAATATGTAGTTTAGCAGACAACACACACACACAAAAAGAAAAAAGAATAAAAAATAAAAAAAGAGAAGCAACTCTAAGATGAAAACTCCATTGACAAAAGAATTGTTTATACAAATAAATTGCATTTGGGCCATGACTAACAAGCATAATTTATTATTATTTATTGTGATTATATTTATGCTCATGATAGTTACGTGAGACACGAGAAAAAACAAATCAAGCAGCATATAATTGACTTCACGCCATTAAAATGACCTTTTAGAGAAAGAACAGTGCATCAGACATCAATTACATCGACCACTGGTATACAGTGTGAAACAAAATGCTGCAAAATCTACAAATAAACAAGATTGGAAACGAACGAAACAGGTGGATTGATCCGCCTTATACAAGTTTGGAAAGTGTACTTACTGCTCTTCTGGTTCTTGCTCTCTCCATAATGACATGTTGGTTTGAGCAGCACTTTCATACCCACTACTATCACCTGGTTCATTTACACGCTTATCCATCCTCGTACCATCACGATGGGAGCGCCCAGGTTCCCTGCTGACTCTGCAGCGCTGTAAATAAGAGCAAAAGGCATTCCTGATGGAGCC
>Ga0325402_1004634_pt1 | contig 12704 bp, 6 predicted proteins | sample PopdelMetagenome_22_FD_207212 | JGI IMG/M metagenome (GOLD analysis project Ga0325402, IMG submission 207212) | Populus deltoides microbial communities from Bellville, Georgia, United States - Xylem-PdKOR-R3 | ecosystem: Host-associated > Plants > Phyllosphere > Stem > Wood/Secondary xylem... | reverse complement strand
AACAAATATAAGCACAACCCATTCAGGGTTCTACAAAAATTTCTACATCTCTAATCATTTTAGCTTATAATTATTTGGTTGAGGTGATCACAGAGTATAAACTAGCGAGGATAACATGGGTGTTTTTAACACATCGAATAAACACACAATGTATTATTTCAGCAAATGTGAACAATAATTAACAAACCACACATGAGGACACTGAGAAGTGAGAGCATAATAGCAACACAAAATGAAAAGCTTTTACCTTACGAAGTATGTTTTCCCCAATCAGTACAAATCGACATGCACGGGAGCTTCTAAGGACCTATACATATCACAACTTCCTCCAGAAAAGCTCAAGAAAAAACAACTAAAAGGCAATTATATGTACGTCAGTAAGAGGCGAGACAACGAGTCTATACTTTGGTGTCCTTCTTCCCACCTTGTGAGACAGAAACTTCTCTGATCTTCATTACTTGGATTTCGTGCTCATTGATGCATTCTGATTAAGTAGATTGGGTTTATCTCCAGTGCTCAACCCATACTGCACCACAAAATGCATGAATGCCATCAGAAGTTCAATCAACAAACAAGTAGATTTTTAATATGTGAAGAAAGCTGACTAAGTTCAGCACGAAATGCATGAATGCCTTGAGATGTTCAATCAGCTTAATATCCATAACAACATTAATTTGTAATCTACATGATTGCTCATCATCCCAATCCAATATTTATTTTTGTATTGTTTTTTACATAAAAGTACAAAATAATCATATAACAAACCCGTTATATATTAATGTTATGTTATTCATTGGAATAGCATAACCAATGATTTAAAGGCTAATTATTTATATATTATAGATTTTAATAGTAAAGTTAATAATACAGTAATAAAGGGTTAACACTTAAAATATGAGAAAAACTAAGTTTAATAGCTGGTTGTTTTATGTACATGAAATGCAGATTTTGTTTCAATAAAAAATAATTATACAATTACTAGCCAGTCTTCTCTGCTTGAGAGCAAGAGCGAAATCAAAGCAATTAGTTTGCTAAAAAATTTCATCAATAAAACAACACTGCCCACTTTGATTTCATCCTGGTTTAGTGAACTTTCAACGATCAGCACTTATTACCGCTAGAAAGTTACATTTTCAAAGCTACTATCAGCAATCATTACTGCTACAACATTTCATTTAGCAATGCTACAGCTCCCAGTTCCAATGGTTATAAAAAGCAGCTGATTTACATGGTCATCAACAAGGCAACTGTTATTAGTTGTTGCAAATCTTAACATATGCTCCAGTAAAACTGTGATAGCACATTGGCCAAGCATCATGCAAACCACCTCCTTTTCACTTAAGCATATATGTGCCAGTCAACCAGATTAAAATAAGTAACAGAAAGCCAAACGTGTGCTCTTAACTATAGAATTTTCAATTTATGTACAATGTGTCTAAATGAAAAATACCTTCTCTCTCATCCGTGAGGTCCAGATGTCTGAATGAGTCCCTGGACTAAATGCTTGGCCTGACTGATTTACAAGTGGCTCCCTAGTTCTACCTCTAACATTCTCAAAATCATCCTCATCAAACTCATTTCTCCGAGTGGAAACCATAGCTCGCAGAATCATTGCTAGTAACAGAGCTAGTGCCTGGAATTAATACCAAAGATAGAATTAGAAAAAGCCGTTGTGAAATCATCAATATTCCATGCCCATGGTTCCTAGTAAAATATCAAGGAAATATATAGAATCTTTATAAAAATATACTACAAGTGAAAAGGCATTTATATTGTGAAAAAGAGTTGATATCTTCCTTTATAAGAAATAGATATCTAGAATAATGTCATCCAGTTTTTGACTTCAAAACTATTAGTGGCTGGCCTTCCTTCTTTGGATCTCCTATAGCAATTAGAGTACACTTTCATTTCCCTTGATGCAAAAAAAAATTGTTGAGAAAAAATCATAGTAGAGAATATGATCATATTTCTAGCATCTCACTAAATTAAATACCAGCACAGAGCATAATCAGTTTTTCTTGTTCTTCAATTTAAATACTCCGAAGAAATAAATTCAACAAAAAAAACAACTAAGCAGAGTGACCTAATTCTAGAAGCCACTGAAAACCATTTGCTTGGCCTTCAGGCTGCATGTTGAGGACTGATCCCCAACCATGGTCATTGAGGCATTCAGCAGGTTCATCTTTTCTAAAAAAGGCTGGACAAAAAGATTCATTAATGATGGACTCATACTTTTGGTCCCTCAAGATAACTTCCTGACTCTGGAGAACCATTATATTTTATTGCCGTGAATTATAGTTTCACATGCAACCCGCTATTGATATAGAATGCACAAGTATGAATGAAAAGAACACACATATTGTTGTTCTTACAGTAATTGCACCCTTTCCTCTCTGGTTTCTTTAACGCTTAGTCTGGAAAAAAATATCTTCTCGCAATCGGCCCTTCTCCGGGCAAAGAACTTCTACCTTGCTAGGAGAAAGTAGGCCTCTAGGCTCTAACGAATGTTTGACTCGTTTATCTATGAGGCACCGGTGGTAGGAATTAGCACCCCTGACCAGGAAAAGATTTCACAGTTTGACTCTGGATGTCTGGCACCATTACAAGGGCAGAACAATAGGATCTTATATGACTAATGAAGGTTAAAATATATTCACTCTTACGTAACTTGATGGATTCTAGGATGACATGCATTTCAATGGAAAATCCATGAACTATGCATAATTTTAAGAGTAGTTAATCCCATCAAATTCTAAGTGCACAGTTTACAGCTCCTTTGCTTCAGGTGGCCAGCTTGTGGAAGGCAGATAGCGTCTCGGATTGAAATGACAGGATCATGGAGGTCCCAATGGCAATAAATTTAGCAAAACAAAAATAAATCTCAATTGTCTGGACAATAAAGATAGGTTGTCATTGAGCTGCTCATATTCAGTACATGGAAAAATGATAGAGAGCCTGCCTGCATCAAAATTCAGTCCTTGTGCACCTCATTATCCACTGATTTCATTTGAATATTTTTCTCTTCTTCTTTATTTCAGTAAATTTTCACTTGAATTTAAACAGATGATTAACTTGTTTCCACTGGGCACAAGAAGACACGTCAAAAGGAAGAAGCAATCTTGATATTAGGATTATTTAGATATTTTTCAATATACTGGAGGGGGGAAAAAGGACTAGATTTGTTTACCTAGTTTCCGACGAAAGTAACTCATTTTACATGTTTCACAAAATCTTTTGATCTTGATAATGTTTTCATCTCCTTCATTTTACATGCATGTAACATATCATTTTTTTTTTAAGTTGTGATTAAAGTTTTTAAAGCGCAAAATTTGAAACTCGCGGAATAAAAATATATACATAGCAGGACCTGCATCTTTAATTTGCAAAACTTCACTTCTGGATCATGATTGTGGAACTGACTTATTTTCAAAGATGTGACAGAATTCTCGTTTATAAATCACTGTGGAACATACCTGAATTATGAGCACTGTGATACCAGCCCATTTACATATATCAACATTTTCTTCAACGAAAATACGAAGGCTCTGCAGTTCTCCAGTTGGATCAAATGGAAGATCCTGTAACAGAGTAACCCAAAGGAGTTTTAATTTACATGTACAAAGGAATGAAACTGCCAACCTGCATCTTTATTAAAAGAAAAATTAATTACCTTTTCCCAACGACGATCAATTGCAATGAATGCAACCAAGGCTGCTTCTAGCAGAATGAATACAATTTTGAGTACTGTGTACTGAAATTGATTAGGTCAAGGTAAACAAGTTAAGTGAGTACAGACCACAAATTATATGTTGTAGGCTGCCAGTTTGACTCGTAAGAATAATGAAACCGTAAAAGTTTTTTTGTGTTTTGTATTTTCGGTCTGATCCTTTTACCAGTATAAAGTAAAAAAAGAAGAAGAAGAAGGAATATTATGTTATTTTTAAGTTGAAGCAACTCAAAGTAACTGCGGATCCTTTGTTAGTGAAAAAAAGTGGAAATAAACAAACAGAGTGCGGTGTATATATGTCGGATACAAAGCAAAGGCAACAGCCATTAATGGATTCAGCTGCAATACAGCCGATGAAGGTAATGCAACACAATATAACGCCCACTCCCATAAAAGAGTAGATGAACCTGCCATAAAAAAAGAGAGAGAGAGAGAGAGTGAGAGAATTAACACCCTCCGTGCAGGTCCCTCAAATGCCACACGTTTAGCCACAACAACCACAAAAACACTCACGATTTAGCAGAATTAATGCAAAAAATCATGCGGGCCATTCCACACAATATGAATCTTATAAAATCACTCATGATTCACACACACAAAAATCAGTTAAAAAAAATCCAAGATAAAATTACAGCAGAGATCAATCTAACCAAAATTGAAAGCTACTGAATGCAACAAGCCTAAAATTCCTTCAGTGAAGCAGGTTCTATTCCCAGTGACTCTAGTTCAATTGATTATTATGTAATCAGGTCAGGGCTACCCCGTTGTATAGCACAATGCTTAACGGGCCTCCCAAGGAACCAAAAACAAAAAAAAACATTAAATATCCTTCCCTTTATATTATTTAGAAAAAATCACAAAATTCAAAACCCTAAGCATTAAAAATCCTTCCTTTTATATTAATTACATAAAATCACGCAATTCAAAACCCTAAACCAAACCAATCAAATCACACACGAAAAAATCATTAAATCCAAAGCAATTACTAGTAAAATTAAGAAAGAAAATCGAAATTACCAAGGAGCCGGAAGCTGGAAGGAATTCAAGTCGAAGTCGAGCCCGTTTTCAAACCGAGGAACCACATCGGAGAAGACAAGATCCCGAATCGAGTGAGACTCAGAGCCCGGCAAAAGCAAGAGAGAAGAAGAGGAAAACGAAGAATCTGGAGAAGGAGCAGAAGGTGGAAAGACGGGGACTTCGTTGTTCCATTGATCAAGCATCCAAAATGAGTAAATAATTATTGAAATTCCAATAAATGCTTGAAGGAAATTCAAGAGTTTTAGGACGAATGCTAATGGTACATGGCAGCAATTGCGTTCCATTTTTTTTCCAAACCCTAACGAGGATTTGCTCGGAGCAGAGAAATGGTGGTGAAAGATTGTAGATTTTTGGAGAATTTATTTTTATGTTCCGTGGAAAAAGTAAAAGTGATTTTTGAAATTTATTGGGTAATTATAAGTTATTAGTGCTTTTAGTTTTAAAAATAGATATAAGTTAGTGAATGTAGTTTTTTTTTTTTTACCTACTTTTTTTTTATAAATATATTTAAAAAATTAAAATTTTTTTTTAATACATTTATAAAAAATATATTTAAATAATTTAAAAATAAAATAAAATAAATTTTAAAAAACAAATTTTTGCAAATGCCAAACAGAATCTAAACTAGTATCGGTTTAAAACTCTATTACTATATTAAAAAATATTTTATCATCAATATTTTTTTATGCACAAGATAAAATATTTGAAATGAAAATAAGAAATTCAACTAATATATAAGATCAAATTAATCTTGGTAAAAAAAAAAATATATTGGAGTGACTTGTTTGACTTGACAAAATAGAAAAGAAATTATCAGCCTATTCAAACAACAATATGATTATGAAAAGAAAATGACATTGACATTGTGAAACAACCAACAAACAAGAAAGAATGGAAATTTAAAAAAAAATTAAAGAGTGAAATAAAAAGATAGTGACACACTATATTGACTCGAGTTAACCCGTAAAATCAATGACTCGAGTAATAAATACAACAACAATGAGTTAACTTATTGAAAAATCTATGTCTTTGTTTTTCTTTTCCTTATTCCCTTCTCGATTAAGCATTGACTAAGTCTCAACTGACCCGACTGAGTCTCAACTAGCCCCGGGTCCGATTAAAAAATGGAGAAAAAGTTTAAGACATAAATAAATGCAGAAGTATGAAACCAAAAAAATACCAGTTAAAAAAGAGAAAAAAAAACAAGCAAGTCAATGTGAATCTCCAAAACCGAGGTTAACCATTCTAACTCATAACCCATGAAATTCTAGCAAGTTTAATCTAAAAAGTTAATTTCCAATCAATTTAATGTTGTAAGATGAAATCCTAAAACATTTGTCAAATAAAACATAATTGTAATATAAAAAAAGGATCAAATCACATCGGAAAATGAATTGAAGGAGGATGAAATCATGAAAATGCTTAAAATTTTAAAACCATTTAAAACAAAAACAAATAGAAATAAAAAAAAATGATTACCAAATATGACAAATAAAAATTTGACGGAGGATTATATTGAAAATAAATAAATATTGAATGATAAAACTAAAAGAATATTAGCATGAAAAAAGGAAATAAAAAAATCATGTAAACCGGTGTGAATCTCCTAAAATTAGGTTAATCTTTCAAACTTGCAACTAGCAAAATCTTAGACCCTGATTTAATTAAAAAGCTCAATTTCCAACCAATTTAATTTTGGAGTATCAAATCTTGAAAAAAATAGTAATTAAAAAAATTTGTAAAGAAAAAAATAATGAGGATCAAATCATATAGGAAAAAAATTGAAGGTGGATGAAATCGTAAAAAAAACTTCAATTCAAAAACTTATCTAAAACACAATAAATAAAAATCCAAAGATTGAGAACCAAATTTGACACAAAAAGAAGATGAAATTGAAAAATAATTTCAAATCTATAAACCATTTCAAATAAAAAAATAGTAATAAAAAAACAAGGATCAAATCTGGATGAAATACAAATTGATTGACTATTTTGAAATTTCAAGGTGGCACGCACGAAAACTGAGGTAGGGAGAAGGAAAAAACAATTGACACAAGATCAAAGGTCAGAATGCCACATGCACTGTTATGGAAGGAAGATGTCGTTGGGACCTATTAATAGTTAACCACTAAAATCATCCACACGCGTCGCTCAAATATGATGGAGCATCTAGCACTCACTATGAACACATCCACAACCTTTTTTATATATATATATAAATACCTTATACTTAGTGGAAGACTAAATTGAACTTAAGTTAACATAAATATATATAAAAAATCTTAGTAAAAAACAAAAAGCCTTGTGGAAACTATTTATTCATTTTTGCTTTTTAAAGGCATGATCGCCATTTTAGTGTCTAGCTTATTATTATTTTTCTTTGTAAAAGCAATCCAATAAATTAACTATACAAAAAAATTCAAAAAGAAGAGTTGACCTAGGTAATTTCATAATGACTAATGGATTACATGCAAAGATTGGATTGCCCTAAAATGTAAGTTCATTGGTTTTTATTTTATTTTATTTTATGGAAATGGTAAAAATATAATCACATTGTAGTAGTAAATAGTAATACGAGTCTATAGCCATAATGTTTTTCCTTTCCATTGTAGCTTTTTTTTTTTGTAATTTTTTTAATTTTATAAATTTGGCAAATGTATATGATGCATAGTTATAAAATCATAATAGATGTTCAACCTGAGATAAGACTTGAGTCACAAATTAGGAAGATTAATCAAGATTGACCCATAAAAGTTTTTTTTAAAAGGATTAAAATAATACCATTTAATTAAAAAAAATCAGCTAAACAAGGACCAAGTTTTACCTAGGTCCAGGGTCGACCTGGTCGTCTTGACCTATTTTTTCTTCAACTCAAATCAGTCCAAACCTCAAGTTCGCAAGGTCTCAAACTGACTTATTAGGTCAATTTGTGTTTTATAACAATGCGAGAAATGATATCTCAAAAGTATTTTATTTCAAAAATTACTTTCTCTTTTTTCCCTTTTTGTTTCTTAAAACAAAAGAAAATTAAATAAATTGAAAATAATATAAAACTGATGAAAGTTAAAGATATATTAAAAATATAAAGGTTATACACGCGCGCGCGCTTACACGCACACACTACCACAATCTTTAGATTTACCAAAGGAATTTTCCGTCGGTATTTACACTATCATTCCGTTGGTAATTAATTTACCAACAAAATCACCAACGGAAATGCTTTGTCGATGAATCCCGCATATGTAATTTTTTGTCTGTCGGTAAGTCCGTTGGTAATAAAAAAAATATTATTACTGACGGATTTATTGACGAAAAAAGCGAGCAAAAAAAAATTACCCGCTTCATTCTATCGGTAGTTTCCTCGGCAAAATACCGTATGTAATTCCGTCGGTAATTATTTAAAAATATTAAAAAAATCTATTTTACAAAACTATAAATAATTAAATTAATAACACTCTATAATACTCAAAATGCTTGGAAAAAAGAAGAAGAAAATCAACTCAAACAAATTTGCAACAAATAAATTCAACTAAAAAAATTCATATGAAAAAAATTTAAAAATCCTATAAATAAATCAACTAAAAATTGATCTCATATGAAAAAAAATCATACAACAACATTCATACAATTATTAAGAACGAAAGCAATTAAAAATAAAATAAAAAAAATACAGTGAAAAAAACATGAAAAAAAAAAATCTTACCTTAACGTAGTTGCAAGTGAAGCTAAAAAGAGAGAGAAAAAAACAAATTTGTAAAGTATACTAATAAAAAAAAATTAAGAAGAAAAAAGAAGAAATGAGAAGAAGACATACCTGAGCATGGAGGAGAAGAGAAGTAGTTGAGGAGAGAAGAGAAGAAAAACAAATGGATACTGATATTTTTTTACATATGGGGGAAAAGAAGAAGAAGAAGAAGAAAGGAGACGGGTTTGTTGTGAAATTAGGGATTTTAGACTTTTTATTGGGATGTTTTACTGATGGTTTTATCGAAGGATAATTAAATATTAATATTTTTAATCATTTCATCGGTGATTCCCTCTGTAATATTTAATTTAAATTTTTTATTTATTCAAAAAATTTCAGAAAACGCCAAATATCACCAACGAATTTTCAATCCATCTGTAATATTTAATTTAAAATTTTAACTTAATCTAAATTTTTCAGAAAACCGTCAAGTAACACCCATGACTTTTCAATCCACTGGTGATTTTATCTGTAAAGAACAGTAATTAACAGTGCAATTGAGAAGTGAATAGTTCCAAAACTCTATGAAAAATACCGACGGAATTTTTCGTCGGTGATTCCCTTGTGATTGACATGATGAACAATGTTCACAGTTTACCAACGGTTTTGCCGACAGATTTTACTAACGGAATAAATTTCGTCGGTAATTTCGTTGATAAAATTATCACGTGATCATTTTTTTTGCTTTGTTTTAATTATTTTGTTTCCCACTATAATTTCTTCGTCATATACCGGGGGAATATTGCCGTTGGTAAAATCCGTCGGTATATTTTCCATAGAAGTATTTCCTTGATATTTCCATTTATATTTATCAATTTTCTAGTAATATATATATATATATAGAAGTATTTCCTGGATATATATATTCAAGGAATTAAAAGGATTAAATTATAATTAAATCGTGATTTTATTTCGGATATTGTGTGTAGGCTAAATGAATTTTTATTGTTTATTTTGTCTTTACTTTTTGTTTTTACTATTTTGACATTACAAATTAGAAACTATTACTTACAAAGATGGAATAAAAAGGGGATGAGTTATATTAATTTTTTTTTTAGATCGGGTAGAAATTAAATTAAGAAATCTGAAAGTGAGTTTGCTAGAGGAAATCTCAAACACGATTTTATATTATTTTTTAATATATTTTTTAAAGTGAAAGCTGGTACATAAATTTATCATTATTTTATGATTAATTTTGTTAATTTAATTATATAAAATTGAATGATAAGATTTGAACTCTAACTATTTGGTCATTAAAATTTTTATACCATATAAAAGATTAATCTCAACCCAAATATTTAAAATATCAAATAAGGTTCTAATAATGGTTTTATACTACTCTCTGGCATGTTGACAAAATACTACATCGATCCCTTTTAGATAGTGTTTGTTTTTACATTTAAATTTATTTTTCAAACTTCTTTTCGCATGAAAAAAATATTAAATAAATAATGATTTTAAATGTTTCTGTATTATTTTGATATATTTATATAAAAAATAAAGTAAAATATTATTTTAATATAATTTCAATTAAAAAATCTTTTGAAAAACATACTAAATTAGAGGAATAAACATTCACTAAAATATTTCAGATAATTTTTATATGGAGATGCTAAAATAATTTTAAAAAACATCTAAAAAGTTTCAAACTTTATGTCTTTTCAGCCTAAATCTCAATTGGTTAAAAAAAAAATTGATCCGGGAATATTTTTTTATCATCAAATATAAAAAAAACAACTCATTTAATTAAACTAATTTCGAGGAAGGTTGGATTTGGAAGTGCATATATCACAATTAACCCAAAGCATATTGGTCAATGTCACATGATTATTTCTGGGATGATTGCACTTCTAACATACTAACTTTATATATTTTCTCAATTGAGTACTTGTACTTAATTTTTTTTCAATTCAAACACACTAACTTTTTTAAAACTTTCAATCAACTACTTTTGTCCACCTTTAGTCAATTTTTATGTTATTTGATGATATCTAATGCTTTTTTAAAAAAAATTATCATTGCTACTTCGAATTTTATTTTATGTCAAAAAAAAAATACAAGTACATCCTGATAAAAAAAAAATCAAAGTTAATATACTTGATTGAAATAAAATAAAAGTTAGAGTATCTATAATGATTTAAGAGAAAATAACATGTTATCAAATAAATAACAGAAAATTTGATGGAAGGTGCATAAAAGTAAAAAAAAAAAATTAAAATTCATGTACTCGATTGAAAAAAAGATGAAAAAACAGTGCAATCATCTAACTTAGCCCGTTTAAAAGTGTGGTTGCGATTACTTTTTAAAGTGTTTTTCACTTGGAAATGTATTAAAATGATGTTTTTTTATTTTTAAAAAATTATTTTTGATATTAGCACATCAAAATGATCTAAAAACACCAAAAAAATATTAATTTGAAGTAAAAAAAATAAAAAATTTCCAATTTTTTTTAAAAGAAAAAAAAACCTCTTGTCAAATAATTAAAGCATACTAATAAAAAACTGTTGAAGAAAAAAAATTCGATTTCGATATTTTCCAAGGTGCTTAAATAATGATGCCACGTGCTAGAGTGACATGGGAGGGGCAACGTGTCTCTCAAAAATCCAACCAGACGGTTGAACTTCATCTAATATTCCATTGATGGTAAGCATCGTTTCTAGCCTGGAATGAAATTATGAGATGACCCGGGATTTGAACCGGTTTGAATTAAAGAAAAAAATGAAAAATGAAAAAAACTAGTTAATTCAGGATCGATGGTTGATCCAATAATTCATTCAAAACCTTACCATCAATTCATTTTAATTTTTTTAAAAATTATGATTAATTATCTTAATTCTTGATTTAAATTCTTCTTAATTGAGTTTTAAAACTATAATTTTAATGCCTCGAATTAATGTTCTCCATTTTAAAGAACAAAAGGATACAGGGAGGTGAAGCTCCAGGCTGGAATTGCTCTCCTGCAGTTTCAGGGAAATCCAAAAGCAGCAACCATGCATGCAAGAATTACTGTTTAATGGCATTGAATTACTGTTTAATTATTCATGGTTCCTAGGCCACAATGTCTGCTGGGCCTGATCTATGTTATTAAAGTTGGTTGCCCTAATTATCAGGTTTTCGATTCATTGAAATAGTTGAGTGACTATGCAAGTATTGGAATCTCTGTCCCTGCGCAGTGTTAATTAGTGTAGTAATGAATATTTTTTAAAATATTTTTATTTAAAAATATATTAAAATAATATTTTTTATTTTAAAAAATTATTTTTAATATTAACGTATTAAAATGATTTTAAAAAATAAAAAAATAAAAAAAATTCAATCTCTTACAAAAACGCTTTCTAATAGCAAAAACAAATAGAGCCTAAGTTCTTCCCACTAGAACATCTAATAAATTAAGGAGTTTTTTTTTCATGTTAAAGGTGTTAAAGTAGTTGGGCATATTCAGATTATAATTATAAAACCTAGATCAATCTAATAGATTGATTTAAGACTTATCTGATTTAAAGATTGAATTGGTTTAGAATGAAAAAGAATAAAAAAAACTTGGATGATATAATAAAATATTCAAGTTAACACGGGCTTAACTCAGTTGTAATTCAATCTTCAATCTATTTTTTTTAAAAAAATATTTATGAGTTAACCCTCTTAATTAATAACGCAATCTTTATCGTGAGTCAACTTCATCCCAGGATTTATAATTATGTTTTAAATTCCTTTGAAACAATACAATCATTATTACATCATTATTTAGCAATCTATTTCTCATGTATTCTTTAGACTTAGAGCCTGTTTGGCTCTGTGGTTGAATTTGCGTTTGATCAAATTTCAATTTTTTTTTTGCTAAAATTGAGTGTGGTTTGTATTTTTTGGATTGTTTTGATGTGTTGATGTCAAAAATAATTTTAAAAAAATGAAAAAACATCATTGACATGTATTTCGGCATAAAAAACTATTTAAAAAGCAACTATTACTACACTGCCAAACACCCTTTTAATGAGTCTAAATTTAACCTCATATTCGATCCATCGATCACTGGTTTTCCAAAGGTTATAAACGCAATATATCATTGGAATCATGCACACCACCACAAGATGCTCACAAGTGCTTATTGCCAGCTCCCCATCCATGAGCTCTCTAATTAACAAATTAATTAAAGATCATAAAGCGTGGTGCAGGCATAGTACAAATAATATATAAT
>Ga0325402_1004629_pt1 | contig 12712 bp, 8 predicted proteins | sample PopdelMetagenome_22_FD_207212 | JGI IMG/M metagenome (GOLD analysis project Ga0325402, IMG submission 207212) | Populus deltoides microbial communities from Bellville, Georgia, United States - Xylem-PdKOR-R3 | ecosystem: Host-associated > Plants > Phyllosphere > Stem > Wood/Secondary xylem... | reverse complement strand
CAGCCTTAACCGTGTTAGAGTATTTAAGATGAACATGAGTACCAAGAGGAGAGATTAACTTGTGTTGCAAGAAAATGACAAATAAGCGATTACTTCTTGAATTATGATACAAAATGTAGGATTAAACAGCATTCCTGTTTATAAATTTGAAGGCTGTGTTTGGCTTACGAGGTCTTCGGAATGACCAATCAATTTTCTTCTTATCTTGATTAATCATAAAAATAACCTTCCTTACGAAATGTCACATACGCCTACACCTTTAAAGATTTAACAAAAACCTTCCATGTTAAAGATAATATGAAAAAAATTTAATTTCGTCTTTCTTCCCTTCTTGTTTACTAGCAATTAATATATGATAGTGAAGCACTAGCAAGAATATGTTCTAATCAAAACAAGAAATGGATCACACACATATAATGGATCTGGATTTTGATTCGACGTTAATCATTTGTGGTTGTTAATAATAAAATGTCTATCTCAGATCATCGTGTTGGAGAAACTAGAGGAAAACAAGTATGGCTTCAAAGGGCAACCCGCGATTTCAAGTATTGAAGAAGAGAAAGAAAATCTAATTTCTGATTTTCTGACAGATTCTCCCTACCCTGGACTTCATTTTATTCTCTCTCCTCTTACAACTTGAAACCCTCTGTAGAATTCCTACTTTGCATTTCAATCGTCTTCTTATAACCTCCTCAAGCCAATACTTTTCATGTCAAGTCCTGAAAGCTTGGACGAGGGATTATATAGATTTATGGTTAACTAGCTTAGAAGAAGAAGTAGCCAGCGACAGCGGCAGCTCCAACAATGGCAGAGAACTTGAGGGTAGCGGCACCATCTTTTTCAGAAGCAGGACCCCCAGCCAATGTAGTACTACCCATTGGTCCTGGAACGACAGTGCTACCATCAGCAGAAGGTGCACCAGCCGCATCACCGTCATTAGTACCGATAAAATCACGGCTTAAAGGCGCCTCACCTGCAGGCAGGTCAGTTGTGGAAGGAGCAGGTGCTGCGGCTGCAGGCAGGTAAGTTGTGGAAGGAGCAGGTGCTGCGGCTGCAGCCAACCCAAAAATGGCAACAAAGACAAGAGCAAGAACAATGAGTTTGTGTGCCATTTTCGCTTTTACAGAGAATCTTTGCAGATGTTCCTCTAGGACAGATGGATAGAGAAACACTGCAGGACAAAACAAAGATGAAGAGGTAGATTTGGAAGGAGGCTTGTTATATAGACCTGAAATGTGGTAGGGTTGAGGAGAGGGAGGAAACCACGGAAGTTGTAAGCTATTTTAGGCCCTAATAATTTCCATGGAAAGCTTACTTGCAACTCGGCATACTAATTGATGGTTTATAATCATGCTTCTTATTTGTCCCTTGCCTAATAAAATAATACTGTTCATCCAAAAAAATTTCTATATCTAAATTTGCGTAGTAAAAAATTAACCATTCATCCTCGTTGAGGGATTTGGAATTTTTTTTCCCGAAATTTTTTGCATGGAAACAGACATCACTCAGTTTTCAACCTATAGGCTAGCCATTTGCGCATCAATATATTATTGCTCAACTTTCGAAAGGGAAAAATTCAAGAAGAAAGAAAAGAAGAAGTAGCCGAAGCTAAATCCTTTCGATTGAATGCAAAGCAACTGACAAAAAGACAGCAAACTAACTGTTGAGTTACAGCAACGCTTACAAATGCTAAACGTCGTCCAAGCCAAACAAATCACAATCCCTATCTCTAGTATATATGCTGACCTATTTTGGAGGAGCTTGTGGCTACAAAACCATTTCATTTCTTGTTTGTCATCGTCGCAGGTCTCTGAGATCAAATAGTTCACACATCGATCATGTGTCTTCAAAAAAGTCTGATTTCCTGTTTGTAATTTAACTGCAAGTCCCTGGCAGTGATTATTCTAGTAAACCACTGCAGCTTCAATTAAACATGAGGCTTGGGACAGGTCTTCCAAAAAACTCAAAGCACTGTTCCCCCCTTCTTCCTATCATTTTGTTGCCATTGTCTCGGAATCAGATAAAATATTATCCATGTCTTCAAAATAGGGCCAAGCTTTTTTCCCTTTCTTCCCGTTCTTGCTTTCCTGTTCATTTTAGCAATGGTTGTTACTAAGCAACACTGTATAGATAGGATGGAATGGCAACAGATGACCACACTAAAGACTCAGATGGCACCCCTACAGTGATCTGGATTTCGATATTTATTTTCCATTGGAGTAAGAATTGTACAAAAGAATGTCCAGGAAAACATTTGACTTGTGGCAAAAACTGTAGCAGCACACACTAGTATTCACATGCAATTATACGAGCTTCACTTCATAATAAGAAACAGAAATCAAAATGCAATACCAAAATTTAATTGTGAGAAGTGGAGGAACAAACCTCATATTTCTGAACCAGAGATGTCCATAAAGATTTGCACTGTCCTGGACTGCGATTGATCCCATCAGCCATTAAGTTAGTAGATATCTCTTCCCACAGAGCCATTCTACCTCTTACAACTTGAAATCTACTATGTAATTCCCCACGCATTTTTATAAGACTCTTAACCTCCTCAGGTTTCCATTTGTTCCGTTTAACAGATTTGGAACGCTTCAGTCTAGAATTTTCATTTTCCAACAAGTCATCATCACTACTGTCCACAACATCTTCCTTGAGCTTATTCATCTGTTCCCCTGGTGGAACCAAACTTTCATCACTTTTTACTAATTCGTTGACTGCGGAGGATGAAGGAACGGATGATTTCTGGAAATCATCTTGATCCTCAGAGTCAGAGGAATGTCCTTCAGCTAAGTTTGACCTTGAAGTGGTGCGCTCTTCCTTAGATAGCTCTCTTTCAAATTCAATACCATCAACTGCATGATTAAATGGTGGGAAAAAAAGAATATTGAGTATACTGGTTTAAAAATCCCAAGCTTTAGAAAGGTACTACTGCTTAGTTTCAAGAATGTCGACATTAAGCAAAGGTCAAAAAAGCAATTTCTATGCATGCTGAGTTGCTAGCACAAGGCCTTTCCAATGGAAACTCTCCTTCATTATTGTTAATTTTTTAATATACCAGTCATTTACTGATGATTGGCATAAGACAAAGCAAGAATCAGCTAACCTAAAGATGTGAGTTTAGTGGTGGCATAGGTTTTTTCACATGTCTCATCCACAGGCAGTCAGAAAATGGCTACCACCCACCAACTTGACCACATACAAGCACACGCACGCAAAAACACACTCAATTAAAACACAGAGATGCGGAGATATGTGGACCTTCCAGATTTTGAGGTGATGTTTTCTCTAAATGTGCATCACCATTTCCATCAGGTTGCTTCCTGTCCACCTGATTTCCTTTTGGATGCCCATCGACAATTTTTCTCAATGCCGATATCCCAAAGCCAACATGAGAATTGCCAGATAACCTTGCATTGAGTTCATCAGAAAGAACTGCTGCTGGGTTTTCCACAGCAATGGCAATGACTTCAGGTCTTTTACCGCTATACTTCCTTACCATCTTCCTCAACATCTCAGACACTGTTCTTTCCATGTGAGTTAAAGGACAGTTCACCGGACAGCTTGAAAGTGCAGCATGAGCAGCTTTGTGGAGTGCATCTAAAAGCTTCCCTTTGTCAAGCCACAGACAGCGTGTTGTGATTTTTATTTTTCCTTTTAAGCTTTTTTCAACTTGACCATCTAGATTTTGAGGGCGTAAAATTTCCATGCTGTACCGCAGAAATGTTAAGAAATCATCACAGTAACAAGTGTCACAAAGAAAATTCAACATGTTATTTCAGAATCTGCTAGAGCTACCTGACCACTACAATACCATCCGATGCAATTTTTAGTCTCTCATCAATGCAAAGCTCAGTTGATGTGCCAAAAGCTTTATCCCCATCGTTATACATCAACTGCAATATCAGACCAGATTTTATGAAAATGTACCTCAATTAAATTCCCATAATAAAACAATCAGTATTACCAACCTGCAAATTTTCCTTCCCAAGGGAGACAAAACCATTGGATAGAACTCTTCTGTTCCTCAAGTGAGAAACCCCAAGCATCTCTCCGTTCTTTATAACCTGACAGATTTGTAGACCACTTGTAACTTTTACCATGCCATAACATTATATGTAACTCAAAGAATTTGAAAGAAAAACAACATAACAAGAATGCATCTAATGTCATGTATACAATAAATCCATCATATGCACATCATTAACCAATGCAATTCGACATATGAGTCTTTTTTCAAGATAAACCATGCAACACTGCACCTAAAAAGCACTTTTTTTCCAGTGGGCTTGGGCGTTATGGACAGGACATCCCAAGAATTGACCATTCTCATTTACATGGAAATCAGCTGAATTCATATAATTAATAGAGTAAACGAGAAAGAAGAAATGAAATGAGAATCAGTTGTCCATATACATAAAGAGGCCGGAGAGCCTTATTGTTCTATTCTGAAAGATTCTATGCTCTCACTAAATGCATCAAATTTTGGCAAACATAACAAACTTCAAGATCACCTTATGCATACTAATTACCATAAGAGTGTCAAGACTAACTCACAGTAGTGTGTTGAATGCCAGTTGATTTCCCAAGCAATTCATGTTCTTTCAAAAACAGAAGTTCTCCGTGTATGGGAAGAAAATGTTGCGGCTTCACAATTTTAAGCACTTCCTCCTGAAGAAATGGAATCAATGTTAGATGATTTTTCCTAAAAGTTGACAAAAATAATAACAATTATAGTATTGATAATAACAAGCAATTAATATTCAAGGCATCCAGTTCTACATGTTTCTCCATATAACAATGACATAATAAAAAGGTAACGGAATAACAAGGAATACCCTTCATACAATGTGTCAGTATGTGCAGATGCTTCTCTTTCCACTATTGACACAAAAAGCATAACATGGAGGAGTACAAGATATATAAACATTATAACTAAGCAATACAACTTAGTGAGATCCAGAGGAGTGGCATATGAGATCTCACCAGTTCTCCGCGATACCCATGGCCAGACGTGTGAAGCAGCTCATTTTTACCCATTACAATAGCTGACCCAATCTCTGATATGCGGTTCATCATTTTCATTACCCTAGATTCGTTACCAGGGATTACCTGAAAAATGAAATATAAACTGAGAACATATCTACTAATTGGAAGTTCTTTCAGCAAGAAAATACAAAATTGATTAGCATTATGACCACATGTCTAAGCATCAGACATTAATAAACCTGTGGCAGTAATATTATAAGATAGAGGACTATCATAATAGTTGAGCATAAAATCAAAAGTCTGCCTAATTTAATAGTTCAAATTCACTATACACACGTGACCAATCAAATGCATTCATCATTTCTGAAAAAAAAAACAAGAAGAGGAGAGAAATGAGAACAAAATGGAGCGCACCATTGCTGGCCATCTTCTATCATATAACAATTCTCTTACAAAATCTCCATCAGGTTATGAAGCATTTTTGGTACTCCCTAACATATAAATGACATGCACAATAATAGATATCAAGAAAACCTTAAATTAAATACAGAGGGAGTGGGTAAAGGAAATCCTGGGCTTGCTGGTGCAGGAGGATTGCTATGAGATTGGATGGGAAGATAGTTAGCCCCATTCACATACAAGGTGGGTTTTTGCAATTTTGTAACAGCAGAACTTCGGGGAGTTAAGGTTGGCCTTAACATAGCTTGGATGGGATTGAATGTTATCATGGAAGTTGATTCAACAGTGGTTCAACATGTAATTCTTCAAGATCAGTCCAGAGATGATCCTAGCTCCATACTCTTGGCACAAATAGAGGAAATTTTGAATAGAAATTGGAATGTGATAATAAAAATACATATATAGAGGGTAATATATGGGCTGATTGGTTAGCAAATGTAGGAGCTAGTGGGGAACTAGGGCTCAGCTTTTTCAGTGCTTCTCCTCCAGGGCTAGTAGATTTGCTTTGGGCAGACTATTGTGGTTCAGCCACTCTTAGAATGTGTCCTAGTTAGTCCTTAGTCTTGTTCTTGGGCTCTTAAGCCTCTTTTTGTACCAAAAAGAAAGAAAGAAAGGAAACTGAATTCTATAAGATGGACACACTAACAACACGTCTGAGTTCTACAAGATTGACTCATTAACAAAACATCTTGGTTTATTCTACAGCTTGTAGAAAAACATAAATTGCATCCAACTACATGATCTTAGCATACTGAGACTACTGAAGGAGAGTTTGAAATAAGGAAAAAAAAAGAAGAAGATTAAAAAGAATGAATGCTTAAATCATTAACCAAAAGTCAGAAATCGACTTGTGAGTTCATTTTAAGAAGAATCCAAGCATATTATATCATAATACCTTAGCTGAATAAAGAATAACATCTTCCTTGTTCAGTTTGAAGGCATGACTGCTTCCATATGATGCAAGATTGAGAGCTGCACGCGGCTCTGCCTGACACAACAGCATGCACAGTCACATACCAGCTAATTGATGCAACAGAAATGGAATCAGGCAGCTGGATCAACTTACTTGTGATCCAGTTGTGACAATTAGCAGATCCTTAGGGGCATAAGAATCAATATCTTCCACTTTAACCTATATAATTTTGGAATTGTTAAGAGGAAGTTGTCATGAGGTCTACAAGAGCAAGATGGAAGATATCACTGGAAATCTAAAACTCTCAGAAAAACATCAGATGAATAACTTATGCAAAAACATTACTAGAGTGGACGGATCAATTGGTGCCTTTCCATCCTTCCATGCTGCATCCAAATATGTCCTCAATGACATGCCAACAAAGACCTGATACAATGATTCAAAAATCAAAACTGTGAGTCAAATTCCTTTGGAAGACCAAGATGATAGTTCTAAGAGGAAATGAGAAATTAGAAAACCATACCAACTTTCTACCAGTCAAATCAGCGGCAGCTTTCACACTTCCTAGGCGGTGTATATTTGATGCAAATTGAGTGGTGATAATCCTTCCTTTAGCAGCTGAAATACGTCTCAATAATGCATCAGCTACCACACTTTCACTAATTGTCCTTCCAGGTGACAGTACATTTGTTGAGTCACTCATCATCTGAACAGAGGTTTGCATCATTAAAACCTCAAGTTGCTCTGCCCTTTAAGGGCAGCTTTAGCAAAGAAATTAATTCACAACACATTAATGAAGGAATCAAAGGTAAAATCATCATCATAGACATGCATATCAAAATTTATAAAAAAAGAGAAAATAACACAATAAACTCAAATGAATACCAAAAGAATAAATATCAGATACAAATGGTCAACCTCAGAACTGTAGTTACAAAAATAATTTGTACAAAACAAATCATACAGTGTCTGAGCTTAAATATAATGGCTAAAGCATCTGGTCCACTAACATGTCACAGTGATTTTGCTCCTTCAATTTTTTTTCCAGCATAAAATGTGTGCTCACCATCAAGACGTTGCAAGTGATAACTTTTTCCACATTAACCTATTTTCCTCAATTCTACCTAACAAACTCCTTTATCCACATCTCAAGGAGCACATATTAGGATGTAAAATGTCGAACATGCAATTGTAATGCATATCATCTCCATTAAGTCTTAAACATTGACCTTTTCTGAAGAAGCCACTCTTCAAGGGAAGCATATTTCTAAAGCATTCCCAAACAAAGGCCAAAACTGTAATAGCATTATATCATGAAAGACATGACACAATTTACAACACAGCTTCTCTTCATTCCCACAGTCACATACACTCAGAAGGCATATTTTCATATGTAGGTCCCACAAAAACCACTATCTCTTCCACAAACTGAAACCGATTAAGTTCCCATGTAAAAACTATGTCAATATGGCAACAAATTACATAATCTTGGAGACTTACCAATGTAACTCCTTCTTTGGAGAGTTCCTCTAAAGTTTCACGATCAAAAACTTTTCCATCCAATGGTGATTCATCAATCTGTACAATATAAACCTCTTCTGAAGCTTACAAAATCATAGAGAGGGAAAAAAAACATATATAGACAAGCTTACCTTCCAGTCCCCAGTGTGAAGGATTGTACCATCAGCACAGCGAAGGACCAATCCACAACAATCAGGAATAGAATGGGTCACCCTGATAGGCTCTATTTCAAAAGGCCCAGCTGTGAATTTCCTCTTTGTTCTAAACACCTTAAGTCTAGATGGAACAAAGATCCCATTCTCCTTCAAACGTTTCTTGATGAGCTGTCATAAAATCAGTTTAGAAACACTCAGGGAATCAAAACTAGAAAACGTGACTTGTCATCACATAAAACACAAACAGATGGTCTAGAGAGCTGCCATGCAAGTGTGCAAAATCTTACAAGGTCACTTGAAATTGAAAAAAATTTGACTCTATGGTTAATATCAATCTACTGAAAAATAAAGGGCAGCATTTATATATTATGAGCTATTTTATTAGTCCCCATAAGCAATAGTAGGATGTCAAAGAACATCTCAACCCAATAGCTTAAGCTGTTAGGTGAGATCCCAGGATATGATTTATATTATTTTCTAACACACCCCCTCAAGTGAAAGCTCTTTGAGCTTGAAACTTGCACAGACTCATATTACTTGTGCTTAATTTTTATCAAATAAATAGGGATGGTGAAATTCGAACTCGTGACCGCTTGGTCATCAAGGCTCTGATACCATGTTAAAGAACCATCTCAACCCAATAACTTAAGCTGTTAGGTGAGGTCTCAGGATATGATTTATATTATTCTCTAACATAGGATACGTCAGTTCTGGAAACATGCATTCTAGTACATGTTTGTGCACATATTTATTTATGAAAGTATGCTTAAGTAAAACAAATTTAGTTTTATTATCAGCACATATAGATGGTTAAGTAAGACCCAGAACAAGGTACCTCCATCGTGAAGGATGATGCATAAATTGGAGTGTTATGATCCAAAGCTGGAACAACCTGCTTAGATAGTAAGAGAATTATTAAGAGTGAAAAAGACACAAAGCAAAATGCTTAAATCAAAACATGATTAATTATTTACAGCAATTAAGCATTGAACCAAATGATACAGCTTGGATAGCTGCACCTTTGCAATAAATATTAAATCAACAAACACCCCTTACTGCTAAAGCCTTAAACTAAGTTTAGATTCATGTTTCCTACACACATCCATTATGCTTTTAATAGATCATCCAATTCAGGTTTCCAAAGTTGCAAAGGCTCAGTTTTTTAACCAAGCTCATTTAGCTAAAGTTCTTAGCCAAAAATAACACACTTTTGTTTTTTATCTTGCTAAAGAGAAACTTTATGCACACATGCCAAATACTATTCTAAAAGAAACAAAATGTTGCTTCTTTCCTTCTACATATGTAGTCGTAGACACCATCTATCTACACTATCTAGGTCATATTGTAACTTCTTTCCATGTCCATTAAATGATTTTAATGTTTATTTTTTCTTGATTCATGTTAGTATCAATTTGGTTCCTTTTTTTTTTAACCTCCTTTAATTAAAATCCAATCAAATTGTGGATCAAAACAATTCATTGCACCACCTCCACCATCACAATTCATGGCATCATCATCAACAACCCATGATTGATCGAGGGAGTGCAAACAATAATTGATCAGTGAACATCAACTATCCATGATCCAGGTGCTACCTCTAGTCTTTGGGTTGCTGATGTGCCATAGCCATGTAGATATTCCTTGCATGGCAACCTTTCAATATAGACGAGATCTTTTAATAGTTCATTAACTCAGACGTAACATCAACCATTCCTATTTAAGTGAAGTTCCTTGCATTAAAACATTTGAAAGAACATTTTGAGAACATCTTCTACTGCAGAATTATACGAAGAGCCAGATCACCATTAGATTGATGATTGCTAGTAATTATTGAGTAATTGGAAAGCATGAGTTTATGCCCAATAAAAAGAGGCTTCACCTTAGACATTAACATGATGTAAGAACCAAGAGCCATGAAGCTGAAAAGCTTCTAAATAATCAAGCATAGACACTTTTGACAAGGGAGATGCAGAAGGCAGTGGAAAAGATATCTTATTGTCTTTTCTTAACTGAAAGGAAAAAAAGTGAAAATGTGGGATATTATGTAAAAAAATCCCATGGCACATCTGATACCGACATATCAACATGTCATGCTCAAATATACAACGCAGAGGTCATAGGGAATGTACTCAACTGATAAACACGTTCATCTAATTGCACAGTAATGTCATCATACACTATAGATTTACTTCAGCTAGCATTGGAACAGTACAAAGACAACCTTATTCAGGCTACAACCAGGGTTCATTGTGTAAATATTGCATCAAATGCTAAGTATCAAAGATCCTCGGCACAGCCTATCTGAAGGCTTAACCAAGATCATCGGAAAGGATGAAGCATAATGGACAGCCCCCTTCCCTTGGAAAAAAATGATGGAAATTCATGTTATTCCCCATTTCAAAATAAGAATAATTGTCAAGAGGTACCATTCATGTATCAACAACCCTCCCATCTCATGTCGTTTTCCATCTAACTATCTTGGCAATCACACAAACAAGCTTTACATCCTTTAGCCCATCGCCACATCAACTAAGCTGTAATTAGTGTCTTGGCCCACCCTTAATTTATCTACAGAAAAATGTAACTATCTATGCAACTAAAACCCTATCAAGAACTACAACACAAATGTCAACAGCAGAAAATTTGATGCAGTTAAAAAGGCCACATAAACAGTAATTTAATCTGGAAGTGCGAGGTCAACATGATGCTTTCAAGAAGTCGAAGGAAACTTTACCCAAGGCAACGCACCAATGTGATCTTCATGACCATGTGTTATAATAACTGCTTCAATTTTGTGTTTCCATCTTCTGATAAATGTGGTATCAGGTATAATCTTTTGAACTCCAAGCTCATCATAACTGGAGCATGTTGTCACACACACAAAACAAAGTCAACACATCAGAAAGCAGAATTTTCAGCCACGTGTTTAACCTAATGCACTCAAAAGGAAAAAGGAACGCAACTTTCACTTCCTCTCACAGTAACATTTCCTTACTAACAATGTGATTTATTCTAACTCCTATGTAACTAAGATTTTTTCATATTCTATCCCCAAATCAATTAAACATTTAAGAAATTAGCATATTCTTTGAACAAAAAAAGCACAAATGAAAGCACTTATCCTCCCAAATTCGGCTGAATACTTACTCAGGAAACATAACACCGGCATCAATTAAAATATATCGATCATAATTCCCAACAAGCATACAATTCATCCCAATCTCACCCAAACCACCAATTGGAACTATACGCAGCGGCGGACCATCAGGCCCTTCATAAAACTGCTCCATCTTTCTTTTAACCGAATCTTCCATACTTTTCCCTGTCCCTTCCTTTCTTCCCGTCCTTTTACGCGGCGGAGCTTTCGTTCCTCTACTGCCTAAATGAATTTCAACAAAAAAATAAAATAAAGAATTAAACGAAGTGAGTATTTACACATTTAATTTCAAAAAATAAAATGAGAAAGGAAATGGAATTAAAGAAAGAAGACCTATAGTAGTTGTAGTAGGGGAGCCAGCAGAGCAGGAAACGCAAAGCTTGGTAGAGCTAGGGCGGCAGAAGAAAGTGTACGGACAGGAGGAGAGAGCACTGAAAGCGGCAGCCATGTTTGGTGATGTTGTTTTGAGAGGTTTACGAGAAGACGTGCAGTAGAGATAAAAACCTCCCAAAAGCCCTAACTGCATTTGCTTCAGGAAATTATAGAATTGAAACCCAAGATTTTGTAGAGACAGCGGTTGAGTTGAGGCTCTTCAGGGAGCGGGAAATAGAGCTCTACTGATGAGAAGGAGGGAGCAGAGCAGCAGATAGTTTTGTTTTTGTAAGGTTGAGAGATAATAAATATCCTGTTTTCCTTATCATTTTAATTTATTTTTTTGAAATTGGATTGCTAGAAAAACACTCGCACGTGCCTTCCTAAACATCCACACGCTTCTATATTTTAGGGAATCATGCTGAATTAGTCCCTCCTTTTTTAGCACAGTTATAACTCGGTTCCTAATGCTTGAAAACCTATATGTTGGTCCCTTCAACATCTGTTGTTGTTGTTGACATCTGTTGTCTTTTTGAATAAGTTGTTGTTGACATCTGTTGTCTTTTTGAATAACCAACTCTTACTATTTATGTTGGTTTTTCTCTAAGAATTTAACTTGTTAAATGGTGTATTTTGGATTAAGGAAAAAATTAATGGATGTGTTAATGACATAACGATCAACGAGAGTCAAGAGACTAATTTGTAGATTTTTATTTTGAAGGACTAAACTGATCATGTTGAACAAATATAAGTATGAAAGAATAATTCATTTCTTACAACCAATGTAGAACTCAATCATGTTGTCATGAACACTTTTAGAACCCAAAACACTATAGAAACATTCTCAGTGGACTTATAACTCGTATGGAGTTTTTTAAAATATTTTTTATTTATAAATATATTAAAATAATTATTTTTTTATTTTTTATATCAATATATAAAAATATAAAAAATTACTAAAAAATTTTAATTTAAAACTTAAATAAAATTTTAAAAAACACTGTTAAACTGCAATTTTACTCGGCTAAAAAAAGCATTGCAAATGTAGAAGTATGAACGTGAGAGACCTTTTGATATGAAAAGGATAAATATTTCCTAAATGGTATGTGTCTTTTTTCTTAAGTTGGTCTTAATCTTCCTAAA
>Ga0325402_1004628_pt1 | contig 12712 bp, 6 predicted proteins | sample PopdelMetagenome_22_FD_207212 | JGI IMG/M metagenome (GOLD analysis project Ga0325402, IMG submission 207212) | Populus deltoides microbial communities from Bellville, Georgia, United States - Xylem-PdKOR-R3 | ecosystem: Host-associated > Plants > Phyllosphere > Stem > Wood/Secondary xylem... | reverse complement strand
TTGGAACAGCATTCTTGAACCACACAATGTCATGCCATTCAACCATCTGACGATGACGTCTTAGTTGTTCCCAAGCTACTTTGACCGAGAATCTGTGATTTGGCGAATCCAACCAAACTATCTCATTCTTGAACAAATTCATCTAGTAAAGGTCCAAGAAGAGCCCAATTCGTTGGAACAAGGGGTTGATGTGTCCGACTTAATGTTGGGCTCTTCTTCGACCTGAATTAGATGAATTAAAGGTTGTCCTTCATGCTCCTTAAATGTCCCAAGCCCTTCTAGGTCCATTTTGCTCTATATGTTCTAAACAAGCCCATTCAATGCTTCTTTAAGCTTCTTTGCCCTAGCTCTTGTGATTGGCCCAATTGGCACCTCCAATGCATCATTGGCATGATTACGCTTGGTGTTGGGCTGATTTGCATCAATATTTGTACTTATGGTTTCTTCTCCTTCTTCAAGTTGGATCTTTCCTTCATTCTCCATACAATCTATAATATCCGGTCATATTAACTTCCCCAATCCTTTTAGGTATAGGAAGTTTAATCAAACTTTGATCCAAAAGTTGATTTAGAATACTTAAAACCTTTGATTTAGAAAAAGAATTTTTTTTTCTTGTAATTTTTCGAAGTTGACTTCTTTCTTTCTTAGATTTGGTTTGGCTTATTGGCTAGAAATTTTTATAGGTGTTGTAGAGACAACCATGACTTTTTTTTTTTATTATTAATATTTTGTAGGCTTTGTATCTTTCTTGAATTCTTTCTTTGCTTCCTTCTTATCATGTGGAAAATGGCTTTCATGCCTTGCTAATTAGATCTCCAAATCACAAGCACTTGTAGTGAGTTGTTCAAAAGTAAATGACATGTTTTTCCTTTAAAGTCTATATAACAACACTTACTGTATTTTCTAGAAATACATGTTTATGCAAGAGGCTTCCTTCTCCTTATAACTAAGGACTATGTTCCTCTATGTTTACCCCTTCCATTTCTCAAGACAGCCACACCAACAGACCCATCAAACAATCTGACACTAAAACCCAAACACCATTTCCTCCTCAGCTATTGTGATTTCTCTCTCCATCAGCATCATTGGTTCCACTATGATTAGCTTCATCAGCACCTCTACATCAACATCGTTGATTCCATTGTGATTGGCTTCATCAACAGCTTCCTCCCTATCAGTGCGCAATAACAACAATGGTTTCAGTATCGGTCACGCCATCAACAACAAACTATAGTATGATGCGAGCCTCGTGATCATATGGTCACGCAACCCACACATAAAGACACCACTTCCCGGAAATCCAAGTAAATCAGGTTTGATATAAGTGTGACACAAAAGATAACTTGTACCTAGGCACCACCAGTATTGAAAACGGAAACCCCCACTCAACAAATATTGATTTATGAACGAGAAGTATAAGGATGACACCACAAAGTTAGTTGTTCTTCAATAAGTTGTTTTTCAGTTCTTTATACAACTAAGGAAGGGAGAGTATCTCACCAACTCATACACAAAGTTCGGCAAATAAAAAGGTTTATTGATCTGAATTGTCTAACTTACATATTTGGTTATGCCTTTATTTATACTAACTCTGACTTAAATATACCCTAATGGACCCCCATTAGGCGGACTTATATGAGGCACACTTACGATTGACCAAAATAAGTAATAATAACCCAAAGATTAAGAAGAAAATAATAAAAAATAAAAAGTTATTATCCTAAATATGCTAAAATCAAATTTGTCACCATTAAAAAGTCTCAAATAGACTAGAAAATCTTATCTGAAGGTAGAATTAATTCTAAATTATTGCTGGGATGAATAAAGAATCCTTATCAGAAAAGGATTTTGAAACATTTATGAATCCTTGCCACACTTAGAAACTATGTTGCAGCTAATTAAAGATCTTTGTAGAACTAGGAGATTCCCAAAACAATCTGCCACATCCTTGTAGGAAAAGGATCTTTGCCAAATAGAAAATCCATAAGTCGAAAGGAAGTAAATAACAAAATTCGTTCACCTTTCCTAACCTATATTGAATATTCTTTTCAAACACCGATTCATCTGAAACTTTACCCCATCATAGTCCAATATATCTGGAATCTTTATGTCAAATTTTAGATCGATCCAACGGTTGAATTTGAAGTTATGCTCAATAGCGTAAAACTGGACAATAGAAAGTTTTACACCAAAATCTGAATCTGACCTTACTTGGATCGTATCACAGTAGCTCCTCTGCATTCCAAGGCCAGCAACATGAGCAAGTGTAGCAACTTTCTCCTTAACCATGCAACAGCAATACCTCAAGTCGACTGCTCCTCCATTAGCTACTTCTAGCACAACAAACTCAAAGTTTCAGCAACAACCACCACATTCGACAGTAGCAGAGCCAGTCGCAACCTTCATCGTGCTCCTCCAGTTCCAACATTTCATCTTTTCCTATTCCAGCTGCTTAGCAACGTGAATGCCAGTGGCAATGTCCAGCCTCTCTATGCTAGCAGCTCCTCCACATCAGCAACAACAAAGCACCAACAATGATCTCTTGACAAACCTTCCTCCTACAGTAGTAGCAAAGTTGGTTCTTCCTAGTTATAGCAGCGGCAGAGTTTCATCATCCCTGGCGCAGCTGCCAGCACCGCAACATGCATCTTTTCCGAATAGTAGTGTCAGCCACCAGCTCTTCCTCCACCAGCAAGCCATCAACCCTAGGCACGGTAACCTCTTCTCCCCCTTCTTGCCTTATGGGTGCTGAAAATACACGTAGAATTAATTAATTACTTACTGGCAATGATTCTTACCATAAATCTTCCACCACCAGGTTGGGCAAAAGGAGGGTTGGACCCCATTTCATCCCAGCCCACACAGCTGGGGTTGGGTCCAGCCCACAAAGTTGTTGGGCCATCTATAGGCCCAATCAAACTAGATTGGGTTTGGGCCTCAAGCCCAACAAGCATAACCTTTAGATTAAGGGTATGTTTGACAAAGATACCCTAATGCTTTTAGTTTTATTGACCTTTATTTTAATGTCTAACCAAACAAGCCTTAAAATTTTTTAAAAAAACATCTAAAAAAATCATAGACCCTTTTTTAAATTATTTGTGGGTTCCTCGTATTTTTGAAAATATTTTATTTAATATCTAGGTTATAGACTTATATTATAAGTTGTTGACCTAGTATTAAATATACCCCTTTTTCTTTAAAAATTTCAGAAAATTACAAAAAATAAAACACTCTTATAAAAAGATACAAAAATATCTTTTTATTTGTGTGCATATGACCAAGTTTCTAAAAAATACAAAAAATTATATCTTGCTTAAAAATTAAAATACATGGCATGTAAAGTATTTTCATACAATATATATATATATATATATATATATATATATATATATATGTTCTAAATCTTTTTACCAAAAAATTATTTTGTTTAATATCTGAGATTATGAATTTATATATAAAATGTATTTCCAGTATTAAATAAGAAGACAATTTTTCCTTTTCTTTTCTTTTTTTTTGTTTTGATTTAGAATGACTAGGTTAAAACCTGATAAGATAAGAACCTCCTTACTGAAAATGACTTTTCTTTAACCTTAAACAGACCAACAATTAGAAAACACAATAAGATCTTAGTTTATTTCAAACAAATAGCAATGTAACTTACCCTAAGTAAAGTGCTTTAGGGGTGATATATTCTCCCTCTTCATAATTTATCCTCGTAACCAGACTTTCGCAGACCAATAAGTTTTCTAGTTACTATAATACTAGCTGAAAACTCTCATTCTTTTGGTTTTATTGGTAAAGGGCAAGAATTCCTTGTTTTTTCCACCATCACCCTTTCACGCTAAACCTGCTTCGAGAGGACAATCATCATAACGCTGCACACATATGACATATAGTATAGAAAGTAAGGATATCATCTCACAAAATACAAGTATTAGAGCTTAATTATTCAATCAAAACAAGTTATTTAGGTTTAAATTAAAGCAAACAAAATAAAGATACAAACTTTAAATACAAACACATATCAATTCTGAAAATAACTAAAAGTAAGGTTGTGTTTAAAATCTAAACTAACTGAAACAACTTACAAATCTAAAAAGAACAAAAGAAATAAGTTATAAAAAATAAGAAGAAAATCAGTAGAATGTAAAAAAGAAAAGAAAAAAAATGTTTTTTTTATAAGAAGTATTCCTCAAGAATAATTAAATATCAATTATTGAATTTAAATATGTTTTATATCTAATTTGTGACAATAAACAAATCAACCATAAAAAAAACAATAAGTCATTGTACCTATCCCTACTTTTTAGTGAACCAAATATTTGTATATCAATTAACCTTAAACATATAATAATCTTTATGAAGCATGAAAGATTTAATTACATGACAATATTAAATTTAATTCATGATAATTAAACATTTATAAGGAGTTAATTTAATCAAGACTTATGTTTTCTAAGTAACAAATAATCAAACATGTGTTTGAAAATTAGATACTCTTGCTACTTAAGTTAATTAGTCAACAATTCATCATAAATTAATCACTAGCAATAGATCTAAAACCAAAAACATATAATGCGCATCATATAAAATTTTAGTCATTAATCATCAATTTTAATCATAAAAAATACTAAATATTCATATACCATAATCAGATATAGATCAAGTTTAAGCACACATCCTCAAAATAAATTAAAACCCAAATGTACTAACCTCTTAAAACTGTGTTTGTTGCAAATCTAGAAAAGAAAAAATAAATAATAGAACCCCTCATTTTCTTCTTCTATGATATAAACATGATCCCTTTCTTTTCTTAAGGTTAGGATTGATTAAATATGGAGTTGAGGAGGTTGAGAAGTTTTCTAGATAATGACTAATTCTTAATCAAATTAATTTATGGTTTCCTTATACTAATATAATTCTAATGACTTGTGTAATAACTTTGATCTTATAGAGATATTTTTTTTAATCAAATGTAAGAAATTTTATAGACCAAAACAAAATTAAGCTGCAAACCAGCAAGTCAGAATATATAAGCATTTATATATAGAAGCTAGGGAAACAAGCTCCCTTAAACAAGAAACAGTATATAACAAACTAAACCAAAGCCCCTACCAAACAGCTACATAACCAGCGCTGCAGATAGCAGCAAAATACCCCCAAAAAATGACAACAAGAATACAATGCCTAGACATAGAGACAACCAGTAGCACAAACCATCAGTAAGGGGAGCAGCAGCATTAAGAACAGGATACCAACTACAAGACAAAACCAACCAGGCATTGCACTGACTATAGTAGCTCAGATCAGCACCACAATTAGCAACATGGCATCAAAGACCAGCAAGATAAGAACCCCAGCAAGGATCCAACCACAACCACTAGGCAGGGTCAGGAGGGGGGGAGTCCCAGCATGCCAAGGAAGTAGTTACCAGCAGTAGACCCCGAATAACCAGAAGGGAAGGCCATGAAACCACATCCACACTAGTCGACCAAAACTGCATAAAGCTGCAACACACACATCCGGCAGCAGCCAGAATATCCAGCAGCCATTAGAAAAACCCGTAGTAGTCCTGCAAAAGGGACAAGCCAGCAGCAGACAAAGCTTGGAACCTTATCACCTCCAGCATACCATCATTATAGATAGCAAAATCCAAGCAATAACCCTGCAGCAGTGGCCATAAGACAGCCATAATAACACCTCAACAAGGGACATCAACTAGTAAACCATATGAAAATCCAACCATTCCCATGTACACTAATATAGGATATAACAACAATAGCCAAAGGCAACCCTAAGATGAAGGGAGTCGTCCACAACAAACATTGCTCATAGCAGATAGCTAGAGCAAACAAAGCTTGGAACTCCACCATACCAGCGTAGCAGGCAGAAAGTCCAACAACCAGGTTCAACAAGCTTAGCAAAACCAAGCTGTATAAAGCAGAAACTTAACATCCTCCAATCATTCCCAAGGGGTCCAACACCGGAGAGAGCGTCAGCACCCAAAGGCAACCCTGAGAAAGAGAGCCTTCAACAACACCCATAGCAAGCTGGCATAAAGCCAATAGTAACCAAGGCTTAGGGTAGAAGCAACTCCAACACACCAGCGTAGCATACAGAGCAAGCAGAACCAGCAATCTTCAGAAAGCTTAGCACCACTAAACAGTACACAATAGTAGTATAGCAAACAAACCCACAACAAATCCCTTCGAGAAGGGTAAAGATATATCCAACAAGATAGGGGAAGAGTCTTAGCAGCGGACAAAATAGAGCAAGCAGGACTTGTAGAAAAATGAAAAAACATAAAACTAGACCAACCAGATAGCATGAGGGTTACAACCTCATGGTTTGTTGAGCCCTTTGATGCTTCAAAAAATATTGGTGTCTACACCGGCACAAATCTCAACCGAGGGATTCTGTACAAGCAAACAAAAAGGCAATTGACCCTAGCAAGTGAAACAAAATGCAATTCCATGACATAAAAAAGGAAGAAAATCAAACCTCCATCAAATTTATCCTCTAAGAAGGTACAAACCACCAGATCTGGGTCAGAATCCTGTACATCGGGGAAGACGACAACCAAAACACCAATTAGGACTGTGGGGGAGACACGCATCGTGCTTTTCGTTGGTGCTCGATTGGGTATTGGGATGGCAAGATTCGGGGTGGTAGGAGGGGCAACTAAGTGTACAACCATGATTTAGATTAAAGGTTTCACTAGCAGAAGCTGTTGTACCCGAGGAGGGAAAGCAAAAGAGTCATCCATGGATGACACAAAGACAGAAGCTCGTGATAGGTAGTAGGAGAACGCAAACATGAGGAGACGCTCCATAGAGAAGAGCGTCTCTTTCTAGTCTCTCTCTTAGATAGAGGTGTTTTTTATACTATGGGATGCTTACAACTCGATTAATGAGATGCCATGTTGATGAGTTAGACTCATGCTAGTTTGCTGGCAGATTTTAGAACTAACTTCAAATATTTTGTTTGCTCTCATCTAGACAAGTTACTAAGCCTGCCATATAGAAATAAAAGGCTTGAGATGTCTAGTTTTTATCCCAACCTAAATCATAACAAAATTTCATTTATAGCTTGAGATATGATTTAAAGAGTACATAGAGGTCTAGTTTAACATATTTATTCTTATCAATCCTACCCCCACTAGGATTCTCTATTCAAGTTGAATTATTAAAGTAATTAGGATTTGCACATATTAGTTCCAATGACTCATCCCAAAATGTTGTTTTAGTCCTTTGCTTGAAATTGTAGTAAAAATACTTCATTTTTATACTTTGTATCTCCATATCATTGTTAAGCACTAAAATAAAAGGTAAGTATGCTATTGTAAAACATAGAACATGCATAAAAGACTAAGAATAAGGTAAAAAAAAAATACAATAATATGAGTGTATCAAATTCCCTTACACTTAGATCTTGCATGTCATTGAGCAAGGAGAAGAAAAGTCAAAGACAATAGACTTTAAAACTAAAACTCAAATCTTGAAAAAGAAATAAAATCTAAGGACACAACATAAAACCAAAGAAACTGAAAAGAAAGTCAAGTCTAAACCACTTAAGCATTTAATTTTACTTCTAATCTCCGAACAAAATCAAAGAGTATAAGCATTATTGGTAAGAAACTAGTTCACGGAGTTTACAGCATAAAATTTCATGAATTGGCTCACAATGCAACTTTCAAACCTCCCTTAACCTTTGGCACTTAGATGAAATCCATGTCATAGCAAAATAGTAAGTCCTCTAATTATTATACACTCTAACACTCAGGTGTTTATGGCTTATGTATTTTCCCTCAAATTCATTCAATGTTATGATTTGTCATATACTTGCTCTTCAATCTTATCTCCACTATTAAGGATTACACGCAACATATGAATCAAAAGGTCTTTATTTAAGGTTGTAATAAGGCTAGTGTCAAGGTAAGGTAAAAGAAAAAAAAATTATTAACTAAAGAATCTAGTAAAGCATATAAATGACAAATTCGACAACATATAATCATCAAAGTACTCAAATTCATCATCATGAAAAGCACAAATACTTAACTTTTCTTGATTTCAAATATCCACAGTATGTTCTCATTAAAATCATAAAGGTAATATTTTCTTTTGTTTCTTCTATCACCATCACGTTTCATCTTTTTTCTTTATTTTTTTTCTTTCTTTCTTTCTAGATACTTGACTCGTTCAAAGCTGATTATATTCAAATTCAACACAAAACTCCATAACCACATCTCTCAAAATTTTCAACTACACACTCATATAAATCTCGTGATCACGTGGTCACGCAACCCATACGCAAAGACATAAATTCCCAGAAAGCCAGGTAAATCAGCTTTGATAGGAGTGTGACACAAAGATAACTTGTACCCAGGCACCAGCATTATTAGAAACAGAAACCCCCACCCAACGAGTATTGATTCGCGAACGAAAAGTATAAGGATGATGCCACGAAGTCAGTTGTTTTTCGATAAGTCGTTTTTCAGTTTTTTTATAGAACCGTGGAAGGGAGAGTATCTCACCAACACACACACACACACAAAGTGCGGCGAACAAGAAGTTTTATCAATCTGAATTGTCTAACTTACATTTCTGGTTATGCCTTTGTTTATACTAACTCTAGATTTAAATAAACCCTAACGGACCCCCCTTAGGTGGACTTATATGAGGCCCACTTACAATTGACCCAAATAAGTAATAATAACCCAAAGACTAAGAAGAAAACAATAAAAATAATAAAAATCCGAAAATTACTATCCTAAATATGCTAGAATCAGATTTGTTACCCTTAAGAAATTCCAAATAGACTAGTAAATCTGATCTAAAGGTAGAATTAATTATGAAGTCTTCTTTCCTTGTTGTAGCTATGATGAATAAGGAATCCTGGTAAGAAAACAATTCTGAAACATTTATGAACCTTGCCACACTTGGAAACTATATTTCAGCCCATTAAAGATCCTTATAGAACTAGGAGATTCCTAAAACAAGCTATCATATCCTTGTAAAAAAAAAATCTTAGCCAAATAGGAAGTCCACAAGTCAAAAGGAAGTAAATAACAAAATTCGTACAACCTGTGTTAACCAGTATTGCAATGCCTTCCTGAAATCTAATTGATCGAAACTTTTAACCCAAGGTAGGACAACATGTTGGGAGACTCCACATATAATTTCAGCCTCATCCAATTGTCGGATTGAGAATTATAACTCTTTCCGTGAAAATGGATAGTTGTGCATTTTACGTCAAAATCCGAATTTAATTGTTTTTTTATTGCTCGGATCATATAAAAACTCCATAACCACTTTTCTCAAAATTTTCAACCACAAACTTATATAAACATCACATATATGTTCACCTAGTCTTTGGCCAAGGAATAGGAAACATATGAAAAGTTAAGCCCTATAAAACAAAGGTAAAATAAAGAAAAGATAAGTTCAAAAGGGCTCATTAATGGATAACATGCTTTTAGTTGGCTTTTAAGTTCAAATGATTAAATTTATACATGCGCTTATCATTTTCATGCACACATGTAATATAAATAGTCTCTACAAGATATTATGCAAGTTTTGAAAATACATAACTTTTGAATGAATAACACATTAAATAATAATGTTGGAGGCTAAAAAACTTATAAAATGTAAAATTAAATACTAAATCAACATGATATAGTTTCAAAGTCAATTCTTAAACCAATCAACCTTCAAATATTATAAGTAAACTTATTCATCGAGTTTACTCCTTCATCAAATTCAACTAGTTTGAGCCCATAATACACCTATTCTCATCAACCATAAAAAAAGATAAAAGGAAACATTTATGGTTTGAAACAAAAATCCAATAGAGATTTTAGTTTTTTTTAATTAAAAACAAACACTTATACTCCAAATAAAGTAAATCACTCATGCAAAGAAAAACACCAAAACATGGCCAGATCAACTAAACTAGGTAAAACATGCATAATCACACCAAAAACAAAAGGAAGAAGAAAAATAACAGAGAAAAGCAAATTTGAATATATAATTTTTTGTTTTTATATGTTGGGTTGTCTCCGAATAAGCACCTTTATTTATTGTATTTGGCTAGACTCCATGTCCATGTCTAAGGTTCAACCATATTAACTTCTGCCGTAAAACCTTCCTTAAAACCTTCATAAAAGGGTTTCAAGTGTTTCTCATTCACTTTGATCACTTTCTTTATTTCCAAACCTTGAATTTCTATTGCACCATGATTAAAAATCTTAGTAACAACAAAAGGTTCAATCCAACAAGAACACAACTTAGGTATAAGTTATCTTTGTATCACACTCCTATCAAACCTGATTTACTTGGCTTTCTGGGAATTGGTGTCTTTGCATGTGGGTTGTGTGACCACGTGATCATGAGGTTCGTATCACTTTTAGAGAGGTTTTATGGTCATGTGGAACCCTTTCCACAATATTAATGAGCTAGTGATGTGAATCTCTTGAACACGCGGTTAAGCAACCCACACGAAAAGACATCAATTCTTGGAAAGCCAGGTAAATCATGTTTGATAGAAGTGTGAAATAAAGATAACTTGTACCTAGACACCAACACTATTGAAAACGAAAACCTCAACCCAATGAATGCCATAAAGTTAGTTGTTATTTGATAAGTTGTTTTTCAATTCTTTAAAGAACTAGGGAAGGGAGACTATCTCACCAACTCACACACAAAGTGCGACAAATAAGAAGTTTTATCAATCTAAATTGTCTAACTTACATGTTTGGTTATGCCTTTGTTTATACTAACTCTAGATTTAAATAAACCCTAACGGACCCCCTTAGGTGGACTTATATGAGGCCCACTTACAATTGACCCAAATAAGTAATAATAACCCAAAGATTAAGAAGAAAATAATAAAAATCAGAAAAATCAGAAAATTTATATCCTATATATGCTAGAATCATATTTATTGCCATTAAGAAATCCCAAATACACTAGAAAATCTAATATGAAGGTAGAATTAATAAGGAAGTCTTCTTTCCTTGTTATAGTTAGAATTAATAAGGAATCCTTGTAAGAAAAAGATTCTAAAACATTTATGAATCCTAGCCACACTAGGAAACTATGTTGCAGCCCATTTAAAATCTTTGTAAAACTAGGAGATTCCCAAAACAAGCTATCACATCCTTGTAGGAAAAGGATCCTTGCTAAATTGGAAGTCCATAAGTCAAAAGGAAGTAAATAACAAAAATCATACAGTCTGTTCTAATCTATATCGCATATTCTTCTCGAACTCTGATTCATTTGAAACTTTACCCCAACATAGACCAATACCTCTGGAATTTTCCTGTCAAATTCAGCTTGATGCAACGATTGGATTTGGAGTTGTGCTCAATAACATAAAACTGGACAATAGAAAAATTTACGCCAAAATCTGAATCTAAACTTACTTGAATCATATCAGCTAGACTCTTAGTAGTTTGCTGGCAGATTCTAGATCTGACTTCAAATATATCGTTCTCTCTTTTCTGAATGAGTTACCAGGTCTACCATATATGAATAGAAAGCTTGTGATGTTGAGTTTTCATCTTAACTTGAATTATAACAAAATCTTATTTGTAGCTTCTAATAGAGTACATAAAGGTAGAATTTAATAGGTTTTCTCTAACCAGTCCTAATCCCACTAGAATTCCTTGTTCGAGTTAGATTCCTAATGTAATTAGGATATGCATATCTTAGATCCAATGACTCCTCCCAATATGTTATTTTAGTCTTTTGATGTAAATTGTGCTAAAATTATCATTTTAACACCTTGAGTCTCCATAGCACTGTCAAGCACAAAACAATGTAAGTAAGCTATTTTAAAACATAAAACATGCATAAAAACTAAGAATAAGATACCAAAAGGATAGAATAATGTAAGTGTATCAATGCCTAATGGATACAATCCTTATGAAGTGATGCCTTAATGATCATAACTGGCATTTGAGAGTCGTAATTAGATAAAGATGAATAATCTCCCCATATTCATATGGATTATGTCATAGAATGAGATCTAGACTTTGGTTATATGCTTGAGTTTGAGTCATACGGTGAAATGTCAATCTCTTTTTTATAGATCCAAACTCATATTTTAAGGACATTGCTTCCTGTTTTTCCTTTCAAGGTTAATTTTATCAATAGAGATATTAACTTAGACTTTCCAAACTAAGTCTTTAAGTGAGTGGTTAGCAAGGTATCCACTTTAGCATCCTAAGAGTTGATTGGAAAATTGCTCACATGCTATGTATTTTCCATTTTGGATAGCAAATTTATTGACAGGAGAGATGAGAGGAAAAGAGAATAGGTATGCCAGAAATTTATGCGCATAAATTTTTCATATTAAAATACACTAAAATTATGACAAAATTATAATAATGAATTTGATTACTCTCTTGAAATGCTCTTCATGTGTACGAATTCTTTGATTAATAGTTACATCCAGATCTTGTTTTAGATGAAAAGATATTAACACAAGCCCGAAAGCTTTAATTGTGTTATATTTTTAACTTGATTTGATTTGATGAAGATGAAGAGTATTCATATAAGTTCAAAAGCTTTAACCGTGTGAAGTATAAATTTGGCCTGATTTGATTTGTTGAAGAGTATTCACACGAGCTCAAAAGCTTTAACCATGTGATGTATAAATTTGGCTTGATTTGATTTGATAAAGAGTAATCAAGATTTTGATCCTTTGCTTC
>Ga0325402_1004626_pt1 | contig 12715 bp, 9 predicted proteins | sample PopdelMetagenome_22_FD_207212 | JGI IMG/M metagenome (GOLD analysis project Ga0325402, IMG submission 207212) | Populus deltoides microbial communities from Bellville, Georgia, United States - Xylem-PdKOR-R3 | ecosystem: Host-associated > Plants > Phyllosphere > Stem > Wood/Secondary xylem... | reverse complement strand
GCACACACAAAGGCCAATACTTTTGTGAGCAAAATATGAAGAATATAAATTGATCCCTGCCCTTGAATTCAGGAAGGACCACTGATCTAGGGAAATGGTATAATCCGACTTGCGCCAAAAGACTGCTAGTTCCAGACTTGAGTGCAACTATTTTATACAAAATTTTCAAAGAGTAGGACTTTCTAGGTTACTTCACAAGATCTTGATTCAGCAAGACCATAACTTTCTCATGTCCTTTCTGTCTATTATCAAATATCAGACTTTCTTGGTTACAAAGCTTCCAGGAAATCATATATCTTTGTCATCAATGATGAAAAAAAGATTATTTACCTTCTCATTTCCAGTTTCAAAATTGTATCTACCACAATCACCCTTTTTGATGGATCATATGAGTGTACAATATTTGGTTATTGATGAATATTCAAGACAAGATCTTTCATGTGGCTTCGAATATGCAAGGCAGTAGATATATTTTACCACCTATAACAACAAAGGACATTTCTCAGCACTCATTGCTATTGCTTCAAAATTTACTTCCGTCCAAAAAGTTCCAAATTAATCACTTGCATTCACTCACCTCCCCGGAACCCCAATCTCAAGTGAAATTTAAACGTGCTGTTTTACAAAACCCTAAAACAAAAATTCTTTGTAACTCGACTTAGCATAAATGAGATATGTGAGGCCAATAAAGGACCAAAAATATAGTGCATGGTCATTTAATGGGAGAAAAGAAATGAAATTAATATAAAAACGACGCTTATCAGAATACATTTCACCAAATGGGGAAGAACTTAGACCCAATTGGATTAGAAAAGCGTAATGGCTAGAAATAAATCACAGTTGCTGCTTCAACAAGCATTATCTTTAAGCCCAGATTGAAGTTTTGCTAACACTAGTTAGTCAGAAATCATAATCACTCAAAAGTTTCCACAAATCACAGACCCAAACTTTCCAAAATTCGACTCTGCTGCTTTAGCAAATCCTAAAACCGTTTCGAATTAAGATCGCATCAGAATTAATCATTTGAGCTTTCCATTTTCTTTTTTACAAAAAAAAAATTAATACGAACGGTAGGCTTTGACAATCAAACCCTAAAAGTGGAAGAAAGAGAGCAAACATTGAGCAGCAACAGTTGGGATTATGCAAAGCAGAAACAAATAAGTAATTATATAAGAAAACCCTAAGAAGATAGTTCATCAAATCAACAGAGAATAAATATTCAAGAGATTATATATGTACCTGTCTGTGTTGAATGCAGCCCAGAAGACAGAGAATGAACAGAAAGAAACCACCGAATTATAATTTATAATAGAGAGAGTTTTTTTATTTCCCCTGGAATTCACTTTCCTCTTTTGGCAAGGTACTAAAGTGTGTTTGGTAGTGTTTTTTTAAAATATATTTTATTTGTTAAAATAAGTTTTTTTAATTTCTTTTTGCTATTAATATATTAAAAACATATTAATTTAATATTTTTCAAAATTAAACATATTTTTAAATAAACATAAACACACACAATAATTTAGTCACAATATAATATAATCATAACTCAATAATATCCCTTCACTTTTATTTTAGTTTATACATATTATTATAATTTTATTTAAGATCCGGTTTGTTTTTTATTTTAAAAGCATTTTAAAATTTTTATATTTTTATATTTTAAATTAATAATTTTTAATATTTTTAAATTATTTTAATGTGTTATTGCCTTAAAAAGAATGGTTAAACCTAGCATTATTTATTTAAATTTAATTCTTTTGTAGCTCAAACCTTCTCTCTCTCTCTTTTAACTGTATTTATTTGGAAGGAGTAATGTTATTTGTCTAATGCATCTAGTTCTTCCAATGAAAAAAATAATTTGTGTGACGAGAGGGGTGGGTTATTGTCGTCATTTTCTGATAATATTAGATATACCCTAGCTACTTTATTCATTTATAAGCTATTTAGAATTGCGTTTAAAATAATTTTTTAAAATTTAAAATTTTTTATGTTTTTTTATAGTTTTGATTTATTGATTTTAAAAATAATTTTTAATAAATTAAAAAATATATATTATTTTAATAAATTTTTAAATAAAAAATATTTTAAAATTTGATTTTTAAAAAAAATTAAAATTTTTATATTCTTTTCATAATTTTAATGTGTTAATGTTAAAAATAATTTTAAAGAAATATATATTATTTTAATATATTTTTTAATAAAAAAATATTTTAAAAAATGTTTTTTCTTTAAAATTTGAAATTTTTTATTTTTTTTTTATAGTTTTAATGTTTAATGATAAAAATAATTTTTAAAAAATAAAAAAATTATTATTTTAATATATTTTAAAATAAAAAATATTTTAATAGAAGATCACTATCATAATTTTAAAATCAAAATAACATTGGTGTTTGTTTATTAGAATTGACTTGAATGGGCGGTTCTTTCCTTCCATTCATGACGTAACCGCGAAAGTGACAAAGCTAGTCAATAGCCGACCGTTAATGGAGATTTTATTTATTTATGTCTATAATGTAATTTAACGCCAGATATTTTTTGGAATAAACTTAAGAGACGAAACATATTCATTGAAAACATAAAAATATAAAAAATATTGACCAGCTTACTAAAATATTTTCACAAGCTGAAAAGATGGTTTCTCCGAACACCACAATCAACAGAAATGAAATATTGCGAGTTTTTTTCTTCATTGTTTTTCATACCATGTATAAAAATATTAATTTAATATATCATGTAATTAATTCATTCGTTATATGTAATATTATTTTTATATAAATAAATATTTATTATTAATAAAAACTTAATTTACCTTTAATATTTTTATAATATTAGATTAACGAATTTAATATTTGATTTATGAATCTAAAATAAAAATAAAATTTATTAAACAAAAATATTTTATAAAAAAAATCCCTATAAAAATTTCTACGAAACCTGTCATTAAAATTAAGTAAAAGGACACGAAATCGATGAAGTACAAATTGATAAGTTTGATAAAGGGATGTTGGGAAATCATAAATGAAGTAATATATGAAAATAGGGTTTACATAATAAGTTATTTGTGATTATTATCCAAATAAAAATATTATGAAATTATGTGTTACGGTAAATGCAATAAGCCGAAGGGCGACCAAGATAATAATGTCGTATAAGAGTTTTTGAATAAAAAAAAGGATAAAAAAATGTAATTGTAATGAATATTATTATATTAGTCATGAGAAATTGATTTGGGAACAACAAGGAATAAGAAGAAGAGCCCCTGACTTTGTTCTTAAATTTACACATGAATTTAAATTTTGAGGATAAAATTTTTATAAGGAGGGAAGAATATAAATCCTTGGATAAAAATCTATAAAATTAATAATAAAAAATATTATATTAAGTGAGTAAATCAATTATGTTCTTGTGTTAACTTTAAAATAAAAGCATGAAAATGGTGGGAAAATAAAAAACAAAGAAATACAAATAAAAACTAAATGGAAGAGATAAAAAAGAAAAGGAAAGTGATGTTTATGGGATGTAATTTAATGAAATTCGATATAGTAAGTTTAAAATCGTTATTAAAAATGTGTCAGAATCAGGAAAATATAACCCAACGAATATAAAGGATACAATGTAGACTGGTAGCCCAAAAATTAATAAATTAGTGATAAATATAGAGAGTTTTTACAAATTAAGAGTGAAAATATTTAGAAAAGTATTTTATAATTTTCAAATGAATTGAAGTATGGTTCTACACGCAAATGACTTTGATTGCCGATGTAAGCATATGTGCCATCGCATAGTATTTAACTTGGAAGGGAATGAAATTGGAGGGAAATTTGTGTCATATATAGACGATTTTAGTAGTTAAAGCAATATAAAAAACTCAGATTTTTGGTGTAAAAGTACCTAATGGCCAACCTTAAGCTATCATCCATAACTCTCAATTCGACTGTTGGATTAGGTTAAAATTTTACAATAAGTCTCTTAACATATTTTTTTTATTTTAGGTTAAACTTTCATGGCAATTGGAGTTCATAAAAGCCTTCTGAGAGTGCCAATTGTCAGAAAATACATGAAATAAAACATCGATTAAGAAATGATATTTTTGTAAATAATAATAAAAAAAATCTCTACTCTTTTTCCTATAAGAGAGAGGAAACCTTAGTTCGTCTCATTATTTTCTTTAAACTTAGAGATTTCTTCTTAAATTTATAAGTTGGGGAGTGTAAAAAGATGGGTTTCATCGGGGGAATATAGTTGTTCTCTTTCTTTTAGAGGGTTGGCTGATGGTTTTAGAAAAAACAAGAGAGAGAGTCCACTATTAAAGAGAGAGAAATGACAATTGTTAAAGGAGAAAAATGGATTGGAAGATAAGCTTGCAAGGAATCAAGAAATTTGATACAAATTTGAATGGTAAAGTGTTCTTCATTACTAATTTCATTGTTGATTTGAATTTTGGCTAATTAAAGTAAAATTCCTAACCTTTCCAAATTAGAGTTCTTGAAAAAATCAAGAAAAAAATGTGTTTAATGTAAAATTGTTAACTTGACATGAATTAAGTACTAGATAGAGTAAAAATTATGAAAGTTATTGAAAGAGAAATATTAGGTAAAATCTATACCTAGGGGTGGCCATGCGAGGTATTAGGTGAAGATGAAAATTTTGTTTGAATTCCTTGCAAATTTGTGTTATTTTGATGAGTAAGTTTAAGTAACTTATGTGAAATGGCGGTTTAAGTAAAATGGGTGAATTTCCTTATTCCTTGTGCGTTATGGAAATTTTGGATGTAAGGATTTTGGGAAAGATATGGACTTGAAGCTTGTGTATCTTATGATGATAAATGGTAGGATAATGTAAAGGTTTTAGTAGTGGTATTTAAAGAAAAAAATTATATATGTAAAATGCATGTTGGTAAGTTGTGTGTGGTGTAAAAAAAGTGTATATGTGAGATTTAGAAACTTGAATGTGTAGAGAAGAAATAGAATTGTGACATCTATAAATTTAAGTGTGTAGGTCTGTTTTGATGGCCTAAAAATATGTAACCAAAGACTGGTGTTATAACCATAAATTTACATGTGTGAAGGCTATTATGATAGCTAAAAAATGTTCGAACAAAGGTTGTTGTGACACCCATAAAAATTTGAGTGTGTAGGGCTTTTTTGATGGTTTATAATTGCACAAATATAGGTTACTGTGACAGCCATAAACTTGCATGTGTAGGGGTTGCTAAAACAACAATAACCCAAAAGCATGTGAAAATAGATTGTCGTGGCAATTATAAATATGTGAGATTAGGGATTGCATTGATAGCCCAAAAGTGTTTAAAATATAGGCTATTATGGCATCTATAAATGCGTGAAACTAGGAACTATTATAAAAATTATGAATGGGTATAGGTAAAGATAGTTATAGTTGAAAGACTACATGTATATATTAAAGTTATTGCGCGAAAAGTGTGAATGTTTATAAATAATGATATTAAGACCTAATATGTTGGAATAATGATTTGAAAAAAAAAAGAACATGGAAAGATAGCAAGTCTTGTTAAAATTATTGAAATTTATAATTTAAAGAATTTAGGAGGATTTAAGAAAGTAACTATGATTGATTGAATTGTTTTGGCATTTTGTTTTAAATGTTAAGGTGTGAGGAAATTTATAAATAGGATTGAGTTAAATTAAATGGATAAGTTGGAGAAATTAAACTTCGAATTAATGACTTTGTGAGAATTTGAATTTGTTATGTGAAAATATAAAAAATATATATGGTTAATATTAATGCATGGTATAAACTTCATGAAATAAGTTGTTGGTATACTAATCAGGATACCTCTCGTAGATGTTAAAAAGGGCATTTGTAGCTAGAACTTCCATGAAGGGATCTCGTGGGACCAGAGTACTAGGTAGGTGCTCAACAATTTAAAACTAAAATATTATTTAAATTGTAATCATTATTTTCTTTAAATATATCTTGATTTTATTTGGGAAATGTTAAATTATTAGAGAAACTAGTTATCCTAGTTAATGGGACTAATGCCTTGGTTAATCGACAATAAAAGAAACTAGTTACCCTAGTTAATAAAACTAATACCTAGTAAATGGATAATTGGAGAAGCCAATTAATTTAGTAATGTAATAAATGCCTGATTTGGGCTAGAGAGAACATTGATATGTCTTTAAATTGTGCTAATTGTATTGATTTGTAAGGTTAAAGGTAAAATAAGAAATTAACTGTTTAGTAATTGATGTGATAAATATATAGAAGAGATAATAGTAAATAATAATTGTGTATAAAACTTATTGTATTTTCAAGTACTTCGTAGCATCATGCTAAGTAATAGATCATTTATTTGTATTTTTTTTGTTTAATCAAATGATGTAAATGGAAGAAATGAATATTTTTCTTCGTAATGTAATTTTATATCCAAAACAATATGTATACTTGGAATGTTGTGTGAAATAATTGGGGTTGTTACACGAGGTGTAACAATACTAGTTACCCGGTAATAGGGCTAGTGTCCGATAATAGGTGGTAGAACTAGATTACCTAGTAATGAGGCTAGTTCATGGTAATGGGTGATAGAAATAGATTACCTGGTAATGAGGCTAGTGTCCAGTCATGCGCGATGGAACTAGATAACCTGGTAATGGGGCTAGTGCCCAATAATCAACAATGGAACTAGATGACCCAGTAATGGGTCTAGTGCCCGATAACGGGCGGTGGAACTAGATTACTCAGTAATAAGGCTAGTGCCCGGTAATGGATGATGGAACTAGATTAATTGGTAATGGGCTAGTGCTTGGTAATGGGCTAATGGTAATGAGAGAACATTGATATGTCTTTAATATGGAATAATAATAATATTTAAACAAATCATAGGTAAATGAGAAATTGATCTTAAAGAACTCTTGATTAGCATGTTTTGGAGAAACCCAAAATCCTTCAAAAACTTCTATCCAACAAATGAAATAAACAAGATTCACTTGTTGTTTATTTAGTGGAAATGTGAATAGTTAAAATTAGAATCAAAGAACACTCAAACTTTTAGAGGATAGGGGACCTAAGCAAAGAGGGCTTTAGGTTTAAACCCACATGCGTATGGCCCGACTTGTCCCTGTTTGTGCTTATGCCTTAAACTTGGATTTAAGTTTGATATAAAATAATTTTTTGGGCAAAAAAAGATATTTTTATGAACTTAATTTTTGGACTTGGGTTTGGTTATAAGGAATTGTTTTTAACTTGTCTTGTACAATCCATGAATTAAGTTTAATCAACTTCTTTAGTTTTTTCCAAAACTAACTTTTTATAACCTAAACAATTTTTGTATAGTTTTTACAACTCTTTAAAATCAAAACTATTAGGTTTAATTCTTGTTCTGTGAAGTGTAATTAAAGTTAATAATAGAGAGAATTCTATCAGTTTTGGTTCCTAAAAATAAAAAAGAGTATTTCTGGTTAATTTATCTAAACAAATTCAACATAATATTACAAGTTTACCATGTTCTTGTTAATTTGCTTGATTATAAACTAAACTTTTATGTCACTAGAATAATCATCAAGTATATTTAGACAACAATATGAATGTTCTAATTCACCATAAAATGAAAAAAAAGTTGGAAAACCATAAACCCATTTTTTATCTCTTATTTTTCTAATATATTTTTTGAAAAAACATATCAAGGAGAAAAATGATAAGAAGGGAAGAAAAATAGGAGTAAAATGATGGAGAATCAAACAATAAAATGAAAGATCATACAAATATGAAAAAAGAAAAAAAAATGGAGATTCAAGCAAAATATATATATATATATATATATATATATATATATATATATATAGAGAGAGAGAGAGAGAGAGAGAGAGAGAGAGAGAGAGAGAGAGATCTTAATTCAAGAAGGAAACAATGTGAGAATCTTCTTCTTTTTTTTTGGCTATTTTAAAAGGTATCATAACACTATAAATTGGCATATAGGAAAAAGAGGCAAACCTTAGAAAATTCTAAGAAAATGCATCAGGCATACCTTACTCTAGAAAAACCTTAGAAACATACACATACACTAAAAACAAACACAAAAATAAAGGAAAAAACAAGAAGAAATATTGATCAGAAAAAAAATCTCTCTGGAAACAAAAACCATAGTCACCACCTATAACATCTCTTCCACTTTTTCCAATAGCTACTAGCCACCACTGCTCCCCTGTATTCTTCACACTGTTGCACCCTCGTGGCGATCCTCGATTGATTTCGGGGTATTTTGTTTTTTTATGAATAAGGGAGTCGTCACCTAATATTTTGGTCACTAGGAAACCTAACTGATCTTTCAGAGATTCTAAGGCAAGGGACTGGTTGCGTAAAAAGAAGATATTAGCACCCCTAGTACGCCCTACCTAAGGTAAGCTGCTTGGTATTTGGTTTGCCTTATAATTGCTATGGTGTTGGCGTTTTCTAATCCCATCAGTTTTTCTAGGTTTGATTCAAACTAAATTTATTAAGATAGAAATCTAAGGAGATTCCATGTGCTTTAAAAGCTCATTTTTCCCTTAGTATTTCAAGAGTTCGTGACTCGTAAATCGCAAGGAAGAGGGACAAAAATTTAGAAATCTAAGGAAATTCAGGGCACTTTAAAAGCTTATTTTTGCCTTAGTGTTTCATACTCTCACGGCTCGTAAACTGTGGAGTAAAAACTTGAAATGTCCTCGATTATAATCAATACTTCTTTCAAGGATGTGTGATGACTTATTATTCCTAAAACATTATTTTGGATATTTACCACTTAGGGTTTCTTTATCTAAATATTAAAAATGAATAATAACAAGTTATTCCCAATAATATTTTGGATATTCATCCGTTTGGGATTTCTTTATCCAAATATTAACGGTGAATAATAGATGAATTCCCCCCACAATAAGATTATTTATTTTTTTGGAATACTGGCCAATACCCTTTGGAGTTTTACAAACATGTTGTAAAATCCAGAAATGCAAGAAAATAAGTTTTGTTGTGTTTAAGAAATCCATGAGAAAACACATTTTCAAAACTTCCAATATTTTTTATATAAAAAAACATTCAAAACATGTTAGGGTATTGGCCGTATGCCACACACAAGAAAATATTTTTTTTACAACAAACATTCTAGTGCTTAAGCATAAATGATAAACCATGCTTGTACAGGGATGATGCATTCACACGCCAAGACACTATTCAAGAGGGAAAATGCATTTAAAAAGACCCGGCTATTGTTCAAATGAATTATATTTCACTTGAGCAGTACAAACACAAAGGAAAATCCATGCAAAGAGGTGAAGAGAACAGACCTGGAGGAAGACGAAGGAGCTGCAACGCTGTTGAAGGCTTGCTGGCTAGTTGATCAGTGTTGTCGTCTGTTCTAGCTCTTTCCCCCCTATTCTTTGTTCATCTCTTGAGTTTTAACCTTTGTAATCTTCGTCCCCCTCTCTCAACTGGTTATCTGCACTTTCTTCTCCCCTGTTCTGCAGATTTTATTTGCAGAAAATGGAGCAACCCAGAAGGCAGTCCCTGCTTCTTTTCTTGTTTCTCTTCTCTTTTTTCATCTTTTTTTTCTTCTCTCTTCTACTACCTGCTTCTCGATCTCACATTAACGCCATAAATGAAGGGAAGAAAGTCCCTCTATTCTCTGCGTTTTCTTTCTCTCCTACTGCCTACTTCTCTTGCGTTTTTTTTTCTTTCTTTTCTTTTTTTTTTTTCCTCCCTCCCTTAGCAAAAGAGGCTTATATAGCCTAACATGCAGCTCTATTTAGGAAATAAATATTACATTAATTCTAAGTTGCAATCTTGGATGAGAAAAAAATAGGAAACCAGAATATTTGGTTCTAATTCTGTGATCAGCAGTGATTTCTTTCCAACTTAGAGGATGGTGTGGCTCCTTTTCGTCCTTCCATAGCTGGGACCATGAGGTATCAACTATTTCCTTTGAAATGAGGCAAAAAAAACATGGTTTGCAGATAAAAGAAAAGAAGATAACCGGGGTAGCTGTGCAGAGAAAAAAGAAAGAATTACAGACAGGGAGGCATTGTTTTTGTTTTCTGATTTACATAAAAATTGGTTGATTAATTGTTGATAAGAATTCTAATTTTTTGATTGATGGTTGATTTTATCATTCTTTACTAATTGATTGTCAATTCTAGCTTTCTTTATTAATTTACTAAGTAAATAACTATTGTTTTTAATCACATGACATGTGAATGATTTATTCTTAGTACAAACATGAAATTAATGATATTAAACTTCTTTTCATTCAATTAGTGAAATGCAAGGATTATCTCGCATAACCAACATGTTTGATGGATGCGTATTATAAGTAATAATAAAAGATTTTAAGGTTTGTAAAGTGAAATCCATTATTCCCTTACACTCATGCACACTATGGACATCACTTAAGAAGAATACTGATTTTAAACAATTTTTGTCCCTAAAGCTTTTATATATACCAATCAGATGTCTTCACAATTTATTTATTTTGTTTATTTTTATATAAAATTATTCTTGAATAAAATTATTAAAATGATAGAAAATGATTTTAGTGCCTTAGTTTTCATATAAGAGTAAAGCATTTTTCTGGAAAAATTAACGTTCACTTTATAAATAATTATATGTAAAATTATTTTTTTTTATTTTTTCATACAATTGCATTAAAATAATCAAGACATTTTTTTCGTTTGCTTTTGAGGTATTAATAAGGTTTTTATATGAAATAATAAGCTTTAGATAAAGAAAGTATTATTTGTCAATAAAAATGAATTTGTAATGAAAAAGGAGTCTTCTCTATATAAATAATTTTTTCCTCGTAAATTTATATCATTTCAATTCTTTTGAATTTCTACTTAAATGGCTTTGAATTTTTATTCAAAAAACCATTATATTGATGAAAAGGTCTGGATATTTGAAAAACAATAAAGAAATGTATAAATAAAAAGAAAGTGATTTGACTAGATAAATATATTCTTACTCTAAAATTTAAATAATTAAAATCATTTCAATATTTTATTTTAATAGTCATAAATTAAATAAATTTTTTTTTCAAAATCATTTTTGTAAGTAAAAAAAAAAAAACTAAGAGTGCTTAGTCTTTTGCTATTCACCCAGATTTAATACTATGCAGATTAGAACAATGTAATAGTCATTTTCTTCTTTCAAGAAAATTCATTGAATTGATTAATATAGTTTTTTCCACATGATTCATTAATTATTATCAGAATCACAAGGAATAAATCAGTCTTTTAACATTTTTAATCACAGTGTAATGAATAGATTACATGTAAAAGCATAAAAAATATTAAAGGGCTTCTTTGAATTTTTAAAACACTGACTAATTTATCTTTAGAAGAAAAAAACATAACTAATGTCGAAGGTTTTTTTATATTTTTATTCTTTTTTTTTATATATATATAATCAAGTTGACTAAGGGTTGGAGTGTGTGACGTCCATGCCAGTGTGTTGAATATGCTGACACTCTTCAAGTGGCGCGTGCAACGTCTTCCAGTTGCCAAACCGCTGACTTCCACAGTGGCATTAAGAGCAATGCACCAAGCTCTTCTAGGTGTTAGATGTGTGTCGGCAGATAATTGACGATGTGGCTCTAATGAATTATTTTCTTCTCCTTTTTTTCTCTCACATCGCCTAAAATTTCATGCCTGTCCTTCCAAAAATTAAAGGTGTCCCATCAATTTGTATTGTATCAATTTTAGACTTTATTTTTTTCTCTACTGCTATTTGTTTTGCTTTTAATGCCTTTTGAATTTGATTTTTTTTTCAATTCCGTCTTTTAGCATTTAATTTCATTTAGTTTTTGTTATCCAATTGGGTCCTCATTCTTTTGATTTCTATTTTTTTATTTTCTTGATTTATTTAATTTTGAATTTTTTCCCTCATTACTTTATTTCATTTAATTTTTTATATTAGGTTTGGTTCTCATTCTTTTTATTGTTATTTATTTTATCCTTTTTTATTGATTTTTTTTCCATTTCATCCATTGATATTTGGAAGATTAAGAATTTTACTTAATGATTTTTTCATATTTGGATTCTACACGGGTCATGGGTTTCAAAAATTAGCCAGATTTAACTTTGGTTTTTTAGGTCATTTTTTAAAATTTAAGTTTTTTTTTTCAATTTTATCATTTGACATTAAGTTATTGGACCTTAAGTTTTATATTTTTTTTCTTTCATTTCTATGAAATTATCTTAATCTCATGTCTCGGCGTAGGTTAGTCGAATTAACTCGAATTTTTTTGAATATATTTTTGAATTTTTTTTTAGTTTTATCTTTTATCATTTAGTTTGCTTGAAAATTAACCTTTATTGTTTTATTTTCAATTGCTTTTGTATGAAGTTATATTGATCTCACGACTAGACCATAAACTTGACATTCGGACTTGAGTTAGAACTTTTTTTAATCTTTTTTTTTTCATTTCATCCTTCTAATTTACTAGTAAATGAGTTTTATTTTTTTTTTAATTTTTCTCTTTATAAAGTTATCATATTCTTATTTTTTTTGTTTTATTATCAAATATAATTATTATAACCTTTTAAGAATATTTAGAAAATATATTTCCATAATATTGACAAGTTTTTTTTTTTCTAATTAGTTATCATATTTTTATTGGTGTTAATTTTTTTAAAATTATATTATTAAATAAGCTAAATTTATTCAAATAAGTAACCCAATCTCGTAAACTCTATCATCGTTTATATAT
>Ga0325402_1004622_pt1 | contig 12718 bp, 8 predicted proteins | sample PopdelMetagenome_22_FD_207212 | JGI IMG/M metagenome (GOLD analysis project Ga0325402, IMG submission 207212) | Populus deltoides microbial communities from Bellville, Georgia, United States - Xylem-PdKOR-R3 | ecosystem: Host-associated > Plants > Phyllosphere > Stem > Wood/Secondary xylem... | reverse complement strand
TTTTTTTTTATTTTTAATTATTATTTTTGGGATTTTTGGATTTTTTTAATATGTTGATGTAAAAAAAATTTAAAAATAAAAAAATATTATTTAATATATTTCTAATTATTTTAAAAAATAATTATCATCACAGCATCAAATACTATCTTAGTAGTAATAACTAACGAGACACACCTGTGACTTATACAATTATAAGGATTAAACTAGCTACTAGTTACTTAAATAGGGACTACTTCATTGATTTATTCGGAATTTTTAACAGATTAATTAATAAGAAATATTATTGAAAATTACCACATTCCTCTCTAGAAAAATGGTCTGTCGTTTGAGGAGCATCTTGACTTCATTCAAACTAGTACACAGTTTTTATTTTATTTTATGCTGAAGTCGGGAGTTATTAATTCTTCGCTCTAGTTTTCGAATTTTGAAGCAAGTTCAAACCATGCCCATTTGAACTGAGCATTGATTTAATTAATGTTTAATACAATATGTTTTGCAGTTGAATGGCTAGAATATATTTAAAGCTCATAGAAACACGATGAAAACTGCGAGTCGAGTTAAAAAAAAAAACATTATAAACATAAAAATAATGTTTCATTGGCTTGGAAGGCAACAAACAACAGACACTAAGTGTGTGTTTGGTATTGCGGTAGCTGTTCTGGTTGTGGTTTGAAAAAAAATTATTTTATAAAATATACTTTTAGTTGAGGTTAGTTTGAAAAAATAGATGTTTGGTTAAAACTGTAATTGGAATTGAGATTGAACAAAAAATAGTTTAATGTATTTGGTTAAGAATACTTTTGGAATTGAGGTTATAAAATAATTTAAAAAATTATATTAACATTGATGGTTTTTAATTTAAATATTATAGATTTAATTATTGCTATTACATCATAAAATAAATAATACTTTATATAAAATATTTTTTATTATTCCATTATAATATCTACAATTTCATCATATATGAAATACATCTGACAAGGACTACAGTTTTTTTAGTTTCTTAAGCATGCAACAATATCAAGTAAAATATAATCAGGAACAAAATTGGAATTGCGATCACATTTTGTAAATGCTACATCATCAAGCGATCTTTGTTTAATTTATGTAGTTTCATTGAATAATGTTAAACACTAGTTTTTTGAATAAAATAAAAAAATAAAAAATAATTTTTATTTTTTATTTTACTAGATCAAACCTGCTTAAATACATTTTAAATTTTGGACTGAAACCAGTTCGACGGAAATAGTGTAGCACGCGAAAACAGTGCAGCAAGCTGCACTATTCATGCTAATTAATTAGTAGGATGTGCGCATGCAGCAGAAAGGCAGGAACACGACGAGAGAAGCAGATAATTTCTGCTTCAACAAAACAACGTTTTTGATGCAGTTAATAGTAGGGCTCACGTACAAAAATCACGGTTGATTTCATAACCAAACACTATATTCTCACTATTACATAACAAACGCAGGTGTAAACGCTTAGACAAACGGACCCTAAAACACATTAAAATACTTGTTGGAGTGTTGTAATGAATTTGCACCCTCCCAAAATATTGGACAAGGTTTTATATTCAAAAATAAATTGTCAGATTCCATTATATATATATATATATATATATAAAGAAGCTATTGGTTCGGCCCTTGATTCCATTATGCCAAAACTTAAGAAACTCTGTCGTTTAACTAATATATTCCAAAGAACTTGTGTTGTTTTGATTGAATTATGCCACTTGATTTGTAACTTTGGTTAACAAAATCATTATGACCTAATTCTGAAGGGTGTAGTTCGATTGGTTAGATTTTAAGTTTGTTCCCTAAAGTTTACTAGTTCGAGTTCTATAAACTTCAGGGTCACTGGAGACTTACATGGTCATTAACTTCAAGGTTCGTAGGATTAGTTGAGGTGCACACAAACTGATCCAGATATCTATATTAATAATAAAAAAAATCATCATGATCCTGAGCGGAGAATCCATGGCTAATTTATAGATAGGGCACGACAACAAATTTTATTCATTCTGTTATGCATATGGAAAGTATTGTTATAGTGTTGTAGCGATTATGGTTTAGAGTGTTTTTTGCTCAGAAATATATTAAAATAATATTTATTTTATTTTTTAAAAATTATTTTTGATATCAGCACATTAAAAAGATATAAAAACATAAAAAAATAAAATAAAAATTAAACTTTTTTAAAAAATACAATTTCAATCACGTTACTAAACATTGTCTTAATCATGTTTATCTGATCCTGGCACGAAGGAAGGAGTTCATAGCTGTAAAATCCAAACTATCTAGACTGTTATCTGACAGCTAAAAATTGGTATCCATGATGAAAATCAAGGTGAATCCAGTTTGGTATCGTCTTGCAAGCAGATTCTCATATTTTGTGCCACATAAAGGGGAAGAAAACATATGACTGGGACGTCATATAAATCAATAGCCTTTGATGATAAGCAAATGTATATATCTACATATAAATAAATATTAACCTGGCCCGGATTATTTTTATAAAAAAATAAAAAAAATAACGTTGTTTTTTTAAAAAAAAAAACTAAATTGACATGGTGATTTGATAATTCAATGTTCTTGAATCCTTCATGGATTAAACCTCAAAGTGGTTTAACTAACTAACATTTACAGTATATTTTAGATTAATTAATAACCTTGATTAAATAATATTTTTATTTGATACCCAACATATAATATTCTGTTTAATTAATAAATCTTCACGTTGAACTTTACATGCATAAACGTGGATGCTAACAGAAATAAATAAATAAAACCGAATACAATTTTACTAGAAAGACTTGACAGACAAAGCGAAGGTGTCTTCCAAAATCCATCTTGTCCGTACTAACTAACTTTCAAATTCTATTTTAAGAACCAAACCGCCGGAAAGCCCGCGAAGAAGCTTACATCCATCGAAGAAACAAGCCACGGCTTTCATGAAGAATATTTAGGGTTAGGGTTTCGTTCCCTTCCAGTTTCGCATCCCTTACAAACATTTTTTTCTCATGCAAAACGACCAAGATTGATTACATGTCTAAAACCCAGCTGGAATCCACGAGTTTTCCTGGGGAAGATTGCAAGCAGCAGATGGTAATGGATGGAGAAAGAGATCAGGAAAGTACTGAATCAAATGAATCAAGCCCACGAGAGGAAATCGATATTGCTCAAGAGATCTTGAGCGTGATTGAATCTGTTGCCAGACTTGGAGATTACAGAAGAAGTCATAAGAAGGAATGTTATGGCCTTGTTAGACGGATGAAACTTTTGTTGCCATTCTTAGAGGAGGTCAAGGATTTTGATGGGCCAATTTCTGACGTGGGTATTGCTTCTTTGAGTAGTTTGAAGAAGGCACTTGTTTTGGCCAAGAAGCTGTTAACAACTTGCAATGAAGGAAGCAAAATTTATCTGGTCATGACTTTACAATTAATTCTCAAATGATGATTAATTATTTAATATTTGCTATTAATGCATATTTACTGACTTGTTTGTGGTTCAGGTTGTCGAGAGCGAGGCGGTTATGATGAGATTCCATAATGTTCTTGAAAAATTATGGAGAGCTCTTGAAGCTGTGCCTTTCGATGAATTTGAGATCTCTGATGAGGTGAAAGAACAGGTATGTTAATCGAGCATTTTAATTTTGGTAATCTTAATGAACATTGAATGGTTCGTTCTTTGATTTTTCCCCATTATGTACTTCATGAATTTGCTTATAAGGCTCCGTTTATTTCTATGATGAGGTCTGTATTTTATCATAGCTACTTATTTGAAATTGTTTAATTAATTAACATATATCACAGTTTTGTATGGTAATAATAAAAACTTTTTCTTGAAACCTTGGTTAAAAAAACACTATAGCATTTGTAGTTTTTTTAATTTATTTTTTCAAACTACAACAACAAAAGCTATTACAATACCAAACACACTTGACAAGAAAAATATGTTGTGTTCCATATATTATGGTATAATTTGAGATCATGTTGGTGAATGTGATGGTGAATTAGCCCTCCTCGATCATTTTGGCTTGGATTGATTTCTTGAAGAAATGATATGGGAAAAGGAAAGTTACCCTTTAATTAATTTTGCGCTCTTCATGTTTTTTAAGTCTCAGTAGCGTGTTTGGAGGTTTATGGTTGGTAGTTTTGGAACGAAAATGATTGTTACAAGAACATGAAGTTGCTGGGCTGGGATTCTACATGAACTTGCACTAGCAGTTTGATACTTGTCTGTTCGAGACATTTTCAGCTGATGTATTTTGAATTTCTGCAAGCTGTTTATTCTGTTGTGGTATCATAATCTGAGGCAATTCTACATGGTTTTTCAGGTTGAGCTGATGAAAGTGCAGCTTAAACGAGCAAAGAGGAGAACGGATACACAAGATATAGAGCTCGCAATGGATATGATGGTGGTACTAACAAAAAAGAATGACCGGAATGCTGACAGAGCCATAATAGAAAGGCTAGCGAAAAAGCTAGAGCTGCTTAGCGTTGAAGACCTGGAGATTGAAACTGTAGCTACGAGGAGTCTTGTTAAAGAGAGAGGGAACCAAGTAACTGAGAGCACCCAGCAAATGATTGATCTTCTTAACAAATTTAAGCGAATTGTAGGCATGGAAGTGACCGATGTGCTTGATGATCCTGTTGTGCCTAAAATGCTGAAGAAGAGCCCGTCTCTGATCATCCCACATGAATTCCTCTGTCCAATCACACTAGAAATAATGACAGATCCTGTTATTGTTGCAAGCGGTCAGGTAAGCAGTCATATCCAAGTGAAACACCTTTCTTCATAATCCTCAGCATACTAATTTGTGATCTTCCTTCTTTTCCCTCGGTGATCCCCTAAAGACTTATGAGAGAGAGAGCATACAGAAGTGGATTGATTCCAATCACCGGACCTGTCCGAAGACTCGAGAAACACTGGCTCACCTGTCATTGGCACCAAATTATGCACTCAAAAACTTAATCTTGCAGTGGTGTGAGAATAATAATTTTGAGCTTCCCAAAAAGCATGTTCCAGCAAGCTCAGACCCCGAGACCTCCTCTGAACACCAAGAGAAAGTCTCTTCTTTGGTTAAGGACCTATCTTCCAGTCAGCTGGAAGTGCAGAGAAGGGCCGTGAAGAAGATTCGCATGCTCTCCAAAGAGAATCCTGAGAACAGAATCTTGATTGCCAACAATGGAGGAATCCCACCAATAGTTCAACTCCTGTCCTATCCGGATTCTAAAATTCTAGAGCACGCCGTAACAGCTTTGCTGAATCTATCTATTGATGAGAATAACAAGAGTCTCATAACCAAGGGGGGAGCCGTTCCAGCTATAATAGGAGTTTTGAATAGTGGAACCACTGAGGCTAGAGAGAACTCTGCAGCAGCTTTATTTAGCTTATCGATGCTTGATGAGAACAAAGTGACCATAGGGTTGTCTGATGGCATCCCACCATTAGTAGATTTGTTACAGAATGGAACTGTAAGAGGAAAAAAAGATGCTGCCACTGCACTCTTTAACTTATCCCTCAACCATTCAAATAAAGGTAGGGCTATAGATGCTGGCATTGTCACACCATTACTCCACTTGGTCAACGACAGGAATCTGGGCATGGTCGACGAGGCACTGTCGATCTTTCTACTCCTTGCATCGCATCCTGAAGGGCGAAATGAGATCGGACAGCTCTCATTTATTGAAACTCTTGTAGAACTCATGAAAGACGGCACCCCCAAAAACAAAGAATGTGCAACTTCAGTTCTTCTTGAGCTGGGATCAACCAATTCTTCTTTCATGCTTGCAGCACTTCAATTTGGTGTGTACGAAAATTTAGTTGAGATCTCAAAGAGTGGAACCAATAGAGCTCAGAGGAAGGCAAATTCTCTGTTACAGCTTATGAGCAAAGCTGAACACATTTGAGATACTTGTCTAGTCTAAAGTTGAACATACTAATTTTTCTAATGTTCTGTGTCCATATTAAATTGTTGTAATTATATAAATGACATCCATTAATTCTGTATTCACTTGTTTGTTCACTGTCATCTCCATTTGGTCATTGAAATTTGAATTGGAGCAGGTGAAGTGGTGAACACATAAACTTCAGGATCTGAGGCTAATTGCACAATGACTCGCAGAAATCTCAGTTGCTCAGTGATTCAAGGAAACTTCGCTGCACAAATTCTTCTCCCCTCCATGTCTAAGACCCCACAGTCATTAAATCCAGCATGGTGGGTCGACTCAGGATCCCGATAATTTTGTCAAGATAATTTTTTTTTTACATTGACCGGTCCTGACTCCGGTCAATCAAATAATGTGCGGATCTGGGTTTTACAACCACGCTTAAAAAACTACGCAAACCGACAATTCCTCCGTGTAGAAGAAATAAGGCATGGTGGCACAACAATTATCCATTCTGTATGTGCTCAATGAAGGCTGGGTTCTGGATGGCATGCGTTGGAAAAAACAAACATAAGCAGTTGATGGCCACACAAAAGGCGGAGTGGTCGTGCATCATCACCTTATCATCAGCCTTGTGGGCTGAAACGGCACAGGAATCAAGGTGACGTCTCATCCTGTAAGTGGGCCTGGCCCGTTTATTGTTCCATTTCTATTTCCTGCTCTAGATGAGAATAGATATTTTTATCAAACATAATTCTTTCATAATTATTACGAATTTATGATGCTGAAGCGCTAAACATCAATAAATAAATATAGAAAATATATAAATAAATAATAAAATTAATAAAATAATAAAATATTTTTTTATGAATGAAAGATATATTCTTATTATTTTTAATGGATTTTTTTATATAATTATTAATAATTATAACTTAGTGGAAGCTTCTGAGTATAGTAATAGTTCATTTTAAAAATATTTTTTACTTAAAAATTATTAAAATAATATATTTTTTTATTTTTTTAAAAAATATTTTTAACATAATCTCATCAAAATAATATAAAAATATAAAAAAATTAATATAAACTAAAAGAAAATTTTAATTTTTTTAAAAAATATTTTTAAAATACAAAAACATATCCTTAAACATTATCTTTATCTTTAGTAGGTAAAACAGCAACTACTAATATTTAATTATTTATAATATAATAAATAAAACATAGAAAAAGAATGAATTGAAAAAAAAATTATAGAGGGAAATAAATATTTTTATTATTTTTTAATACTGGATATGATTTTTTCTATCTCTTTTTCCTACTCTAAATATTAATAATTACGGCCTTAAAGTAATATAATTTTTTCTATGCCTCGGTATTTGTAAAGTCAAAAAATTCTCGATTATTGGGGAAAAAAAATGGATCCATCACTTCCTCTTCTCCAACAACCAAACCCAAATATTCTTTCCCCGAAACGTATTTTTTCATAAATATTTTAATCTTAGTTTAATTTTAAAATTAGATTGAAAAATAATTTTAATTATCAACATATACAAACTAATAAGAAAAACATCACCTCACAAAAAACAAAATCGTTAAAATGAAAAAAATAAAAAAATAAAATTACAAGTGAGAACGGAATCAAGAGAATTAATTCAGGGTGGGCCAGGGTTCATCCCCTGTGGCTAAGCTCACACCTCATGCCCTATTAAAATCTTCATGGCAAGCCTCCTGCTCTCGTAAAATACCAAAACAGCAGCTCTATCAGGGACCTTTTTACCTGGTTTACGTTTCAAGGTATTTCTGAAAACGTGTCATAGGAAGAGTGGTCCATGTCACCCACTGCATGCGTGGATACGAATTGGTTTTAGCAAAGCACCAAAACTTGGATAAGGAACCATGAATCGATGACGTACTCAATAATTATTATTATTATTATTATTTAAAACAATTTGCGACTCAAATCTTCAATCTTGCTTTTCTCGCCACAAATATATCATGATATTCACACCGTGGGTCATAGCTTCTTAGTTTTTCTAGAGTTAAATAATATTTTTTAAAAAAATTAAATTTTTTTAATTATTTTTAAATAATTTTGATGTGCTAAATAAAAATAAATTTTAAAATATAAAAAATATTTAAATATATTTTTTAAAATAATTTTTTACCATAATTTCAAACTTTGTCTTACCATGATATATATAAATATCAACGAAGTCTCTAATTTATCACGAGTAATTTGAGGACTCATTGTTTATGTTCTAATTAATTCATTAATAAGACTATTATAATAAATAAAAAACACTATCCATGTCGTAATAAGTAATTAAACTAGTTAAAAATTTAACTAGATTAAATGAGTTTTTGTTATATTAATATTTTATCCAATTGAATTAAAAACTTAAATCAAATTAAATTTCAAGTATCATAAACCATATCATGTTTAAATTATATATTATAAATACATGGGTGATATTTTTTATTTAAGTGCATCGTTGTGTAGATAAAGATTGTTTATATTTCTGTGATTCAAAATTGTTTTTAAAATTATTTTTTATTTTAAAAATATTAAATTAATATTTTTTTCAATAATTCTCAATAATTTTATTATATATATTTTTTTTAAAAAAAAAATATTATCCCGTAAGCATTCTACACATAAAGAAAATGGGTGTGCAAGGCACAGCCCAGCTATAAATATATTTCCCATTAGACAAGCATTGCTTTGATTGACCTGTGATTACCACTACTCTCTCCCCTCAACCACCAGTAGAGTTGTTGTTTTTTCTCTTTCCTCCATGGATCCCTACAAGGTACCGATTCTTCCTCATCCATCTTGTTTTTTTTATTGAAAACATGTTTTTCTCCTCTTTTTTCTCCTTTTTTATGTCTGAAATTATTCGACGAATGAGCTTGTAGCTTAACTGTCACCCATCCTTGGAATTAGAGCCTAATAAAAAGATTAGATTAGTGATGTTGTGGTTTTGTATTGTTTTTTTTTTTTTTTTGCCGTTTGATCATCATTTTGACTAATTCGATGGTGGTGGTGGCAGTACCGTCCATCAAGCGCTTTCGGTACTCCATACTGGACTACAAATTCTGGAGCTCCGGTTTGGAACAACAACTCGTCTTTGACCGTTGGATCTAGAGGTATTTTTTGTTTCTTAAATCTATGGTTGCTGAGCTAGATAATTAATTGCTAGGTTAAGGTGTATGTATCATGTATGCTTGTCTGGTTTGGATATTGTTCTGATATGTTAATGTTTTTTAAGACTGTTGCTGTGTTTATGTTGATGAAGATTGACTTTTCAGTGTAGTAATTTGTTGTCCATTTTGGAAGAATTATTATTTAATTTGAGTTATTATCAGTTTTTTTTTTTTGGTTTCTCGCTGTATCTTTGTGATTGGTTATTTGATGCTTCCTATGTTTCCGCTGAATTTTAAATGTCAAGGATGAATTAAGTAGCATATTTAGAGAGTTATGGTTAAGATTGATGCAAGAAAAAGGTAGGAGTTATTGTACTGTTGTCGAAATCATTATGCTGGTGGCAAGCTTATAGCAGAATGTGAAATTTCCGATCAGATGCAAAATGATTTGAGGAGCAGGGCCTTTTTGGGTCTGGTTGATTTTTTTATTTGAGGTTGGATATTGTGATTCAAGTCGAGCTTATTTATATGATATAAAGTCAGCTGAATCGTGAGCCAGGGCAAACCTCGTGCTGAAAGGCAGAATGTATTAAATGAACCCAGATCAAGTACTGGCATGTTGTTTTCAGTCAGAATCAGTGTTATGAATGTCTATGCATTGTAGAGTGAATTTTTAAAAGTGTTTTTTCCCTCCCTTTTTTGCTGTAAGTTTTATAATGATTGTAGTGGTATGACTTGGAGAGTAACTTTGAGTTGTTGGGAATGTATTTTTGCTTGTCATGTAGAGTGAGGATTAAGACACTGAGGTTTGATCTGCATATACTTTTTTCTCTGACAGGTCCAATCCTCCTTGAGGATTACCATCTGGTGGAGAAGCTTGCCAATTTTGACAGGGAGAGGATTCCAGAGCGTGTTGTCCATGCTAGGGGAGCCAGTGCAAAGGGTTTCTTTGAGGTTACCCATGATATCTCTGGCCTCACATGTGCTGATTTTCTCCGGGCTCCTGGAGTTCAGACACCTGTCATTGTCCGCTTCTCTACAGTTATCCATGAGCGTGGCAGCCCTGAAACCCTGAGGGATCCACGTGGATTTGCAGTGAAGTTTTACACCAGAGAGGTGAGGTCTTATTTGATGTTTTATTTCTGTTAGTGTGATATGGTGGAGGAAAGCAAATGTGCAAGGCACCGATGATGATGTAGACAGATTCAGCAGATATATCACATCCATAGAGATCGATGAATTAAAGTTTAATATGATTATCCCACAAAGTTTTAGATGTTCATAAATGTATTGTTTGCAAAATCTTTATCTGCTTGTTTTGATGAAGGTTTGACTGGCATGAATAAGACTTGAGAAAAGAGAGAACTTAATTCGTTTTCCTATTTGTGTGTCTCAATTCACCAGCATGAATGTTGTTGTTTTTCTATACTCAAACAACAAGGCATAACCTTTTACATCCGTGAAGCTTTGTTTTTGTGCATTATTCCTTTACATAGGAATAATTAATTCTAGTTGATTGTATGAAGTTTATTGCTTTAGCTTTTCAAGGTTCCAATTTTCTTATTCTCCTATGCCCTTCCTTGACTTGTTAATTCAGGGTAACTTTGATCTCGTGGGAAACAATTTCCCTGTCTTCTTCATCCGTGATGGAATGAAATTCCCAGACATGGTGCATGCCCTTAAGCCCAACCCTAAGTCTCATATTCAGGAGAACTGGAGGATTCTTGACTTCTTCTCCCACCATCCTGAAAGTTTGCACATGTTCTCCTTCCTATTTGATGATTTGGGTGTTCCACAAGATTATAGACATATGGAAGGCTCTGGTGTTAACACCTACATGTTGATCAACAAGGCTGGAAAAGCCCATTATGTGAAATTTCATTGGAAACCTACTTGTGGTGTGAAATGTTTGTTGGAGGATGAGGCAGTTAAAGTAGGAGGCACAAATCACAGTCATGCTACTCAGGATCTATATGACTCCATTGCAGCTGGCACCTATCCTGAGTGGAAACTTTTCATCCAGACAATTGATCCTGACCATGAAGCCAGGTTTGATTTTGACCCACTTGATGTAACCAAGACCTGGCCTGAGGATATCTTGCCCCTGCAGCCAGTTGGTCGCTTGGTCTTGAATAAGAACATCGACAACTTCTTTGCTGAAAATGAGCAGCTTGCTTTCTGCCCTGCTATTGTGGTTCCTGGTATTTACTATTCAGATGACAAGCTGCTCCAGACTCGAATCTTCTCCTATGCTGATACCCAGAGGCACCGTCTTGGACCAAACTATCTGCAGCTCCCTGCTAATGCTCCCAAGTGTGCTCATCATAACAATCACCATGAAGGTTTCATGAATTTCATGCACAGGGATGAGGAGGTACTCTCTCTCTCTCTATCTCTTACACACACTACTTTAATCGGAAGCTCAGCTATTTCACCTTCTGTTTAATTGGATCATTTCTCTCTTCTTCGTCTATGTTGAGGTTATTTTTGTGTCCCTTTGCCTTTGCTTTTAATTTTTGTTCTGATCAATTATCATCGTGTATTCTTCAGGTCAACTATTTCCCATCAAGGTATGATCCAGTTCGCCATGCTGAGAGTTTCCCCATTCCTCCTGCTGTCTGCAGTGGAAAGCGTGAGAAGGTAAGTTTTTTCCCTCTTCTTTGTCTTATTTTTTGGGTCCACTGCTAAAACGAAATTGTCTAGTGTTCTTGTGTGTGTGAGTTTGGGGTTCTTTTTACGTTTTTCAGAGCAATAATAGGACTAGTGGGATTGGAAAGCTATTGTATGATCCTATAGAGCTGTGGGTTAAATTGATGGGCTGTTAATATGATCGGAGATATATTTATTAGCACATAATTTATCAGCCTTTGCTGGTTATTGCAGTGCATCATTGAGAAGGAGAACAACTTCAAGCAACCTGGAGAGAGATACCGATCCTGGGCACCAGACAGGTAAACCATAGTTCAGCGAGTACTTTACAATGATTAAATTAAGTATATGACTGATCCTTTATGCTCTTTCCTTATCTTTTCTTCCATCTATCTTTTCTGTACAGGCAAGAACGATTTATTTGCCGATGGGTTGATGCCTTATCTGACCCACGCGTCACACATGAGATTCGCAGCATCTGGATCTCGTACTGGTCTCAGGTAAGACCCCTTTGGAATTATGCAGTGTCATGTTCATACTGGATCGCATATAAATGTTTTGATTCTAAATCCATTACTTGGCAATGATGCGATGCAGGCTGATAAATCTTTGGGTCAGAAGCTAGCATCTCGTCTCAACGTGAGACCAAGCATTTGAAGACGACACCAAAGCTCAATATTCCGAGTTGCAGAAACTGAGTAAATGAAAAGGGGATTGCGGATTGCATGCAGAAGATCAAATTATAATCTTTGCTAGTTGTGCTGTGCTGTAATAGTGAATCAAACTTGCATGTTATGTGTGACTTCTACTCTTGAACAAACATTCTTCTCTAATAAATGCAAACTGTGTGCCCTTTAGGCTTTTATGTAAAATTCTAATCTGCTGTGTGGTTTGCAGTTCCCATTTTTTCTTGCTGTTTTCGTGCTCTTGATCATTTTTTTTCTTGAAGTTGAGTGTAGATTTTGTTTCAAACAACTTGCTTGTTCTTTTCTTTCCCTCACCTGCACACATTCAAGAAAAAACATGTTTTTTTTTAAT
>Ga0325402_1004621_pt1 | contig 12719 bp, 9 predicted proteins | sample PopdelMetagenome_22_FD_207212 | JGI IMG/M metagenome (GOLD analysis project Ga0325402, IMG submission 207212) | Populus deltoides microbial communities from Bellville, Georgia, United States - Xylem-PdKOR-R3 | ecosystem: Host-associated > Plants > Phyllosphere > Stem > Wood/Secondary xylem... | reverse complement strand
AAATCAATGTCAAATGATGAAAATGAAAAGAAAACAATTTGTAAAATGGATTTTAAAAAAAGAATGAACTCAAACAAGGAAAATAATTGAAACTGGTAGACTAGATCATAAGACTAGGACTACCTTACAAAAGGCAAACACAAAAAAATTATAAAAAAAATGAGGACTAAATCTTGCACCATGAATAATTGAAAAAAACTAATCAAGGATTACAAAATAAATGAAGAAAGGAGCATTGAAAAAAATGAGGATCAAAATTAAAAAAAAAACGAATTAAAAGGACAAAATAAAAATAAATAAATGAAAAGAATAAAAAATAACAATAAAAAAATAATGATCAGATTGGATAAAAAAATAAATTAAATTAAATGCGAAGAGATGAAATTAACAAAAAAAATTTACAAAGCATTAAAATTAAAATAAATAAAAAAAAAATAAGGATGAAATTCAAAACAAATATAAATTGAAGAAGACAACTTAATTCTTAAAGACTTTAACACAAATACCAAGAATTAAGAAAAAAAAGAAGGATAGAAAAAAAAAACTCATGGACACCTAACTTGCCCAACACACCACCTTAAAAGTTGAGCCACAACCTTGCGCTTTTCAGATGAGATGGCGATCGGATTTTTTTTATCATCAAAATTTTCCTCACGCACCTTTATAATAAAAGCATGGAGGACTCTGAAGTGCTGATGTATATGTTGCATACGTCATTATATTTTATTAATTTATTAATATTTTTATAAGACAAATTATGAAAAAGTATTCAAGGACATATCATTATTACAAAAAAAGCGATGAGACAAAGATGAAAATGCCTTTCAAGTCATTCTTAACTTTTGAAAAGTAAAAGGATAAGTATATAATTTTAGGGCGCAAATAAAATATTGTACATGATGGGACCTTTGGTATCTTCAATAATTTAACTATCTCACACATCACATAAACCCAGCTACTACTATGAGAGCCCCCCACAAATTTGTTTTTGGAGACAAAGATCTTTTCATTTATTAATTCCACCGTACCCATGAATTATTTATTTCTCCTCAACCCTTCTCTATCAACAACAAAAGAAAACAGTAGCTATTAAAGAGACCACACAGCGAAGAAATATTCTCTGATGATGACTTTTGCCCACCAACTATTGACATGTTCCTCATTTTCTATGGCAATCAAGCTATTGGTATTGTGAACTAATGTTTTTTCTTTGGTTTCAACCAGAAACGATTCAAAAATCTCAAGCATTTTCTATGGAATTCAAGCATGTTCATGTCCTAATAATTTCTTTTGGTATACAAAATTTTTTCTATGTTTTTTGCCAGGCTTCATTTTGACAACTATTAATGATTTGCCCAAGACTCTCCTAGCACACCTTAAATTCTTCCAATTGAAAGTTCAGGATGCTCGGTTACTATTCTCTTGCATCCATATATAGGCACACACATATATCTGATGATGACTATTTCGTATCTTGTGCTGAAGCAATAAGCGCATACAAGGTAACAAAGCAAAGCAAGATTCGGGAGCTGTCTTTCACACCTTTTCAATTGTCTTTAAACAGTTTTCCAACTAATGTTGTTGCTATACCGACGACATTACGGATGGAATATATAGAATTTTTTTTATAAAAAGCGGTTCGATGACATGGAAGTTTTTGCGGGCGATTTTGCTAACGGAATTACCGAGGGATGCAAACTAGGATCTCCATATAGTGATGTCACCAATTCACCGTCAACATTACTGATGGAATCACCGACGAAAGTATTCTGTCGGTGATTTCATCGGTAAAAATTAATATATCACCACTTTGCTGACCTTCTCCTCCCCTATTTCTCCTTCTTCTTCTTCATCCCAACTCTCCCCTCCTAAACTGTAAACAACCCCCCCTAAAAATATCACATTCTTCTTAACACAAGTCATCTTTTTTTAACTTTTATGGTTACAGCATCCGTGTTCTGATTTATTGTGGATTTTATCATTTGTTGTAAGTAAATCTATCTTTTTAATTTTAACATTTAAATGTTAATTTTATTATTATTTTATTTTTTTAGTATATGTATTTTGTTAATGTATGTACATGTTTTATTGTTATTTCTCAAACAAACTTGAAGTATGAATGTATAATTTTGTACTTGTTATGATAATTTGTTTTAGATTTTGTAAAATTGTATTTGTTTGTAAATTGTTGAAACTTTGTTGAATTACCGAATTAGATGTGCTGTGATAAATGATTAATAGCTTGTGTAACGAGTCCATTTTAATTTTTATCAATGCTATTGCGGAGTTGTAATTTATGTAAATTTATATGTGTAAATTTGTATTGACGTTGATAATTGATAATGAATATTTATGAGAAGTTTTAATTAATTTGTTGGATAATGTCGAGGTAAACCAATATTTTTGCAAATTTATTTACTTAACATAGTTAATTAATATATGTTATCATCATAATTTATAAAGGTTCGATACAAGTCATGGATGTATCAAGATTCATCCCAAGAATTGCGGAGGATGAATTATAGTAATGGGGTTTAGGATTTTATTAATTTCGCAACATCTATTCCTAGAAATTTACTGGAGGTGGTATAAGGTGTCCATGCCGGCAGTGTAAAAATAAAAAAGTATCTACATTTAGATGTTGTAATAATGTTTCTTCTACACAAAGGGTTCATAGAAAATTACCTATGTTGGTATGCACATAGAGAACTTTTGTTCATAATGAGAGCATGGTAGAAAGGGTGGTTGGGTCAACTTCTACTGCTAACAATGCGCATAGAGTTGCAAATGACAACAGTAATCCTTACAAGCATATGGTTATAGATGCAATGAGAATGAATCAAGATAATGCCAGCCAATTTCTAATCGTAGAAGAAGAACCTAATGCAGATGTAGCTAGGTTTTCTTTGTTGGCAGAGTCGAAAAGGATGTTGCACCCCCATGTCTTTCTCATGAAGAATTGCATGATATTGTATCAGAGTACGGTGACATTATGTTTGGTTTCCAATCAGGTAAGCAAAAGTTTCCTAGTTTTGGTTTGACCCATAATTGGGTAAAGCGAAGTATTTTTTGGGAGGTTCTTTATTGGAAGACCAATCTCCTCCACCATAACCTTGATGTCAAGCACATAGAAAAGAATGTGTTTGAGAACATTTTCAACACCATCATGGATGTGAAGGGGAAGACAAAGGACAACATTAAGGCTAAATTGAATATAGCTTTGTTCTGTATCCTTGAAAATATGGAGTTGGTTTTTGATGGGTCACGGGTTGCAAAACCAATAGCAAGCTTCCTGCTAGAGAAAAATGCACAACTGCTTGTCTATAATAGGCTTAATAGTCTGTGTTTTCTTGATGGACATGTCTCTAACATATCAAGGTTGGTTAATATGGAGGAATGTAGATTGTATGGAATGAAGAGTCATGACTGCTATGTGTTTATGCAAACACTCATTATATTAGCTTATCATGATTTGTTGCCAAAAGGGATATGGGATGCATTCACGAAGATTAGTCATTTCTTTAGAGATATATGCTTGAGTAAGTTGAAAGTTGATCACATTGAGAGGCTTGAAACAAATATCATAGAGACAATATGCAAAATTGAGATGATATTCCCTCCTTTTTTAACTCAATGGAGCATCTACCAATATATTTACCGTTTGAGGCAAACATTAGAGGACCGGTCCAGCATAAATGGATGTATCCATTTGAACGGTTATATATTATAGTTGCAATGTAATTCATATATAAAAGTACTTTCTTTGTTTTTATTAATTGAATTTTTTTTATTAATTCCATATAGGTGCCTGATCAATGTTAAGAAAAAGGTTAAGAACAAGGCGCATATTGAGGCTTCAATATGTGAGGCCTATATTGTTGAGGAGATCTCAACATTTATCTTGTACTATTTCGAACCTCATTTAAGAACGAGAATAAATCGCGTTCCACGGCATGATGATGGTGGTGAAGTACCTTCCAGTGGGAACATGTCAATATTCTCCAATCCTAGACGACCCACACCTAAAAATGCTGTAAAGGGAATTTGTTTGAAATAAAGTTCAGACAAGCACACAATTATGTTATATTTAACTGTGATGAGCTGAGACCTTTTATTCAGTAAGTATATCATAAAACTCATATAATTTTGAAAACCTTGAAGGTAACATCGACAATATTTACTGTCCAATAACTCACAGCTGACCAAATCCCAAATCTTTCAATTTCAAGATGAACAATTTGCGATGCGGTTCCAAACACATGTAAATAATATCACAAACTCATTATCTCTTGCAAAGTTACTGCATGTCATTGTAGAATTCTTGTTTACTGTTCGTTGTTGTACATGATATACAAGGTGTATCATTAAGGAAGGAGTGCTGCTATTTCATTGTCTTTACTAAGCCTGGGCCCTGAAAGAAAATTTAAGTGCTACAATAGGTATTTTGTTAATGAATATGTGTTTCATACTAAAGAATATGGGTATGGAAGAAAGACATATAACAACGGTGTTTGTGTTAAGGGATCGACTTGTAGTGAGTTTAAAGTTGACTACTATGGTAAATTAGAAGAGCTCGTCGAATTGCAATATCATAGCGAGTAGAATATAGTGTTTTTATTCAAATGCTATTGGTATGACATCGCTGATAGAGGAATCAGAGTAGATCCTCACTCTGGTCTAGTCGAAATCAACTCAAAAGTTAGACTCTGCATCGTAAATAATGTCTTTGTTTTCACAAAGCAATGTCAACAAGTTTATTACATATACACCCTTTCTTTTAAAAAGGACCAATCAAGTGTTGATTGATAATTCATTTTAAAAACAAAACCTAGGGGTTCTGTCGAGGTTGTTCAAGATGAGAACGAAGACACAAGTTGAATGTTGTTCTAAGCTCTATCGGACAAGCAAATGTCGATGAAGATGATGATGTTATCCATATTGAAGATTGAGATGGAGGTGATGACGATTTAATTGACAACGAAAAAGAAGACAATTCTGACTAAATATCAGAACACAAAAGTGTAAAGCATTTTTTTATAATGTAATATTATGGATGATATTTTGTAACACAAAATATTTATTTTATAATTGTTCACTGTTGTTATTTTTCTGTGCGGCCAATTTGTAATTTAAGTGTTTGTAGGAGGATAAATAGGCAATACAAACACAATATGTCATGAACAATGCACAATCACTAACGGATTTCCAAACGAACATAGTCCCTCGATATTTTACAGAGAGTTGAAAAATATTTACTGCATATGCCACTATCACCGATGCTGATACCGACAGATATATTCTATTGGTATTTTACCGAGAGTAAAATATTTTCTGCACATGTCATAATCACTGACGTCTCTACAAATGAATATACTCCATTGGCATTTGTCGGTGCAGTTCACACTTACCGACAGACTATGCAAATTCCAAAGTGCTAGTATTAATGCATCTCTGACCGCGTGTATATGCCAACGGACTGTGAAAATTTTGGAGGGTCATTTAAAAATTTTAGTGTAAAATTTAAAATTTACCGACGGACGTTTGAAAATTCACCGATGGAATAATTAAAAATAATATTATTTAAATAGTCCATCGGTGATGTCGTCGATAAAACTGCAGAATAAATCCCGGTGACGGCCCTGCCTTTTCAAGTGCGGTTTCACAACGGAATCAATTCACCCGCAAGTACTAAGCACTTTGGAAGGACAACCTTTCAATGTAAGCTTGTTTCGAATTTAATTTTTTTTAATTATAACATAATTTATGAACAAGTAATTAATATTTCATTAATTTAATTTATTTTCAGATTCACAAACATTGAGGCCGCTCGAGTAATAACATCGACATTTAAATCATCGATAGAGATTCCATTATTTTAATGGAATCAGGTTTCCAAACATCCTGAATGGAGACCTTATATCGATGCATGGTTTCGAAGATTTCAGGTTGGTGTTAAGTTCTAATTTCCAGCTTATTTTTAATAAATTATTATTATAATTGTAAATGAATTATTATTTTTATTTTAAATAAATTATTTATACATATCACAAATTTAAGTGGGACAGCGCGTATGACAATTTTGTGAGGAGGGTGTGGGAAAATCACGTGGCAACTAGGTAATATAAAAAACAATAAGATATTTTTTAGAAACAATTTATGTTTTAAAATCTAATTTGTCACTATGAAAGTAGGTTGTGTGATTTTTTGTAAGAATCACAAAGAAAGCCAAAAACATACGTGAGAGATAACAGTCTCTAAGGCTACGTCTCTTGGACATGAGCCGAGCCCAATAGAGCTATTTGTAGAGACGCACGTACGAAGTAAAGACTGCCAAAAGGGGGTGCAACACTTTGTGGACAACCGTGCTTAACACTTTGTGGTATGTTCATTCAACCATTTTATTTTGTAAGTTATTATTTTCTTGAATTGAATATGATGATTGTTGTAACCCAATTTTGACCCATTGGCTTTTTAATTTAATTTTACTGGGTTTAAAATGTAAAATTAAAAGATTAGAGATTTATTTTGATGAAAAGTGTGATTTGTCAACTTGTGTAAAAACTAGGGACTACAATGTGCTTTTGTCGTTCTATCCTTATCTTCAAGATAATCCATGTCTTCAAGATAATGATAGTTATCTACTTTCAAATTTGATTCTTAATCAAATTCAAACTTCAAAGAAGAGAATGAGTGTGATTGAAACTTTGTTTCTTACACGCGAAGGGACTTTGACACTATAAATACAAATCACAGTGTATGCACAAAGAGGGGGAGACGATATAGAGAAAAAAATAGAGAAAAAAACAAAGGAGAAAAGCAGAGAAAAAACAAAGGAGAAAATCAGGGGAGACGACATAAGTGAGAAAATAAAGGACAAAATCCACAAAAAAAAACCAAGAATAGAGGGAGGAGAGACTGAAAAGAGGAGGAGAAGGAGAACATTCTCCAGCCAGTGCCTGCACTGTCACCTTCACCTTCTCCTTCGGCTTCACCAGATAAAGTCTTCTTCTTATCTCTGTTTCTGTGTAATTGTTGCAAGAAAACAGTGCGAATGTAATTTAATTACCTTCCCACTGTGCAATGCATGCATGGGTTGAGCCACGCATGCCTGCTGCACAGCCGGGTCACTAGCTTGGGGCCAGTGACCAAGCTAGGTTGGCTGGGTCTAGCCCAACCCAAGTTGCGTGGGCTAGACCCAGCCCCCCAAAAAAAGAAAAAAGAAAAGAGAGTGGGCCGGATCTGGGCTTTAGGCCCAGCCAGCCCAAATTATGTTTATTAAGGGTGTGTTTGGCAAAACACAGCCGAGTCACTAGCTTGGGGCCAGTGACCAGGCTAGGCTGGCTGGGTCTAGCCCAACCCAAGTTGAGTGGGCTAGACCCAGCCCCCCAAAAAAAGAAAAAAGAAAAGAGAGTGGGCCGGATCTGGGCTTTAGGCCCAGCCAACCCAAATTATGTTTATTAAGGGTGTGTTTGGCAAAACACACCCTTATGCCTTGGCCATAATTTTTATGCCCATTTTAGTTTGATATTTGGCCAAACGAGCTCCTTTTCAATATCAGAAAATTCCAAAAAAAAATTAGGGATATTTGTTGATTTATTTGTAGCCCCCTCACATTTTGATTTATATTTTTTTCTTTTGTGGCCTACTATTGTTAAATACAAAGATGTCGTGTAATGTTTTTTTTTTTCATCTAAAAAGGACAAATAATAATAAAGGATAAACAAGAAAAAAATGACATTGAAAATTTCTTCTTCAAATTCATTTTTTGCGAAAATATTCACTGACGCAAAAGTCAGGAGTTTTGTATTATTTGGATTTGTGCGATATTTACCAACGCTAGAGTTGGATATATTCACAGGAATTGTTCACTAACGCTAGAGTTAGGAACATGAAAGGAAGAATAAAAAAGGGGAAAAGGAGAACAAATTCTTAAGCAATTTTAGAAAAAACTAACAATGCAGTCTGCCTTAGGTAGGATGCTTAGGAGGTAATAGCATCTTCCCTTTTGCATAACCAGTCCCACACTATAAAATCTCTGTTGACCAGTTAGGGTTCCTAGTGACCATAATACTAGGTGGCTACTCCTTGAACAAGACATTTTCCCCTAAAAGAATAAGATGCTAAATTTCTTTTCTTTTTTCCAATAGAGTGATAATTTTTTAACGGGTCACCGCGATGTCCGGTTGTGACAATGATTTCTTTTTTAATTTCCAAGAGAACTATAATAGCCAGTTGAGGGAAAGATAAAAATCGGGTGTACGACCTCTCCAACACTACGATTGAGAACTTGCGGGCGACCCATGGTGTCTCAACCGTTAGGAGCTTCCAATCAATATCGAGCACCCAGTCTAAGGAGTTCATGGCCTTGAAACAATAATACGAGCAACTCTCGACAGATTATGAACAACTCCGCCAAATGGGCATGGACATTAGATCACATACGGATGATATATGTGCACCCTTTTTTTAGCCGTTTGGTCCCATGAACGACCAGCCTCCTCCTCTAGCTCCACCATTGTTCTAGTTTAATTTTTTTTGGAAACACATTAAATTTGTAATGAATATTATTTAACTTAATTTTTATATTTTAAATGTTTCATACAATTTTATTTGCATAATTGGTTTTTATTTTAACTATTAATTTATATAATTTTTTATTATTTATTCTAATTAATTTTTAATTTTTTAAATCACAACTAACGGATTTCTAGATGGACGTAGTCCGTCGTCATTTTACAGATAGTTGAAAAATATTTACTATATATGCCACTATCACCGATGTTTATATCGACGAACATATTCCATCGATATTTTACTGAGAGTTGCAAAATATTCACGGCATATGCCACACTCACCGACAAAATAATTTCGTCGGTGAATTACCACTGGAAATATAGACGGAATTATTTCATTGGTATATTTCCAAGGAGATTTTTTTTGCGCATTTTCCGTTTGTAAAACCATCTATTTTTTATTACTTTTTTCACTAACAGAATGTGGAATTACTGACTAACGCTATGTTGACAGACGTTGTATGTTGAGGTATTAGTTGGAATAGTTTCATTGCTAAAATTGTTAAATGTTGTAGTGATGTCAATCGCAACTCGCATGTCACAAAAGGTATCTTTGACTCCTTTAACAAAGACATCCTATGATAGTTCATTTTATCAATAACTCTCTTCCCCAAAAAAAACAACAATACACACAATCACAAATAATCAATTTTTGAGCATCAAAATACAATTCACATAAGCAATACATAGCTACGTTATGAATCAATATGTTGAGTCATTCAAATATAACTAAGTCAATATCATAAAATAATTTAAAATAAAACAAAATCTAAATCAAACTCTGGATCTTATGGATTTTGAATTGACCCGCAAGATATTATATTTATGTTAAGCCATATTTAGTATTATGTTCCAAGCCTTTACAACTCATCCTTATTGTTTTAAAATTAGGTCAAAATGTGTTTTGATATTCACTCTTGGTATTTAGAGTAAATGGACTCATCATGGATCATTACATTGTATATTAAAAGTCTTAGTTGTTTCTTTTGATTTTAAATAAAAAAACAAGTCTTAAAAATATCTAAGTCCAATATTGTCTAAAGTATTTGTGCCACTAGATCTCACCACTAAGTAGATTAACCCATAATAGTTAATGCTTGGATATTTTAGGATAAGGGTACAAAACTCTTATTCAGTAAAAATTACGAATGAACCCTGGTACTATAGGATAAATGAACTTGAATAGGGCATTATCCCATAGATCACCATTGCATAAACAAATTGTTTAGCGACATCCCATCCTAGGATTTGAATTGGGTTTAATGAACCTAACATAGACACATCCAATTATTCACTAACATGGATTTATAAACTATTAATAATCACGGGTCAAGATCTGGAGTAAATAGTGATAGAAATATCAATTCATCAAACAAATTAGAAGTAACAAAAATAATCAGAACTTTAGAACGGATAGGAATAAAATCTACCATAGGTTTAATTCATTGCAGTAGATCCATGTAGATACACCATCGGTAGTTTGGGCACAACATACTATTAGGGATAAAAAACAAGTAGCAATGAAATTTACTATAGGTATGATACTTTAAGGTGATAATATATTTTCTTTAGCATTACAAGTCCCTTATCTTAGAACTCTGAAGACTAATTAGAGTTTTCAAATGACCATAATTTATGTGGATCAGCCAACGAACACCAATACGTATCTATTACATGTTCTAAATGGACCAATTACAAGATCCAAAATAAAAGCATTGAAAGAAGCATTAAATAGATGCTCTGTTACTATTCTCTTGCATCCATACATATATATAGACACACAAACACATGTAGTTTTATGTGTTCCTTTTTTTAGTCCTTATTCTTGGTCAATGTGGATATCACTCTTTGGTTGTAGCATGCAACATGACCTCCCAGTGGTTAAACTATCCATCCACCATGTATTTTTATATGTTCCTTTTCTTTTTGGTCTTTATTCTTTTGATTTTTTTTATGTTTTTTCCTTAACCCTTCTATAAAATTTTTATTTGTTTTTCCAAAAAAAATAATTTTCAAATTTCCACCGAAAAATACTAATAAACATGGGTAGGATAAAAAAGAAAAGAGAGAAAAAATGAATTTAGGGAGTAGTTATCACAGGGATAACCCTACAAAAAGAAGAGTAGAACCAATCACAAAGCTCAAGGCTTAATATATCAATGTCAAATTATGAAAATGAAAAGAAAACAATTTTTAAAACTGATTTAAAAAAAAGACTGAACTCAAACAAGGAAAATAATTGAAACTGGTAGACTAGATCATGAGACTAGGACTACCTTATAAAAGGCAAACACGAAAAAATTATAAATCAAAATTTTCAATTATAAAAAATAAAAAAAATAAAACAATGAGGACTAAATCTTTCACTATAAATAATTGAAAAAAACTAATCAGGGATTACAAAATAAATGAAGAAAATGAGCAATGAAAAAAATGAGAACCAAAAATTGAAAAAAAATGAATTAAAATGACAAAATAAAAATAAATAAATGAAAAGGATAAAAAATAAAAAAAAATGATGATTAGATTGGATACAAAAAATAAATTAAACTAAATGCGAAGAGATGAAATTGAAAAAAACAACTTTACGAAGTATTAAAATCAAAACAAATAAAAATCAAAAGAATAAGGACCAAACTCAAAACAAATACAAATTGGAAGACACAACTGAATTCTTAAAGGCTTGACACAAATACCAAGGCCTAAGAGAGAGAACAGAAGGGTAGGAGAAAGAAAACTCATGGCTGCCTGACTTGCCCAACACGCCAGCTTAAAAGTTGCGCCACAACCGTGTGCTTCAGATGAGATGGAGATGACGATTAGATTTTTTTTTCATCAGAATTGTCCTCATGCGCCTCTATAATAAAAGCATGGAGGACTCTGAAGTGCTGATGTATATGTTGCACATGTCATTATATTTTATTGATTTATTAATATTTTTATACGACAAATTATGAAAAAGGATCCAAGGACATATCATTATTATAAAAAAAGCGAGGAGATAAAAATAAAAATACCTTTCAAGTCATTCTTAAATTTTGAAAAGTAAAAGGATAAGTATATAATTTTAGTGCGCGAAAAAAAAAATTATTGTACATGATGGGACCTTCGGTATCTTCAATAATTTAACTATCTCACACAACACATGAAACCCGACTCCCGTATCGGAGTCCATGCAAACCCCACAAATTTGTTTTTGGAGACAAAGATCTTATCTTCCACAGTACCCATAAATTATTTATTTCTCCTCAACCCTTCTCTATCAACAACAAAAGAAAACAGTAGCTATTAAAGAGACCACACAGCGAAGAAATATTAAATTGTATCTTCAATAATTCCACTATCTCACACCGCATAAAACACGATTCACGTATCAAAGTCATGAAAAGCCATGTTGGAGCTTTTGGTAAGTTATCATAACACAAGTAAATTTTTTTTTTTGAAAATTTAGTATAGTTGAGAGTATTATAACTGTCTTGTACATCACGTGATTCACGAATGTCATTTGAACCTCTACTATTGCAAATACAATCTATAACTTGCTAATTATAAATGTCAATTGCAACTCGCGTGTTGTATAAGAAGGTATTTTCAACTTCTTTAAATAAGGTATCCTGGGATAGTTTATTTTGTTATCAACTCTCTTCTTCAAAAAAAATTGCTTATATATGAAATTTCAGTACTTGGATAGTCCTCTTAATTAATAATTTATGCATGTGATATGAGATGGAGATTGAGAATCAAGATTTATCCTAAGTATATTGTCGAATGAATAAAATGATTGAATGTACCAATCATGGATGTGATTATGGGTGGGATGTGATTATAATTGTGTGCAGGATAAATTGTCAATAACTTGGGATCTCCCGGTATAGGGGAGACTCTGCCGACGAAATTTCGGTGAATTTAACAAAAAAAATTGCTCCATTTGCCCTTTATGTAGGAGTTAAACAAATATATATTGATTGAAATTTTTTTGAGGTTGTTACATTTCATCTGATGATGATTGGATAACCAAGGGAGAAAAACATTCAAACATTGATTTTCTTGGTGCTATTGACAGTGCGACACGAAGAAAAAATGGTAATGAAGATGAAAGTGATGAAGAAGAAATTCCTAATGATGCTGAAATGGAGAGTCATGGTA
>Ga0325402_1004620_pt1 | contig 12720 bp, 7 predicted proteins | sample PopdelMetagenome_22_FD_207212 | JGI IMG/M metagenome (GOLD analysis project Ga0325402, IMG submission 207212) | Populus deltoides microbial communities from Bellville, Georgia, United States - Xylem-PdKOR-R3 | ecosystem: Host-associated > Plants > Phyllosphere > Stem > Wood/Secondary xylem... | reverse complement strand
TGAGACACGTGGATTGCAAATTAAATTATATTAGTATCTTTTTCCCGGCAACAAATAACTCAACCTTTTCATGTTCTAGCTAGTTTTTTAGGGGGAGGGAGAGCTATAACAAAATGGGGAGAGAGAGGGAGAGAGAGAGAGAGAGAGAGAGAGAGAGAGGCATGCGTGAAAGTGTCTTGACACATAAAAGGAAAGAAGAATTGCCAAAAGGCCTCTCGGAGGGATGAATGAATCAGCAAAGCAAATGTCTTTAAATCTGCCTTATATGTACAGGAAAAAAAACACCATGGCATGCGCGCAGGGAAACCTTCATTTGATGTAGCCATTTAAAAGCCAAAGTGCATGAATCATGAACTAATTAAAGAAAGAAAAAGTTCACCCTTCGAGCTAATTCAGAGAGCAATTTTATTTCAGCGGGCACGTTACTTGAAGTTTGTTTCGCAGTTTCTATATCAGCAGTATATCCATACAGTTTCCAGGGCTAAATTAATAAAAAAAAGTTTTTTATTTTTATCTTTTCATTGTAAGGCCTAGTCGGCTTTTAGCTATATACAACTTGAATAACCCTCCTCTTTCTGTCCTTCCAGATCCAACATAACTGGAATTTATTCACAAATCATTGAAAATGGCCCAAGTTATTCTCATCTTTACTGACTGTCGGCTATATGAAGAACTAAATGAAGAAAGAAGAGAACTGGAGAGAGTATCCACCGAAAGTAGAATTTTTTTTCCCTACTTTCGTTTTGATAACTTTTATCCCATAAATATAACTTTTTATCCCATAAATGATCACTGCATAAAATTTATCTTTAGCAGAATTTTTAAAACATCGTCCCCACATCTTTTTATGAAATATCTTCATTGATTTTGTTTTTTAACCATGGATATTCAGGTCAATTTATGTGCACCAAGATTAATCTCTCGAGATTCTGAAGTTAACGATCATTTAAGTTTTCAGTGGCCCTGAAATTTATAGCACTTGAACTGATGATTTTTGAAGAGCAAATTCAGAATCTAACCAGTTAAAATACACCCCTAGAATTAATATTTTCATTGGTAGGATATCCCATAGTAGCATTGTCAATATTGTCATTTCTTTTATCAGCATTTTCGGTTTTGCAGTAAATCTATGCATCAGCATTAATTCAAAACTGCTTTCTTTGTGATTTTTTTTTTTTTTTTTATGATTGTTCGTGATCGAAAATTTATAATTAAATTAAAATTAGGAAACCATAAAAATAGTGGCAAAAACTACAGATTAAAAGACACATTCATCAACATGGTAGTATATTTATATAAACAACCTAATTGATCAAGAAAATGAACAGAACAAACTACTGCAAATAACAAGAATTATTGCATAAGTAGAACCAATCCAGATAGATATCTAAGCAGCACACAAACATAGAAACAATATGTACGTAGCTGGATAATTGAACCTGCTATGAATATGTCAGATATGTAAACTACCAAAACTTAACCATATTTGTTCAAGCTAATGGTAAAACTTATATTGTTGTTCAAGCGATGGTAAATGTAATACCAAAGATTTTAAAGTTACTCGTGTATTATAAAAAAATGATTGCAGAAATAAGAATGGTAATGGTTACTTATAGACTAGATTTCTTTATATATATATATCTGTTATCCAATTATTATTTATTATAGTTATGTTAAGCTGGTTGTATTGGTTTTGAAGGTGAATTACAATAATGCATATAACAGGGTGCAGAAGATAACAGAGAATGATTTCCATGCAATCTCATCATTTGGGTGGGGAATCTTTTCGTTAAGCCTATAGCCTCCACTGAAAAAAAAGAAGAAAAAGGTGGAACAATGTATTGGTTTTGAAGGTGAATTACACTAATGCATATAACAGGGTGCGGAAGATAACAGAGAAAGGTTTCCATGCAATCTCATCATTTGGGTGGGGAATCTTTTCCTTAAGCCTATAGCCTCCACTGAAAAAAAAGAAGAAAAAGGTGGAACAATGTATTGGTTTTGAAGGTGAATTACAATAATGCACATAACAGGGTGCAGAAGATAACAGAGAAAGGTTTCCATGCAGTCTCAGCATTTGGGTGGGGAATCTTTTCGTTAAGCCTATAGCCTCCACTGAAAAAAAAGAAGAAAAATGTGGAACGATGTACAATTTTCAACAAGCTACGTGGTTGTCAACTTGCTAGAGTAACGGGTGATGCTTTGCATATATTGCGTCCTTAATACGTGATCACCAACTGTACTCCACAAATACCATCGTGATTTTGAAGTTTTGACTCGGACACGAGGATCATGATAATCAGAGATCATCTTGATATTTGCGGCTTTATATATAAAACAAAAACATCTGTACATACGTATAAACCTGTAGTTTCCTAACAAATTAAGATTACATCTGTTTCCATATTCTTAAGGGTAAAGTAACCAAGCTAGCCTGCAGCTTTTGTTTCTAACCATTGTCTGTTTGGAAGGAGTATCATTATGGTTATTTTTTTTAAAAAAATTCATATTAAAATTATTATTTTTTTATTTTTTAAAAATTATTTTTGAAACTAATATATTAAAATAATCCAAAACATAAAAAAATATTATTTTTTTATAAAAAAATATTAAATTTTTTATAAAAAAATATTAAATTTTTTAAAAACGTTTTTCACCACGTTCAAACGTTAATCTAGGATAGATAACTTGATCATAGAGTTACAAACAGTACTTGAGTAGCATTTTGTTAGTATTTAATTGAGAATATGAAGATAAAAGTGTAAAAATAAAATTACTTTAATTAGAATCAATTTAATTCATTTCAAAATAAAAAAAAATGCGAAACATATCACATTTATCTCAACTAAATTTTTTTTTCCCTCAAAACAGTAGTTAAACACTACTCTAGTCTCTAAGATTTGTCATACATTCATGAATTTGTTTAATTACGCTAATCTATTTTTAAAAAATTATTGTGTCTCTAATTTTTTTTCTTCAGATTTTCACTATTAAAATTAACAAAAATACAGAATGTGACTTGTGTATGAACAATTTAAAATTTTATATGTAAAAAGTACCCCTTATTTAAAAAAAATTGAAAAAAAATGGTATTTCCTTTAAAAAATTAATAAGGGGTATTTTGGATATATAAAATCCAAACTTAGACGTCATTTGTAAGCATTTCTATTATTTCTTACAATGAAAATCTAATTGAATGTAATTAAATATACAAGATTAGATTAATTACAAACCTTATAAAAAAAAACATTAAATCCACTTGGAACTCCATGCTTTTGCGTGTTCACGGTTCTTTCCGACATGATGGAATAATTGTCAATTAAGCACACATAGTTTCTTAAGACCACCAAACTGCAAGGAAATTAAGGTGAACAGTAATCCTGCCGAACAAACTTGACCATGTTTCCCTGATTGCATTCAAGAAAGTAAAAGTTCAATTACGTGAGCCATCGAGAAGGGTTGACAAGGTTAGTTTTATGCCGCAGCATCTCATAACAAGAGACTAGTCTAATGGATGTCTGTGGGAAGAAGAAGAACATCATGGACTCCATTCATTTATTTAATCCGAATGGTTACGTTTTTTCAACTGAAACTTCCACAGCAATGAATGCCTAGCTAGCTATGATATTATCCCTGGATTAATTAACTATATTAAGGATCGTACTGTTCGTTAATCATTTTTCAAAATATATACATCTTAGAAATAATTAAAGATTTGCATCTCAACCTCGATCCATTGTCATTTTTCAAAATATATACATTTTAATTAACTATTATTATTTTATTATTATTTTTTAATAATCCAGGATATTCAAACCAGCTTATACTCACCACAACTAATTCATAAACTTTCTAAACACTTTATAAGCTAAATAGACAGATAAAATATCAAAACGATGACAAGAATACACATAAAAATTCAAACTAAGGTGCAGACAGGACCACTAGGCCACATCATGGGTGCTTTAATTAACTATTATTTGCATGTATAGGCGGTGGTTGGGAGGTCAATGTCTCATGTACATTTTGTTACAAAATATCACTTAATCATATGGTATGACACAATGAATATTAGATTTATATATTAACACACAAAGTCTTCTTGTTGATTAGCTCACAAATTCCCAGATATATATAAACTTGACGGACGAGGAACAACTTTTTCTTAATGTATATTGTTTTTCATTGAAAAAAAAATATTATTCGTCCTTCAGATTTTGTCTTTTCGATTGATGGAGATACATGCTTAATTTAATTTATGCTTTAATTAAAATACGCACATATACATAATTTCTATCACCATTGATATCATCATATTAAGGTAAGATTTTTTTTATTTTTTTTCATGATTTTTTTCACTATATTTATTTTTTTTTATTTTTAGTTGTTTTTATTCTTAATAATTGTATAAATATTGTTGTGAGATTTTTTTTTTCATATGAGATCAATTTTTAGTTGATTTATTTTTATGATTTTTAAATTTTTAGCAATTGCAACTTTATTTATTTCATATGAATTTTTTTAGTTGAATTTATTTTTTCATTTTATTTATTTGTTGTAAATTTATTTGAGTTGATTTTCTTATTCTTTTTTCCAAGCATTTTAAGTATATATTATAGAGTGTTGATTTATGTTAATTTCATTATTTTATAATTTTATAAAATGGATTTTTTAAAAATGTTTTTAAATAATTACCGACGGAATTACCGATGATATTTTTCGAGGGATATACCAACGGAATGAAGCAGATAATTTTTTTTTACACGTCTATTCCATTAGTAAATCCATCGGTAATAATATTTTTTTATTACCAATGGATTTACCGACGGACAAAAAATTACCGATGAAAGATTCAACGACGGAGCATTTCCGTCAATGATTTCGTTGGTAAATTAATTACCGATGGAATATGTGTCTTACGCCAACGGAAAAATTCCGTCGGTAAAACTGTTAAATCTTGTAGTGATGACGAATGTGTCAGGTGAGAATAATAAAAGGCTTAACCAATTAGTTAGACAATATTTTCTATTTATATATGTAGGGCAGTGTACAATAATTATTGTAGAGATCTAAATACAAGAGTAAGCCTATCAACCTTTCCTAATTGTATATAACCTATATTGTGCAATTTCCTATAATATGCCCTCTTAAGTTGAGGGAGGAGGGTCAACCCGAAGTTTGAACTGAAGAGTAGTAAAAAAACCAGTAGGAAGTGGCTTAGTAAGAACATCAGTAAATTGATCCTTAGAAGAAATAAAATGAATCTAAATGTCCTTCTTAGCAACCCTATCTCGTATAAAATGATAATCAACCTTAACATGTTTAGTACAAGCATGAAAGATAAGATTCGCAAACAAATAAATAGCATTCGGATTATCACACTAAATCATAAGCATAAAAGTAGGTGTAATATATAGATCAGACAATAAATATTAAAGTCTGAGAACCTCATCAATGCCATCAGCTAAGGCTTTATAGTCAGCTTCGGTAGAAGAATGAGTAACTATACGTTGTTTGCCTGATTTCCAAGAAATCAGGATATTACCAAAGAAAACAAGATAGTTACCCATAGACTTACGATCAGTATTTGTAAAACCATGTCAAGCAAAGGAGGAGCTACGGGTAATATGTAAGTAAAAACAAAAAAAATATACTCTTAAGATAACGTAGAATGCGTTTAACGACAAACTAACATGCATTAGTAAAAGCATGTATAAACTGACAAACCTTATTAATAGCAAAACAAATATCTAGTCTCATAAAATTGAGATATTAAAAAGCACTAATAATTTGATGAAATTGAGTAGGATCGGAAAACAAGCAATTAGGCACCACAATAACCTTGAAAGTAGAAAAAAAAGTATCAACAGGTTTACAAGAAGACATACTTACACAATGGAGGATATCAAATGTATACTTATCTTGTCATAACATGAGTCTTATACTTGTAGGATGGACCTCAATCCCCAAAAAATAATAATAGCGCCTAAATCCCGAAACTTAAACTCGGAGCTCAGCAACTATATCAATTGGTGAAGCAAGGTTGAATTGCCTCCAATAAGCAAAATATTATCAACATAAACAAGTAAATGAAAAATATTAGCACCCATAGACAATATAAAAAATGAAGTGTCAACCTTAGAAGCACGAAATCCAATGAAGAAAAGATAATCACTCAAGTGAGTGCACCATGCCCGAGGAACTTGTTTCAAGCCATATAAAGACTTATGCAACCAACACACATGAGAGGAAAGAGTAGAATCAACAAAACCTGAAGGTTGCTGTATGTATACCTCTACGTTAAGGGTCCCATTGAGAAAGGTATTATGGATATCCAGTTGATTAATTTCCTAACCACGGAAAACCACAATGGAGAAAATCAACCGAGCAGTGGCTTGCTTAATAACAAGACTAAAAGTCTCAGAATAATCAATATTTTCCTGTAAAGTAAAGCTTGTAGCAACCAACTGAGCTTTATAATGCTCAATGCTGCCATTTGCACAATGTTTGATTTTGTACACTCAATAACTACCAACAACATACATTAAAGGATGAAAAGGAACCAAAGATGAAGTGTCGTTGGAACGTAACGCTTGAATTTCATCTTTCATAACATCATGCCAAGCCACAACATTTATCGATAGGTGGTAAAAGTAGTAGGCAATATGGGTGGTAGAGAAGTTGTAGGCGGAGGGGAGTGAAAAATTGAAGAAAAAGAAAATTAGGTTTGTGAGTTGTACGAATATTAGGTAGAGGGTGTTGGATGTCTGTGCCATCTGTTCAGATTTGTCAAACGAAAACACTTGTTCATGAAAGTGGACATGATGAGAAACATAAATACATTGAGAAGTAAGGTCAAGACAATGATAACTAAGATGGGAGGAGCTATAGTCTAAGAACACATATGGAGAGGAACAAAAATTCAATTTATAAGCATGATATGGACACTATGAAAAACAAAGACACCTAAAAGTACCCATAAATCATTATCAGGAGTGCAATGAAAAAGACACTCAAACATGGACTTAGTTTGAAGGACAAGAGTAGGCATATGATTGATAAGGTAAATTGAGGATTCAAACGCATAATTCTAAAATTGTAATGGAGCTTTACACTATTCGAGGAGAGTAAGACCAATTTCAACAATATACCAATAACAACATTAAACAGTATCATTTTATTCATGAGTATGAGAACAAATTAAATGATGAAAAATATTGATAGTCTGAAAGAAAGTATTTAACTTGCAGTATTCACCATCCCAATCAGTCTGAACAAATTTATTTTTTCATGAAAATTAAAGCTCAACAAAAACTTGAAAATGATGAAAAATAGAAAATAAATCAGATTTCACAACAAGAGGATAATACCAAATATATTTTGTATACGCATTGAAAAAAATAACAAAAACCATAAAAAAAAAAAAGCAGGGCCCCAAAAATCACTAAAAATTAATTCAAGTGGGGTAAAAGATTTGTGACCCATAGGTCCCAACGACAAACACGACAACTTTGCTAATTGGCATGTTTGACATTGACAAAGTGAACATCTAGAGTTACAAGCAAGTTTATTATTTGATACTAAAAAATTGAAAACACAGGAAATAGGATGACACAATCGACAATGAAAAATATAAGCAGAAGCAGATATGTAAAGAGACCAATAAGCCTGAGGAAATGACGTGGCAAAAGAATTGAACAAACATAGAGACCATCATTACTCTGACCAGAAAAGAAGCATTGTCTTGGTGTTGAAGTCCATAACAAAAAACACAGACGCGTGAAAATAAAAATAAACATTATTATCACGATAAATCTTTCGAATAGAAAGCAATGACTTGGTAATATGAGGTACATGAAGAATATTAAATAAGGTAAAAATGTGTTTTGGTGTATATAACGTAGTATGCCCAATATTAGATATGGAAAGGCACTTACCATCACCAACATGCAAATGATCATTACCAAGATAGGGTTTAGACCCGGTCAGAGTCACAAGGTCAGGAGTAACAATTTAGCCTTATAAGCAAAACGCTAATTGACAAACCTATTAATTTCCTAGTATTAAAGGAGGTTATAAAACATTTATAGTTTCATAAATATCCTAAAAATACAAGCCTATGAAGGGTTTATTAGATCCTATTCCCCATCTTTTATTCTTCTTATAGAGACAAAGAATAAATAAAAGATGGTCACATAGTTTCTTCTTAATCGTAATGATGTGAACCCCGTGATCATGTAGTCATATAACCCATACGTAAGAAAGACAAATGCTAAAAAACCAAAGAATCAAGTTTGATAAGAAGTGTGACACAATGATTACCTGAACTAAGTTACTAATATTATTAGAATAAACCCCTACCCAATGATTAGCGAATCATGAATGAGAAGTATAAGGAAGAATGCTAGAAAGTTAATTATACTTTGATAAGTTCAATTATTCTTCATTTAAACAAAGAAAAAAACATGTTGCTCTAAGCAAAACACCAATTTTATTCAATACTCCATGGCTGCAAAGGAAAAAAACTAAGTACAAGATAAATTAACCTACTTATGCTAGGTAAAAAAAATGTCCTAAACAATTCTGAAAAAATAATAAAAGAATTCTAAATAAAATATTAAAAAGAATCCTAAATCAACTAGGAAACTAATACAAATCCCACATAGTAGCTTCTGGACCTTATTTCAAGGCATTCTCGAAGTCTAATTGGAAACTTATAATAAAATTTCAGTTCAATTCAACAATCGGATTAAAATTTATGTTTGTTAGTCCAAAACCAACTTTAACTCTCCTAAATAAGCATTGAAATATTTGTAATAGCTCCTTCCCTTTAGTTTTCTTTTTACCATTAAATACCACAAGCCCTCTTTTCCTTGTGTAGTTAGGATAAGTAAGGAATCCTTGTAAGAAAAGGATTGATTTTAGAACATTAAAAGAATCTTTGACACACTTGAAAATTATATTGCTACCCATTAAATATCTTTGTAAAAATAAAAAACTCCTAAAAATTTATTGTTGAATATCCTTGTATCTCTAGGAAAATAAACTTTCCAAATAAGAAGTCTACAACCAAAAAGCAACAAATAAAAAAATTTGTATTGCATCTTCTGACCTATATTATGATGCCTTTCAAAACTACGATTGATCTAAAATTCTAACTCAATGTAGAATAATAAATTTGGAAACTCCTGGTAAACTTTCAACTTGATCCAATGGTCAAATTAAGGGTAATGCTTAATAACATAAAACTGGACACTAGGTAACATTACATTAAAATCCAAATTTAATTATTCAACCCTTGCATGGATCGTATCAGGTAACCTCTTAAATCTTTATGGTATAAACGCTTACGGAGTCATAGGTATAGATGGTGGATTAGTTATTAAATGGTCTAGCAACTTAGTTATTGATATTGTAGAATATGATGGTTTTTTTTATTTGGTGCAAAATATCTTTGTTATTTTCAAATAAAGTTAGGGATTTTATGGGTGTTTAAAGTAGTTGTGATGAAGGGATTTAGAAGAATTAGTTTGATAAATAATTTGTCTTTTTATCTCAAATCTTAGATACTCTTGTTATAGAAAGGAATTAATGTTATTTTGTGTCACAAAAAAAAAACATGGTAATGTATTTAGCACTTCAAAGACTAAGGTTTTTCTTCATTTGTTAATTGTTCCTTAATAAAATATTTTGCTTATTTGGGATTTGATCTCACCAAGAATAATAGATGAATATGATAAATTGAAGAGTTATAATTATAACCTAAATATAAGGAACAAAACACGGGGCACAACTCAAGCCCAAGGCATAAAGCACGAGATAAAAGTCAAGTCTAAAATCTAATAGGCTATAGTGTGTACCCATGCCCAACAAACTCAAACATGATTTAAATTTCTTTTTAGGTCCAGTCATTGGACCAATTGGATCTAATTGCCTAATTAGGGTGTCATGACATATAAAAATCATGATGAGAATGAAATAATTCTTAAGAGGCTTAGTTAACCAAACAAATATGCAAGCCTTTGGACTCTATGATAGGCTCATAATCCGTTTAAGAAAATAAAGCCACGCCTCCGAGTACACTTATCATAGGGACACCTAAGGTTAGACATAACATGCCTAGCCCTAAGTATAACCACTTACCCTTTGTATAATCGGTATTCAACATTAAATATTCCCATATCTTTTCATTATAATTAAGCTCATGAAACGATGTTAAACACACTTATACCATGTGGATGGCCTACCTTGTCTAGCTCTTTCCCATTCAAAATACACCATTAACCATTAGGGTATATAAACTTAAATAATTGATATTAAATTAGGTGTTATAGTCTATTCTTTTTTTTTTCTTATCGCCATACAAGTTGGCATGGCTTATGGATATATAAAAAATTATAAACGGTGAGAAAAAGAAGAGCACAATTTCATACTTTCCAGCATGCTTATATTTTTCACCACTCTTTACAAACATAAACATAGACACACATCACAACCTCTTAGACTTTATTTTTCATATAAACTTGCTAACTTGAGCATATGAAGATACCTAATCTCAATAAGGAGCTTGTTTTATAAGGGATCATGATCCTTATCAGTTTCCAAGCACAATAATCTTGTTACACTTTCTTAACCTATTATTTATTTTGAAAGGCTTTAATTTTTTAGGCTTTTGTTTAAACCTCGTCAATGGTATCATTTATGGGAAACTTTGAACAAAAGCCAATTAAAATTTATTTCTTTCCACGTATTTCCATTCTTTCCCATGGTTGAAAACTTAAAAACTCTAAGTCATGAGAGAGTTGCAAACTTTTCCACTACAAGTGTTTAATCAGCTTACACACCTACATAGTTTATAATAGTATCTAAATGTTACTAGAGATGGTTCTTCACTATACTACCTCATGTATTGTTCAAAATAATGAGGGTAGCCTACCCATTCATGTATAGCTAACTAACCTAGAGATTGTATTAAAAAAAAAACCATATGCAAACTATGATAGAGGGAAAGAATATTCGTACTTGAATAGAAATAAAGGAGATGTAATTTCTTTCCCCTCTCTATATTCCCATATGGCTTCCTGCTTATTCTATTCATTCAAAATGACACTTGGGTTATGTATCGCTTCACATTTAGATCTAAATCTCTGCTATTTGGACTATGGACACAACAATAAAATAAATTAAAAAAATCTATTGATCTTTAGCTTTCCTAACAACCTTTAAAACCCTCTTAGTTTCAATAAGGGGTTCTTTAACCTTATCTTCAGGATCTTTAACCTCGATTCCAATCTTAAGGGCTTTATAGGCATCTCCACTCAATGAAGCCCCAAATCCACTAGTTACCCTACTCATATCTATCATGATTAAAGTTAATATAAAAGAGGAAAATGCTAACCTTACTAAATTTTAGCTTGTTAAATTCTAGCTAATTAAACAAGAGAGAACCATCATAATAACAAATTGACATCATCAAGAACAATGCTACAATACTATAAAGTTCCTTCAAAATGCTTTTATAATGGTATAAAAGTGAATAAGATGATCTTTATAAAGATTGTCGAAGTTTTGATGGAAGACTTGTATAGGTTAGATTTTTTCTCTCATAATTGATACTCATCGGTAATCACTCAATAGAAAGTGAGAGAGAAACTAAGTTTTTATAGATAAAAAATGATAGCTACTTGCATGTTTGTGGCCTTATATAGGCTTGAGGTGCATTTAATGTTGCCTTATTATTTATTCAGATTAAAAGTAATGATTTTTTCTTGTTAAGTTGGTCATCTAGCATGGATATAATTTTTTTTAGATTTAGTTTTGTCCCACTGGTTCATAAACAATTGTATCAAGCTTTTCACATGACTTACTATTAATAAATCTACATCTAATTATTCAGAATTATCATATTACACGACTAGCCAGCATTACATTAATAAAATGATATGTAATGATTGTATAAAATTATATATCTTCTTCTCTTAAGTACAACTGTCCTGTTGTAGTTTTCATTTTTGTTCATCTTGCCTTTAATAAATATTTATCTTAGGTTATAAAAAGAACTTTTAGACCGCTCATAATTTTTCTAGTTATTTTTGTTCTTAAGAAATAGTATTACTTGTTACATATTTTCTCTCATTGTTTTTCAATTTACACTACCAGAAAACCGGAGAAAAGCAACGGAATTACCGACGGAAATATTTCGTCAGTAATGTATACCGACGGAAATAATTCCGTCTCCAAATCTGTCGGTATATACTGACGGAATATGTCCATCGGTATATACCGACGGTTTTGCCGACGGAGTATCCAGTTCGTCTGGAAATACGCAACGGCATGGTGACGTCAGACGATTTTACCGACGGACATTACCGAGGGATTCAAATTGAGATAGCCGTACAATGTTGTGGCGCTTTCACCGACGGAATCACCGACGGAATACTTCCGTCGGTGATTCCGTCAGAAAAAACCATTATATACCCCCATCTGCCGACACTCTCTTCCTCTGTTTCTCCTTCTTCTTCTTTCTCATCCCACCTCTCCCCTCCCAAACTGCAGCCAAACACCCATCCCAAACTCTCCACTATTCTCAACATGAGCACTCAAGTTTTTTATATCTTGTACGTGGTCACAATATCCGTTTCTTGTAGATTTTATCATTTTTTTGTAAGTAAATCTATCCTTTTTAGTTTTAATATTTAATTGTGAATTTTATTGTTTTAG
>Ga0325402_1004616_pt1 | contig 12731 bp, 13 predicted proteins | sample PopdelMetagenome_22_FD_207212 | JGI IMG/M metagenome (GOLD analysis project Ga0325402, IMG submission 207212) | Populus deltoides microbial communities from Bellville, Georgia, United States - Xylem-PdKOR-R3 | ecosystem: Host-associated > Plants > Phyllosphere > Stem > Wood/Secondary xylem... | reverse complement strand
ATGTACAACTTTTTCTTCATAAATTTTAATTTCAATGAAATAAGAATAATATTTTATAATTAAATAATTAAGAACAAAAAATATTAAGATGATTATAATAAATTATGGTTTCAATTCTCTTTTTTTTGGTGAAATCAAGAATACATATAGAATAAAAAGAGAAAACCTGAACAGAGAGCAGAGCTTTAGCTATATAGGTTGTAGCCTAGACATCAACCTAATTACAAGGAAGAAAAATAAGGAAACAAGTAGCACTATTAATGGAGCAACAACATAAAAAACCAACGAAATCATAACTTAAGTAGACCAAGCCGAAATACATTCGTGATTCCTATACAAATCAGCACCTGTATACCAAAATGAAGAATTCAGATTTCTAGTCCAACCAGCTGCAAAGTATAACAAATGTCATAGGACATCTTCCCAGATTGGCTGCTTTTCCTCAAATATCAAAATGTTCCTAGCATTCCATATAGTCTAGACAATACTAAATATAAAGCCCCCCTAAATAGATGTTTCAAACTTACAATGATTTTCCTGCAAAAAACCTAGCCATCGACATTGAAGGTTGTCAAGGGCATATGGCATTACCCAGCTCAGACCTCTCCAAGCTACAATTTTATTCCATAGTTTTCAGACCACTGGGCAATGCATGAAGATGTGGGAGACAATTTTAGAATGATGCTCATAGAAAGGGAAACAATCATCTTGAGGGCTCAAGATGTGTCTCTTAACCAGGAAGGCTCTTGTGCAAAGGCCTTCATTTAAGGCCAACCATAAAGTCATTTCTGTTTTTAGAGGGCAAATAGATTTCCAGACACCTGTAACATAAGTTTTAATTCCAGCAGAATTGATCCTTTCAAGGGCAAGCATACAAGAGTTTATAGTATAGCCTCCATCCTTCTCTCATTCTGAAATCAATTTGTCTTCTTTCGATCGATGAATAACTATAAGATTAAGATCAGACAATAGCCTTTGAAACAATAGATTCTCACTAGTACTAAGGGGTCTTATCCATTTCAGATTCCAATACCAAGTATCGTCTATCCAGTACCCATCTAGCTAACAATCCCTGCTTTGGAGGAGGACAGGCGGAAGAGAGCAAGATAAGAGTTGGCTAAACAGAAGCCAGACAACCAAGTATCTGACCAAAAGTTTACATGGTTACCATTACCCATTTTAAGTTTACAGCTAGCATGAAAAAGAGTGCTATCAAGATCCTTACTAGTAATGGTAGAGTAGATACCTCACCAAATCCTTGAGAATTTTTTCCCGAATTGGGGCACCCCATTTATGAACTTTGGTCTGCATTTTTCCTTAATGAAACCTGCCTAACTAGCTTTGTCATTGCTTCCCAATTTCCAAATCCACTTGAAGAGGAGAGCTTTATTTTTTGCTAATATAGTCCCAACACCAAAATCGCCCCTGTCTTTTTCTTTCACCACTATTTCCCATGCTAATCTGTTATCAATACTCCCATCCCATAAAAACAGAGACTGCATAGCTGTGATCTTACGGGCCACTGCCTTTGGGATGCAGGAGATGGACATGTAATAGAGAGGTATGGCAGAGATTACACTTTTGATCAGAATTGCTCTCCCTGCCATTGATAATAGCCGCCCCTTCCACGAGTTGAGTCTCCCTCGAATTTGTGAGAGAACAGGTTTCCATATGGAGATCCTATTTGGATTAGCACCTAAAGGGAGTCCCAAGTATTTGATTGGAAGAGTATCACATATGCATCTGAGAGCACCAGAAATCCCTTCAGCATATATCTCATCAACATTCACACCCACCAGACTGCTCTTATGGAAGTTGACATTAAGCCACGAGCACAAACTGAACCATCTTAACATTCTCTTGACATTTAACAGGCATTGAAGATTATTTGGTGAAGAAAAGTGTGTCATCCCATACAGTGCACCAATTTTCAGGCTCCTGCTGATAAAAACAGAGATACCTTCAGCAGCCAAACAAAAAAGAAAATGGGAGAAAAGGTCCCCCTGTCAAAGACCACAAGAAGCTACGAACTCAGGAGTGGCGGAACCATTGATTAAAAATTAAAGTCTTGTAGTCGAGACACATGCCATAATCCATTTTCTCCATCGAGCACCAAATTTTATATGGCCCATATGCCATAATCCATTTTCTCCATCGAGCACCAAATTTCATGTGGCCCATAACATCATTAAGGTAAGACCAGGACACAATGTCGAAAGCTTTTCTAAAATCAAGTTTAAGAAAGAAACCTTAACAGCTCCGAGATTTCATAGAATCTAGCATTTTATTGGCAATAAGAACCGAGTTCAGGATGTTCCTGCCAGCAATCTTATATAACCCATTTAATAAGCTAATAGGTCTATAATCATTAAAGGAGGAGCTGCCAGCAACTTTTGGAATTAAAGCAATATAGCTGGTGTTAATACCTTTAAGAAGTTTACCTCTCTTGAAGAATTCAAGAACCATTGTGAATAAATCATGTTTCATTAACTCCCAAAACTTCTTATAAAACTTGAAGTTGAAACCGTCAGGGCTTAGGGCCTTGGAGCCTTCACTGCTGAAGATGGCCAAGTGAACCTCTTCTATGGTAACATCTCTTTCAAGCCATGTAGCATGGTTCTCACTAAGCTTCATAAAGCCTACATTACCCATCGTGGGTCAAGAAATCAGGGGATTAGAGTAAATGTTTGAGAAATATGCTTTGGCTCCTTCTTTGATTTTAGCTAGACTCGAGAGGTTATTCCCATTATATATAATATGATGAATATAGTTTTTACATCCCTTGACTTTTCCTAAGATGTGGAAGAAGCGAGTGTTTCTGTCCCCCAACTTGAGGCAAGATTGTCTAGCCTTTTGTCTCCATATAGATTCTACATATCTGCAGAGTTTCTATTGTTTAACCTTCAACTCAAATAGCCTTTTTCTTTCAGAGTCAGACAGCCCACAGCTTTCAACTTGATCCTCGAGGTTCTGAAAAGAAGACTGTAGATTTTACAGAGCCTAATCCTGATTCCCAAACTCAATTTTATTCCACTAGCCTAACTTTAGTCTCAGAGCATTGATTCTTCTAATCACCTGGAAGTTGCCAAGGATATCACGCATAATATTCTCCCAGAAGACCTTGAGGGTGTTATAAAATGAAGGGGCCATGAGCCAGCAGTCTAGACATTTGAAAGGTTTCCATCCCCAGTGCATTTGTTCTTTCCCAACAAGCAGCGGGCAGTGATCCGAGAGACCATGATCCAAACATATCAATTTTAAAGAGCTAAAATGAGACAGGCATTATGTGTGAGCAAAAGCTCTATCCAACCTGCTCATAAAGCCACCTCTAAACCAGGTGAACCTATGATTCACCAGCGGATATTCAACCAAATCACAACCATCAATGAAGGCTTCAAACTCTGAAGCCCCTCTCCTATCTAACAAACGACTGCTTCTATCTGCATTAGATAGCGTCTCATTAAAATCACCCATTAAAAAACAAGGATGATCCAGAAAGGCATGTCTAAGTTCAGTAAGCTTCATCCAAGAGACTGCTCTTTCAGTTCTAGAGCCTGCTCTATAAAACCTAGTGATTACACAATTAAAAGTATCATCAACAAAGGAGTCAAATAAGCTAATCCAGCTCCCAACAAATTCAACCGAATCCACCCTGAAAAGATCATCATCCTACATGGTTATCAACCCACCTGATCTACCCAAAGCCTCTATGCAAAACCATTTAATATTCTGACCATGCCATAAACTAGAGACTATAGATTCTGAACATGAAAGTTTAGATTCAATAATGAAACATACAATGAAATTAAAATCCTTAATATACTTGCTAATGGCCTTTCTTTTATAACTAGATCCCAAACCACACACATTCCAGCTAAGAATCATAAAAAAGTAGCATAAAACCATGCATAGAGACATAGATGCCTACTAGACATACCTGTCCCAATGTTCCTTTTCAACATCAATGGCGTTTTGGTTATGACTTCAATATTCTCTCTATTTGTTTCAAAGTCGATACCTAATTGTTTACCAATTACTTTCATAGCTCCAATCTCATCACAAGCTGTAGGGAAGTCTGATAGGGGCTGAGAAAGTTGTAATCTTTGGTTAACTGCTCTGATGTAGGAATCAATTGATTCTTCATTTTCAGCACTGTTATTTGAATCAATTGAAGTGGCTGCCATCATTTGACCCTTATGACCTTTAATGGCACCAATTTGTTTACCGTTCCTAGGGGTCATGTTGTGGACTAGGTTCGTTTTAAGCCAACTCTGTTGATCTTCATCTATGACAGTCATGTTATATATCCCATTTTTCTTATCATTTCATGGAATATTAGAGACTGGAGTCATTGGGCTAGATATCAGCCTTTTCCCGTTTGTAGTCGAGTGTTTATGCGTGTAACAGTCTAGGATTTCCGGGAAGTAAACTTGAGCTTCATAACCATACGCGTACCCTTCTTTCACTGTCTAACATCTGCTAAAACTCTGCTTCATAATCACTTCAATTTCATAATCAAGGTCTGTAAAAGTAAAGTTCTTGTTTGCAAACATATCTTGTTTCTCCTTTATAACCACTATCTCGGATTCACTCGGTGATGAATTACAGTTCAAATCTGAATCAGACTCTAGAGTATACCCAAGGGAGTAGATAATCGAAGCCAAATCTATACAGGCCTCATGTTTAATCTTAAAGATAAGGATTACCACTTTTTCCTTATCAATCGTGAGATTTATTGTTCCATTAAGAGAAGCAGATGGTGATTTGCCTACCAAGATTGTAATCCCCAATATAACACCTTTATTAATGGAAGTTAAGTCATATCCAAGGATCTTGCATTCTTCCCCCATTAGCCATTTGATGCATTCCATATTCCGAGCAACAATGAGGAGACCAAATAGGAACGCTCATCCCTTTGCTTTATCGGAACTCTCATTTAAGGTAAAATAGTTGACACATGTAATTACTTTTGCTTTACGACCTGCCTTTGATACTTCGCAATGTTAACACGGAGCTTGTAGGAAGAGAACCATATCTTGTTAAGCTTATATGTGATCTCTGCATCAGGGTCGTAGAGAGATACGAAACCAAACCTTTTCCCAGATTTGTTTAGCTTTTCTGAGACAAAAAGCCCTGTGATTGTTTCATGTCTTTGAAATTCCTTTCTAAGCTCTGTGAAAGTGAGCCATGAGGGAAAACATTCGATAGTTTTGTGTGGAAACCCCTAAGTGGGCAGCACAAGGTTTTTATGAGAGGGAGATATGGTTTGATGTAGAGAGATGGGTTGGGAGCATGATGGTGGGGCATGTATATTTTGGATAAATGTGGTTGTTGTTTGGGTATGCTCTCCCTAGATTAGTCCTTTGAGGGTAGGGCTCGGTGTTAGTGTTTTTATTGGTGATTATGTGGGTTCATCCAGGCAAAATAGAGGTGGCAGCGCAGATTTTATGGGGAAGTGAGCTTTGGTTGGGGTAGGGTTAGTGGGGGACAAGGGAGAGGGAGAGCATTATTTTAGGTTCAAAATTTTGTTCTCTTTATGGTTTCAATTCTTTATAAACTAATCACTATAAACTTGATGTCCTTTGTTCTATATTTATTCTAATTATTAATTTTTATTAATTGCAAATAAAAATATAATACTTTAACAATGTTTTTAATTTATTTTTTTACTATGTATAGTTGATGATGTCATATTTTCTTAACTCTGGTGATGTATCAATTGTCTATAACTCATTATTTTCTTAGAGATAATGTCGTATGAATTGTCTATAATTCATTATATTCTTGGTCTTTTATAATGAAAAGGATTATGAATGTAGTGTCCTCTGTCGAGGCGAGCGATGTGTCGGTCGTCAAATTTTAAAAAAAAATGTTTATGGCGCCTTAATAAAAAAGAATTATAGATTTATTTCAAAACATCAGGTATTGTTCTCAATAGTGATTTGAAAATTCAATTTTATTGCACAAGATCTGCTTTATTCCTTAGTTGTTGTTTACATTTTTTATGGTTTATTAGTTCCTTTAATTCTCATTATATTTAATTAAATGCACCCATCAACTTCCGGATTGCAATTAAAAAAAAATTTATGATGTAACAAAATGAATTGACAATATTAATATATTATTCTCTTAACTTGGAATCCCACCGCAACATAGCAGAGATTATTGGCTTGTATACAACTCAGACAAAAGCTTTAAACTTAGCTAGTTCTTCAAGAGTTTAGTCAAGACCTTACTCCAATAAATCCAACCATGAAACAAGTTCTGTTGATAACCAGTTTGATTCTGATCCAATTAATGGTTTGGTGTGGTTCACCTAAAATCTCCCTCACTTAGAGCAATTCATTGACTAAATTTATAATAACAATCCACGGTGAATTGAGTGTGTATTATATAATGTACCTATATAGGAAACATTATAGGCATACTCTTATGTTGTAATCTCCACCATTACTATTGTATATTACCATACACATATATATAGAAAAGGTTAGCTAACAAATAGGTCAAGCCTCCTAATTATTCTCAACTTGATATCAGAGTCATGCTTTAACAAACACTCACCAAGTTGTTTCATTGAAACTTACAAACACAAATTATCTCTATTGGTGAATGTAGAGGAAGCCCTATCTCCTTGGTCAAGGTGTTTTTCACTTCGTTGACGGCTCAATGTCGTGACCTCCGTCTCATGTTTCTGACAGTTATGTTGGTTCTTCCTCTACAATCAACCCTTATTTTCTTCATTGGAAGCAACAGAATCAACTTATTTTGAGTGCATTACTCTCCTCTTTCTCCGTAGATGTGTTGCATCTCGTGGTAGATTGTCATACCTCACACTCTGTTTGACAAACTTTTGAGAAAGCCCTTGTGTCTTCGTCTAATTATCACATCATGCAACTTCATGGTTCCTTCCAAGCTCTTCGGCAAGGTGACTCATCGGTAAGTATCTACATGCAGCAAGCCAAATCGTTATTTGACGAATTGGTTGTTGTTGGTCGCCCCATGTCCCTTCAAGACTTTAATCTCTATGTGTTTTATGGCCTTCGTGGTGAGTTCAAAGACTTGGTAACGAGTCTTATAACCAAGACAGAACTGTTTTCGTATGTTGATGTACACAGCCATCTTCTTACCCGTGAATTTCTGCACAAGAATTCTCTTCAGTCCATGGACGCCACTACCTCTCTACTGCTACAGCCACCACTGTTACCAAAACCACAATCCTCTACTCATCTTGTTATGTCTCATCACAACTCCAACTTCAAGCACTACACTCACCAGAACAGGGGCCAATCTACAACAGACTAGCAGTCAAACAATTAGCAGCAGACCAGGCGCAACTCAGGGGCTGGCCGGTGCTCTGGATAGCAGCATGTTTGCTGCTAATTGTGCTTCAGTTTCTGTCACACAGCTCCCAATTATCCCCAGTTTCGCACCGAGCAGCCCTCTACTCACCTTGCTATTGGGAATGTTTCTGCTGCAACTTGGTTCCCCGACACCAGCGCGAATCAACAGGTCACACCTGATCTTGCAACTCTGACCGATTCTGCACCCTATCTTGGTAATGATCGTTTGCATGTTGGTGATGGTAAGGGCCTTGACATATCACACATTAGACATACTACGTTACATTCCCCAAAACGCATTTTTACATTATCTAATGTTCTCCATGTGCCTCATATTACCAAACTGTTATTTGTTCAGAAATTCTATCGTGATAATAATGTATATATTGAATTTCAATCTTCTATGTTTTATGTCAAGGATCTCATCATCAAGGAAGTTCTCCTTTCTGGTCAAATTAATGATGGTCTTTATGTCCTCTCTAAGTCTTCTACCACATCAATTCCTCAAGCTTTTTGGTCTCCTTGCATCTCCACAATTGTCAACTTATGGCATTGTCATTTGGGTCATCCAACCCCTTGCATTTTCAATTTGTTAATTTTCGGCAATAAAATCATATGTACTTCTAAAAGTTCTCTTGCTCAGTGTCAAGCTTGTCATTTAGGCAAGTCGTCGTGTTTGTCGATGATACCTACGGGTCACAAAACTACTACACCACTTGATTTAATATTTAGTGATGTTTGGGGTCCAGCCCCTATGTTTTCTTCTGATGGCTTCCGTTACTTTGTTATATTTGTTGATGCGCATACCAAACATATATGGTATTATCCGCTTATTGCCAAATCTGATGTGCTTTCAATTTTTCAATGTTTCCAAACACTTTTTGAGCGTCAGTTTTCACTTAAAATTAAATATGTTCAGACTAGTTGGGGCGGTGAATATTGTAAGTTAAATAAATTATTTTAGACCATTGGTATTCATCATCGGTTAATTTTTTCTCATACTCATGAACAAAATGGCATCGTTGAGCATCATCATTGACATATTGTCAAAACTGGCCTAACCCTTTTAGGCCAATGTAGTGCACCATTGCAATTTTTTAACTATGCTTTTGAATCCTCGGTATATCTTATTAATCGCATGCCTACTTTTGTTCTCTAAAATAAATCTCTGTTTGAGTTTCTGTTTCATCGTACTCCTGATTAGAATTTTCGACGTACTTTTAGGTGTCTTTGTTTTCCCTTTCTGCGTCCATACCATGCTCACAAATTGGATTTTTTTTATTCTCCATGTGTGTTCTTAGGATATAGCTCATCTCATCTTGGTTATCATTGTCTTGATATAGCATCTCATCATATTTATGTCTCCCATCATGTTTGTTTTTATGAAAATATTTTTTCTTTTGTGAATTCTGAACAACTAACACATTCACCAGTACCCTCCCCATAGCCTACACACCTTCCACCCTTGAATCCTCCCCAACTCTTCAACCTACCACTTTACCAACCAACCCAAACAACACCCATGTTCTGCCCTCTACGCACCCCAACAAACCCCCCACTTGCCCACTAATTCTACATCCACTTCATCCCCATCCAGCCCTGCCATACTGTCACCAACTGCTTGTTTTTCAAATGATCATTATGCAGGAACAGGTTCTCCATCGCCAAATGCTCTTGCCTTCAGGTCTGCCGCTGCAAAACAGCCCAGTTCTGCAATAGATTTGCCGGTGTTTGCTGCTTAGACTAGTCCCTCCACTGACTCTCCAGCCGACCTGCAGCTCTATATAGACCTCTTCTCATATCCTCTCCAGCAACTTCCAAGTACAGGTTCTTCTTCTCCACACCCATCTACTCACCAACATGCCATGGTTCTTCTTCCTAGATAGCCCAAGACAACACTGTCCACAGCAACTCTCACCGCCTTTGTTGCCTCCTTCACTCGGGTAGTTTCTCTTCCTACTCATAAGCCACTTGCTTTTAATGATGCTAACAGGTATGAGGCATGGCATCGTGCTATACGCGAGGAAATTCAGGCCTTATACGCCAACAGAACTTGGACCTTGTGCCATTTCACCCTTTGATGAATGGGTGTACAGGATTAAACACCAATCTGATGGCAACATTGAGAGGTATAAGGCGCGTCTAGTTGCTAGAGGTTTCACTCAACAAGAAGGTATTGATTACTCTAAAACCTTTAGTCTTGTTATCTAATAGTCGACCATCAGATTAGTCTTCTCCATTGTTGTTTCATTTAATTGGAAAATTCATCAATTTGATATCCATAATGCCTTTCTCAATGGCGTTCTTGATAAGGAGGTTTACATGAAACAATCTCCAGGTTTTGTTGACTCTATTTTCCCCTCTCATGTGTGTCGATTACATATATCTTTATATGGTTTAAAATAAGCTTCGCGAGCTTGGTACACATCTGAATGACTTTCTGCTATTTATTGATCTTCATACCTCTAAGGTGGATGCCTCATTATTTATTTTCTCTATTGGTGCTGATATTTGTTATCTTCTAGTCTATGTTGATGATATTCTGCTTACGGGTAGCAACTCTCTTCTACTTCAACGCCTCATACGGTTACTAAGCTCAAAATTTAAGCTTCACAACTAGGGTACTGTTCATTATTTTTTGGCTATTGAGGTTACGCCTACTGGTATGGATCTTACGCTCCGACAACATAGATATACACTTGACATCCTCACTCGAGCTGGTATGTTATTTTGCAAACCTGTTAATACTCCTATCTCGACATTCAAAGCTATCATACTACCAGATCCTTTGTTTTCTAATGCTACATGCTTTCGTCAAATTATGGGTGCTTTTTAATATCTCACTTTTACAAGACTAGATATTTGCTTTGTTGTTAACAGAGTCTGTCAGTTTATGCATGCTCTTACAAATTCTCATTGGGCTGCCATTAAACGTATTTTGTGTTATCTTAAGGGTATGACAACACATGGCCTCCATATTACTCATAGTACTTCCTTTGTCTTACATGGCTTTACAGATGTAGATTGGGCAGGTAGTGTTGATGATAGAAAATCTACGGGTGGTTATCTTGTGTTCTTTGATCAGACGTCAATTTCATGGAAATCAGGTAAGCAACGTACAGTTGCTCACTCTTCTACTGAAGCTGAGTACAAAGCCTTAGCTGATGGCACTGCCAAGGTTATCTGGCTTCAATATTTATTAACAAATCTTTAGATTTCGTCTATTTCTGCTCCTATCATTTGGTGTGATAACCTTAGTGCTACTTATTTGTCTGTGAATCCTGTTTTTCATGCTCGCATAAAATATATTAAGGTTGATTATCATTTTGTCCGAGATAGAGTTGCGAAGAAGGAGATTCAGAGTCATTTTATTTCCTCTCAGAATCAACTTGTAGATGTCTTTACTAAGCCACTTCCTACTGCTCTGTTTACTACTTTTCATTTCAAGCTTCGAGTTAACCCTCCACCCTCAGCTTGAGGGGGCATATTATAGAATGTACCTATATAGGAAATATTATAGGCATACTCTTATGTTGTAATCTCCACCATTACTATTATATATTGCCATATATATATATATATATATATATATATATATATATATATATATATAGAGAGAGAGAGAGAGAGAGAGAGAGAGAGAGAGAGAGAGAGAGAGAGAGAGAGAGAGAGAATATTGGCTAACCAATAGGTCAAGCCTCCTAATTATTCTCAACTGTGTATAGTTAGTCATGTTTTTTTAATCATATAACTTGTTTACAGGGTGCAATGAAGATGATTAATAATTTTTTACATGTTGTTTGCAACTGTTTCTGTAATTGAAATCCATAATAGTATTTAATTTGAATTTAATTGATAAAAAAGTTCAATTCACATATTTAAAAGAAATATAATTCAATTCATTTTATTTTTTATATTTCCCTTGTTACCTTCAACTTATTCCATCAAAGATCTTTCAAAAAATGAGATGGGTAGATGGGTGTTTTGAAAAATCTAGTTTTAACATTAATTTTTTTAGCATAGCAAATCAGAGACATTAGCTTCTAATTTACTCTTATACTATTTTTAGAGATTGAATTTCATTTCAAATTCAGTTCTTGACTCTTAAAATTATTTTAAACATGAGATTTTATTTAAACTTCTGAATTGAATACAGAGAGTTACAAACAACCTTTTAGGTTTTTTAATGAAATCAGATTCGCTAAACAAAATCTATTGTAACTTTCAAAAAATAAATTTTGAAGTAAAAGATATAACAACTTTAATTGGAACGAGAGAGGCAGGAGTTTTGGTAGTATGTATTATTAAAATAGCATAATAGTTTTTTTTTTTTTTTGGAAACAAATTGCCATATTGATGAGTAATGGTTGGCTGCGACAGAAACACAACCATTTGTTAAACTGTCAGGGGAAAGGGTTTCTATGGTTTAGCTGCAACAGCAACACAATGATTCCAAATATCCAGGCTCCTTAGAGAAATCTTAGATGGATTTTCTTGGGGCTCTTTTGATTCGAGAAATTCTGTAAATGCATTATGACAATCTATTCCTGTCGTCACGAGCTTCTGGCAACAACTGTCTGATGGATTATTATTGTTGCCACTAAAACTATGAAAAATCTCTGCTCCACATTTTCCAGTCAACTTCGCAGCACAACCTGCTATATATTTGCTAAGCTTGGGCGTAGGTTCTCCCGATGGTGCAACACTGCGTCCTGCGAGTCCTGGTGCTCCCATAAATACAGTACCAATCAAACACAATAGAACCGTGAAATATTTTGTTTGAAAAATTGCCATCTTGCTTAAAACTCAACCCGAGAAGAGATGAAGATTGTGGATTCTTTAATTGAATTGAAGGACACGACTTGCTAGTTAATTTATAAGTAAAAGGCTTCCAAATGCTCGATCAGTGATTACTTTGTTCATTAATACATCTTTAATGTGTGTTTAATGAAGTTGATATATATAGGTTAATAAAAAAAGAGGTTTTTTACTCTTATCATTAAGTCTCTTTCTTTATTGTTAAGTTTTTTTTTTATCGTTATTATTACTATTTATTTTCATGTCGTTACATATGTTTTTTTTTCAGAAATTAATGTTTTTTTCTTATACAAAAAAATAGAGAAAAATTCAGGGGTTGTTCAAAAGCAGAGTGATTTTACTTTTCTAAACAGGAACTTCTTCAAATATAATATTTCTCTACTCAGCGAATTCGAAAACTTGTTTTTAAATTTTCTAAATTTGTATTTGGCTGGAATAATTCCTTATTTTATTTTAAATCCAATCACTTTTTAGCAATCTAAAACATTAAAATTATATTTTCTACATGTTTATATTTAATTAAAGTCATAAATTTAAATTTTATTATAAATTTAATTAAAAGAAATTCTA
>Ga0325402_1004615_pt1 | contig 12732 bp, 7 predicted proteins | sample PopdelMetagenome_22_FD_207212 | JGI IMG/M metagenome (GOLD analysis project Ga0325402, IMG submission 207212) | Populus deltoides microbial communities from Bellville, Georgia, United States - Xylem-PdKOR-R3 | ecosystem: Host-associated > Plants > Phyllosphere > Stem > Wood/Secondary xylem... | reverse complement strand
TAATTTACGTTTGCCAATTCTTATATTTTCCATCTTCTTCCTTTTTTTAATCTCAACCACGTTTTCTATGTAATGTTGAAAATTTAATTTGAGAAGTGTACTCATGCTTGTTGTAATCTTTTTTTTTAATGTAGTTTTTTTTTATGATCTGGTTACGTGCTTGGTGGGTTAATTTAATTGTTTTGTTTATATATATATATATATATATATAATTTTATCCTTTAATATTGAGTTCATCCTTCAACATTGTCTTTTTTATTTGCTTTCGATAAGTTTATTTTAATCTCATGACCTGGATCACATGTTAAGCGTGTTAATCCATGTTGACTTTGATCATTTTTTTTAATTATTTTTTTTTCAATTTCATTTTTCAACATTTGGATGATTAGAAATTACGCTTCATAATTTATTTCGATTTATTTTTTATGAGATTATCAAGGTCTAATGACTCAGATGACGAATTTGGCAGGTTATTTTGGATTGATTAAGATCAATCCAATATGTTATTGTCTCAATTTTAAAAAAATGTTATCTTGAAATTTTTTTAAGTTAAACTTATTTTTATCGGTTATTCGAGTTTTTTTTTTAAACTCATCAAGTTAAATAAATTAACTCCGCATAATTAATTGTTTTCTACTAGAAAACATGTTAGGAATGTCTAAGACTCCAAATAATTTTTTATGTTAAAAAAAATTTAATCCAACCAGTAGAATAACATGAGCAAATAATATAGTAACAACCATATAAAAAAGAACAACAACACGAGTATAAATAACAACAACGACAACAACAACAACCAGCAACATCTTTGCAACACCCAACATCACCACAAGCTAACGAGGAATGTGGAAACCAACCATCCATCCCTCACAGTTACCTTTACAAGGCCAATATACAAATCAAACTCGGCCCGTTGAGTTTCCAACTCAAAGCTCTAATCTGTTTGCACTATATCTATCCATTGCTAGAGATGAGTAAAAAAATTTAACAAATCAATTAAATTAAAAAAATAAAAAAATAATTAAAAAAGTTATATCATGAAAAAAAACAGATAAATCTATTAGAATATTGTAAAAAATATTTGGTTTGATTCGGTTTCATAAGCTTGAAACCAGAAAACATCAACCGAATCAAATCGAAACCAAAACCCATCAAAAAGTCTAAAAAAAGCCCAAAAAACAATATGCTTTTTGGTTTTTAATATAAAATAACCGAACCGAACCAAAATAAAACCGAACCAAACCAAACCAAACCAAAATTGGTTGGTTGGGTTTTGATTTTTTATATAAAATAATTGAGCCAAACCGAACTGAAACCGGTCGGTTGGAACCATTTTCAATTTTTTTTTTTATATATTTCATAAAATTTCAATTTGATTATTTTTATAAGTAAAGTTGAATTCAACCAAAAATAATCACCATCACCCATCACAAGTCCGTCGACAAATCCCACATAATTTTCATCCTAATACCCCCACCACAAGGCTTTCAAGATGCTTACCAAGCTCCTCAGTCAGTGCACTTCGGTCCAAGAAGTCATGTTAATGGAATTCCAATTCAAGTAATTAACAAACAACATGGGGCTTGGAGCACTGGGATACTTGACTTCATGGAGGATCCAACAAACTGTAACACGTTGATAATCTCTTTCACTCCTGGAAACCTCAACTACCCCGATAATATCTGCTTTAATTCTTCTCTTGTAGTTTTCTTTACTCTGTACTGCGAAGGAAAAACAAAGAAGAAGAAGAAATTTGGTGAAATCGCAGAAATTCTTGACAATGACCAAACATGTATATGAGCTTTCATTTTATTCTTTTGTTTTTTTTTTCTTATGGGAAGTGGATATTATTAATTTTAAAAATTATACATATTTTTCTCTCTAGTTCTCATGCTTTTAACAATGGAAAATCTAATGCTTCTTTCGGTCACTTTTGCCTCCTTCTCTCTCTCAATTATTTTACCATCTCTTCCTTTAATAGTACTTGATGCAGAGCAGTAATAGTGTAAATGCTGCTATGTGGCCTTGCCTGCTTCCATCCTTTTTATTTTTATATTTTAAAAATATATCTTTTATTTTTTTTTCTTTAAATTAGGTTGGCCCTTCAACCTTTCTCTAGACTAAGTCTATATGTTTCCTCTGAGGCTCATTTGAGCTCTCTAAGTTGGGTTGCTTTCTCTTCTTCTTCTTCTTCTTCTTTTTGTGTGTGTTTATTAATCTCATTCTCTAAGTGAGGTTGCTTTCTCTTAATCATAAATTCACGCTTCACGTGAGGGATGTTAGAATCCCACATTAAATAACACCATATTATTAAGTCCCTTGGAAATCCTCACTGCCATGAGAATGAGATTAATAAACACAAAAAAAAAAAAAGATGGTAGTAATATCTTGGCAATGTCTAAGAATTATTTAATTAATTTATTTCAGCATCTCAAGTCAGAAGATAATGAGAAGATAATATTTCGGCAATGTCTAAGAATTATTTAATTAATTTATTTCAGCATCTCAAGTCAAAGAATTAGTTAAAATTTTGATTTATAAAACTTGTTCAAGAAATAGGCTTGCTGTAAGGAGAAGAAAGAAACTATAAGTAAAAAGCTATTCAAGCGGAATGCTTTTCTGCATTGATTAAGTTCAATATATATACAAGATACATTAGGGTTCCCTTATACATCAGAGACTGATAAGGAATGACAACTAATTGAATGCAGTTTGATACAAAATATTCTTACGTATCTTTCTTACTTATCTCAAGATATAACTTTCCTATTTACATCAAAACACTATTAATATAATTTCCAACACTCCCCCTCAAGTTGGAGAGTGAATATCAATAACTCCCAACTTGCACATGAGCTGTTTGAACTTCTCTTTTCCCAAAGCTTTTGTAAACACATCTGCTAATTGTTGTGAAGAAATCACGTATCGAGTAGCAATTTCACCTCGTAAAATTTTGTCACGAATGAAGTGGCAATCCATTTCAATATGCCGAGTTCTCTCATGAAACACAGGATTTTTTGCAATGTGTAAGGCAGCTTGATTATCACAATGCAGAGTAACAGGATCTGAAACTGGCATATGTAAATCTGTTAATAAATGTCTTAACCAAGTAAGCTCACAACATGTACCTACCATTGCTCTATATTCAGCTTCCGCACTTGAGAAGGAAACTGTCTTTTGCCTTTTTGTTCTCCATGAAATTAAAGATTTTCCAAGGAATACACAATACCTAGTGGTGGAGCGGCGAGTGACAGGACAACCCGCCCAATCAGAGTCACAGAATGTCGTTAAGTGTAATGAGTTATTTGAATGAAGAAGCAAACCTTGACCAGGAGCTGATTTTAAATAACGAACAACTCGAAGAGCAGCAGCCATGTGAGGTTGTCATGGTTCATGCATGAATCGGCTGAGAATGTGAACTGAATATGTGATATCAGGTCTAGTGATGGTTAAGTAAATTAATCGACCAACTAGACGCTGGTATATACAAGGATCTTTGAGCAATTCTCCTGTATTTGAAAGCCTGCATTCTTCCATAGGAAACTCAACTGGTTTGGCACCCAAGTATCCACTGTCTTTGATAATTTCCAAAGCATATTTGCGCTGGGAAATGTAAATGCCTTTCTTGGAACGGGCTATTTCAATGCCTAAGAAGAATTTCAGATCACCAAGGTCTTTGATGCGGAAACGAGTATGAAGGAACTGCTTTAAACCTTTGATGGATTCAATGTTGTTCCCGGTTATCAAAATGTCATCCACATAGATCAATAGGATAGTAAGAGATGTGCTGTCTCTTTTGATGAACAAGGAATAGTCGGCTTTTGACTGAAAAAAACCAGCAGCAAGAACAACTTCTGTGAACTTAGAGAACCACTGTTGAGAGGCTTGCTTAAGGCCGTATAGTGACTTGTGGAGGCGACACACAATGTTCTCCCCCTGTCGCCGAAGACCAGGAGGAGGAGACATATATATTTCTTCCAATAAATCACCATTTAAGAAAGCATTGTTAACGTCTAGCTAATGTAAAGGCCAGTTTAGACTGGCAGCAATAGCAAGGAGGCAGCGGACAGTGACCATTTTTGCAGTGGGGGAAAAAGTATCATGATAATCAATTCCAGCAGTTTGTGTGAAACCCTGAGCGACCAGGCGAGCTTTATAGCGCTCAACAGACCCGTCAGCCTTGCGTTTGATGTGATACACCCATTTACAACTGATCGGGCGTTTGCCAGGGGGCAAAGGAACAAGGCTCCATGTCTGATTGTCAATGAGAGCTTGAAGCTCAGAATTCATAGCTTCCTGCCACTTAGGATCAGTCATAGCAAGTTCATATGAAGGAGGTTCCTCATCACGACTAACATTGGCAATATAACAGAGATGTGATGGAGAATACCGATTATAAGAAATAAAATGACAGAGAGGATACTTCGTACCTGGTATAGGTGCAGACGAGGCTGAGAACAATTGGTGTGGAGGCAGAATCACTTGCGAGCAAACATAATCCTTGAGGCGGACATTGGCTTCTCTAGGGCGTTGAGAACGGCGAAGTGGCTGATCAGGAATAACCAGAGTAGGTGCAGGAAGGACAGGGTCATCCGGCTGAATAGGGGTTTGTTGTGCAGCTGGTGGAGTTAATAGAGTAGAGGAAGGTGGCTCAGGAAGAGAAGGTACTGGGCCGGTTGGTGCAGGTGAAGAGGATATGGGGGGATCAAAGGGGTCGATGATGACTGATGAGGGAGGAAGATGGGAATAAGAATCAGACACAATAGGAAGAGGAATAGGCAAGCTTGGTGGATTATGTGTTGGAGGATAGACTTGTGGTGGATGATAAAAGGTGTCCCCAAGAAAAACTACATCCCGATTGGTGAAAATTTTCTGAGTTGTAATATCGTAAAGTTTGTAAGCTTTTTGTCCCATAGGGTAACCAAGAAAAATGCATTTTGTGGCACGGGGAGAAAATTTTGAGGATGGATTGACTATAGTTGCAAAAGCAACACATCCAAAAACTCGCATGCGAGAATAATCAGGAAGTTTGTTGTAAAGAATCTCAAATGGTGTTTTTTTGTGAAGCAACAGAGTAGGAAGGCGATTAATAATATGGACGGCAGTAAGAATACATTCTCCCCAGAAAGTAATGGGTAAATGAGATTGAAAACGTAAAGCGCGAGCAGTTTCAAGGATGTGTCTATGTTTGCGCTCAACGACACCATTTTGCTGAGGTGTATATACACAAGAGTGTTGAAAAAGGACGCCTTCCTCAAGAAAGAAATTTTTTAATGAAAGAAATTCAGCCCCATTATCAGAACGGAGTTTTTGAACCTTTGTATTAAATTGAGTGTGAACATAATGAAAAAACTGACGAAGTAGAGTTTGTGTCTCACTCTTGTTATGCATTAAAAAAACCCATGTAAAATGAGAAAAATCATCCATAATGGTCAAGAAATAAAAAGCACCAGAAATAGAAAGGGTTTTATAACGACCCCAAATATCACAATGAATAAGAGAAAAACACTTCGAAGTTGAAATTGAACTAGAAGGAAAAGGTTGACGAGTTTGTTTTGCCAATGGACAAACGTCACATTTATGACTGGAATCAAAATTAAATTTAAGCGAATTATCAGCTAAAAATTGTAAACGATTAGAAGAAAGGTGTCCCAATCGGCGATGCCAGAGATTGGATGAGATAATCAAATTGCAAGCAAAACGGGTAGAAGGAGGTGTTGAAGCCAATTATTGTCCTCGTAGCCAAGTCCTACAAAATACACCAAGATGGAAAAAAAGTCACTGAGCAATGTAAATCATCGGTTGTCTTGCCAACAGACATAAGATCAACTTTAAAGCTTGGCACACAGAGGACATTATTCAATTGAAGAGAATTGTTAAGTTGAATTGAGCCAGTCAAGTAATTTTAGCCACGTCTCCACTAGGTAAGGAAACAGGTGCCAATGATTGATTCTTGTTGGCATGCTTTAATAATGTAGGAGAAGAAGTAATATGATGGGTTGCCCCACTATCAAGTATCCAGCGATTGTGAGCAACCGGTAATAAACCTGATGTATGTTTGAAGGTTGAGTCAGCAACAACATTAGCCTGTGGAGTGACAGGCTTGGTGGTCAAGGCACTGAGTATCTGAACATATTGATCCTCAGTTAAGTTGGGCAGAGAGACCTGGAGTTCCTGAAAAGTGGGATTAAAATCCACTTGATTTGCAGAGGGGTTACCAGATGCAGAGTGTGAGTTATGCCTGTCATAGCCTTGGCGCTGGTGTGGTGCCTTTTCTTTACCTTTTGGATGACCAGGAGGGTAGCCAATTAATTTGTAACAGGTTGCTTTCCTGTGATACATATCACCACAGTAAGTGCACTGAAAAGGCTCTTTATTACGTGAATTATTTGATTGATTCCCATGAACTTGATTATTTTGCCGACCCTTGGACATGTTGTAATTGCCATGCACAGCCATGGCTGCTGTATTTGATGGTATGGTGACAGCGGCCCCCAACTCTCGTTGTTTTTCTTCCTGCACAACAGAGGCATAAGCTTGACGAACCGATGGTAAAGGGTTCATCAGTAAAATCTGACCTCTTGCACTTGAATATGACTCGTTGAGTCCCATGAGAAACTGTATAAGTTTGGTTCGATCATTCTGTGCACCACAGGTACATGTTTCTGAATTAAAGGATACAAGCTCGTCCCATAAACCCTTCAATTTTGTGTAATATGCTGCAACTGACATCTGACCTTGCTCAATCCTGTAGATGTCTCGCTGAACCTGAAAAATACAGGGAGCATTCCCTAAAGAAAATCTTTCACGAAGATCTTCCCAGATGGCATGAGGAGTGTTGCATGAAAGAACAGAATCAGCTAACTCTGGCTCAAGAGAATTTAGGATCCACGAAAGCACCATGTCGTTGCAGCGCTGCCAAAAGGCATGTTCTTCAGGATTTGAGGCCTCATGGGGTTCTTTGATTTTGCCAGTAATAAAAACTGTTTTATTCTTGGCACTCAGAGAAATTTTCATAGCACGGTGCCAAGAATTATAGTTGTCACCATTCAATCATTTTGAAATAAGAAGCAAACTGGGGTGATCTGAGTGGTGGAGGAATAATGGAGAACCAAGGGTGCTGGGAGCAGCGGATGAATCGCCAGAACTCAAAAAATCAATATCATTAGCAGCCATGATTTAAAAGAGAATAAAAAGGAGGCAAGGCAGAGACGCAACAAACAGATGCGTTGAAGAAGAAGAAAAAATAGGGTTAGGTCGTAGCCTGCTCTGATACCATATAAGTAAAAAGCTATTCAAGCGGAATGCTTTTCTGTATTGATTAAGTTCAATATATATACAAGATACATTAGGGTTCCTTTATACATTAGAGACTGATAAGGAATGACAACTAATTGAATGCAGATTGATACAAAATATTCTTACGTATCTTTCCTACTTATCTCAAGATATAACTTTCCTATTTACATCAAAACACTATTAATATAATTTCCAACAGAAACAGCCATTGTACGTTGACCCCAATTAAAAAACAATTGATGGAAAGAAACAATGGATTAATTAAGATGATGATAACAAATTTAAAGAAAATTATAGAACACTAATCAGACTTTATACTGAAAAATTGTAATGGGAGATGATATATAGATTAAAAGCCTCTATTTCTTGGCATAGATCATATGCATCAGCTTCGTTTGTTTATGGAGGTAAATTAATTCTTAAATCTCTCTTGGAATGTTTCTATATGCTGGAAAAGTTTTAGGATCGCATATGACTCGGTGAACTTGACTCACATACTTGTTTATGTTTATGTTTTTTTTTTCTAGACCATTTCAACAATCTTATATGATATATGCCAAGATTCTTCCTTCAATTTTAAATAATGTTTTTATAAAATGTCTGCACATCAGGCTGGCTAGATTATCATGGAAGAGAAGTTCAAGAGATATGAGAAAGTAATATGAGTTGACTTACATTTATTTATTTATTTATATAGCATACACACTACCAGAAAACCGGTGAAAACCAATGGAATTACCGACGGATTTTTTTCTTCCGTAATTATTACCGACGGAAATAATTCTGTCTCAAAATCTGTCGGTATATACCGACGATATAAATCCATCGGAGATACCGTCGGTATATACCGATGGAATATTTCCGTCGATATATATTGACGGGATCGCCAACGGCCTATAAATTTTGTTTGGAAAGATGCAACGGTGTGGTGACGTGGAGTTTTTTCAGATGATTTTACTGACGGAATGACCGAGGGATTCAAATTGATATAGCCGTATAGCGACGTGGCACTGTCACCGACGGAATCACCATGGAAATACCGACGGATAGATTCCGTCGGTGATTCCATCGGTAAAAGCCATTATATACACACCCCCTCTACCGACACTCTCTTCCTCTGTTTCTCTCTTTTCTTCTTTCCCTTCCCACCTCTCCCCTCCCCAACTGCAGCCAACCACCCATCCCAACTCTCCACTATTCTCAACACAAGCACTCAAGTTTCTTATACTTTGTACGTGGTCACAATATCCGTTTCTTGTGGATTTTTATCATTTTTTGTAAATAAATCTATCATTTTTAGTTTTAACATTTAAATGTGAATTTTATTGTTTTTTTAGTATATGTATTTTGTTAACGTATGTACTTGTTTGATTGTTATTTGTCAAAGAAACTTGTAGTAAGAATGTATAATTTTGTAGATGTTATAGTTTGTTTTAGATTTTGTCAAATTATATTTGTTTGTAAATTGTTGAAATTTTGTTTGAATTACACCGAATTAAATGTGTTGTGATGAAATAAATAATTAATAGCTTGTTTAACGGGTCTTTTTTAATTGTTATCAATTCTATTTTGAAGTTGTGATTTCTGTAAATTTATATATGTATAAATTTGTGTGTATGAACGTTGATAGTTGATAATTGATAATAAATATTTAACATAAGTGTTGTTTTAGTTTGTTGGATAATGTCGGGGAAAACCATCATTTTTGTTATGTTTTATAGAGGTTCAATAGAAGTCATGGATGATCGTTCATGGATGTATCAGAACTCACCCTAAGGATTGCGGAGGATGGATTATTGTAACGGTGTCCAGGGTTTTATTAATTTCACAACATCTATTTTGAGGAATTTTACTCATAGCGGTATTAGATGTCCATGCAGGAAGTGTAAAAATTTAAAGTTTTTGCATCAAGATATTGCAACGATGCATCTTCTAACCAAAAGGTTCATGGAGGATTACCTGTGTTGGTATGCACATGGAGAACTATTTGTTCCTGATGAGAGCATGAAAGAACAGGTGGTTGGGTCAACTTCTAGTGCTAGCAACATGCATGAAGTTGGAAATGAGAACAGTAATCCTTACAGGAATATGGTTATGGATGCAATGAGAATGAGTGAAGGTAATGTTAGGGAATGTTCAATCGTAGAAGAAGAACCTAATACAGATGCAGCAAGGTTTTTTGATCTGTTGAAAGATTCTGACGAACCATTATGGGATGGCTGCACGAACCACAATAAATTATCAGCCGTAGCACATGTGTTCACCATCAAGTTAGATCACGGGTTGAGTGAGGCTGGTTATGACAAGATTATTGAATGGGCGAGAAGCATTTTACCTGAAGGGAACAGGCTGAAAGAGAACTTCTATACTGCCAAGTCCATGATGAAACCCCTCGGTTTAGGATACCAGAAAATTGATATATGCCTTAACTTTTGCGTGTTATACTACCTTGAAAATGCTAAGATGACCGAGTGCATGACATGTGGGTATTCCCGTTACAAACCTAGAACTGGTAGAGGGAAGACTCTCGTGGCATATAAAAAACTTAGATACTTCCCAATCACACCTAGGCTGCAGAGGTTATTCATGTCACCAAGGACTGCTGAGCACATGACATGGCACCAATCACACCATGCGGTTGATGGAGTGATGGTTCATCCTTCTGACGGTGAAGCCTGGAAACACTTTAACAGTGTGCATCCTCACTTTTCAGTTGAATTAAGGAACGTGCGTCTTGGGTTGTGTACAGATGGATTCAACCCATTCGGGTCATTTACTGCTCCTTATTCTTGTTGGCCGGTCATACTGACGGTTTATAACTTGCCACTAGGGATGTGTATGAGGCTGGAGTTCATGTTTTTATCTATGGTCATACCAGGTCCGAGCAGTCCGGGGTGGAATATAGACGTTTGTCTTCGTCCGTTGATTGATGAGTTGACGCAGTTGTGGTCCTCTAGAGCTTTGACTTGTAACATCTCGAGGAAATATAATTTTGTTATGAGAGCGACTTTGATGTGGACTATCAATGATTTCCCAGCTTATGAAATGGTTTCTGGTTGGAGCATGCATGGAAAGCTAGCATGTTCATACTGTATGGAGAACAACAAGGCATTCACGCTAACAAAAGGGGGTAAAGCTTCTTTTTTTTACTATCACCGTTATTTGTTGCCGCCGAATCATAGGTATAGAAAGAACAAAAAATGATTTCTTTGTTGGCAAAGTTGAAAAGGATGTTGCACCCCTGCATCTTTCCGGTGAAGAATTGTTTGATGTTGTGTCAGAGTACGGTGACATTGTGTTTGGTCTCCAATCAGGTAAGCAGAAGTTTCCTGGTTTTGGTTTAACCCATAATTGGGTGAAGCGAAGTATCTTTTGGGAGCTTCCTTATTGGAATACCAATCTTCTCCGCCGTAACCTTGACGTCATGCATATTGAAAAGAACGAGTTTGAGAACATTTTCAACACCGTCATGGATGTGAAGGGGAAGACAAAGGACAACATCAAGGCTAGATTGGATGTAGCACTGTTCTGTAACCGAAAAAATATGGAGTTGGTTCGTGATGGGTCACGGGTCGCAAAACTAAGAGCAAGTTTCGTGTTAGAGAAAAACGCACAACTACTAGTCTACAAATGGCTTAAGAGTCTGCGTTTCCCTGATGGATATGCCTCGAATATATCAAGGCTGGTTAATACGGAGGAATGCAGATTATATGGAATGAAGAGTCATGACTGCCATGTGTTTATGCAAACACTCATCCCATTAGCTTTTCCTGATTTGTTGCCAAAGGGGATATGAGATATACCAACGGAGATCAGTCATTTCTTTAGAGACATATGCTCCAGCAAGTTGAATATTGATCACATTGAAAGGCTTGAAAAGAATATCGTCGAGACAATATGCAAACTTGAGATGATATTCCTTCCATCATTTTTTGACTCAATGGAGCATCTACCCGTACATTTACCGTTTGAGGTAAAAGTTAGAGGACCAGTCCAGTACAGATAGATGTATCCATTCGAGAGGTTAGATATTACAGGAGCTATGTAATTCATAATTAAATGTTTTTATTTTTATTTTTTTAATTGATAATTTTTTATTATATATATATATATGCAGGTACTTGTTCAATCTTAAAAAAAAGGTTAAGAACAAGACGCATGTTGAGGCGTCAATATGTGAGGCCTATATTGTTGAGGAGATTTCAACATTTATCTCATACTATTTCAAACCTCAATTAAGAACGAGGATCAACCGTGTTCCATGGCATGATGATGGTGGTGAAGTGCCTTCAAGTGGGAACTTGTCAATATTCTCCAATCCTGGACGACACACACCTAAAAATGCCGTGAGGGGAAGATATTTGTCTGAAATAGAGTTCAGACAAGCACACAATTATGTTCTATTTAACTGTGATGAGCTGAGACCTTTTATTAAGTAAGTAGATGTTTTACTTAAACTTTGTCAAGAGTGTATTATTTATGTTTTGTGATACCATACACTCATATAATTTGGAACAACCTTGCAGACAACATCGATGATACTTACTGTCCAATAACTCACAGCTGACCGAATCCCAAATCTTTCAATTACAAGATGAACAATTTGCCACATGGTTTAGAACACATGTAAGTCCTATTATAAACTCATTATCTCTTGCAATGTAATTAATTTTAATCAATATTATATAATATCCGTTTATTGATTATTGTTGTATTTAATTTACAAGCTAGGTTTATCAAATGGGAGGTAGTGCTGCTATTTCACTGTCTTGACTATGCCTGAGCCCTGAAAGTAAAGTCAAGTGCTATAACGGGTATTTTGTCAATGGATATGTCTTTCATACTGAAGAATACGGGTATGGAAGAAAGACATACAACATCGGTGTTTGTATTAAGGGATCGACTTCTAGTGAGTTTGAAGTTGACTACTACGGTAGATTGGAAGAGGTCATCGAACTGCAATATCATAGCAAGCAAAATAGAGTGTTTTTATTCAAATTAATTACCCTAGCTTCAAACACAACACATAAGATAGTATAGAGCAAGCAAGGGGTCGATTCCACGAGGAAGATTTTTATGTTAGATGATATGCAATTTGGAGAGGTTTGGACGTTATCTAGGCTAAAGCAAAAGAAAACATAAAACTATCAAATGAAATTTAATAAAATTAGAAAATTATCAAGAGAACAAACCTTGATCAAAAGCACACATCCACCTACAGAAATCAGAACTGATCATGGAAACGAAACATCAATTTATATTCTGAATATTTATCTCTTCTTAACGTTGGTTAGTTAACCGATCCCCCGTATAACTAACCCTAACCATCAAACAACCACAGTGTCCGCACTAGTAATTTAATTCAATGGCAGCCTTAAGAACTAGATAAGTTGATTAATCAAGAAAACATAATTGTCCGCAGTCTATGTTTGA
>Ga0325402_1004609_pt1 | contig 12737 bp, 10 predicted proteins | sample PopdelMetagenome_22_FD_207212 | JGI IMG/M metagenome (GOLD analysis project Ga0325402, IMG submission 207212) | Populus deltoides microbial communities from Bellville, Georgia, United States - Xylem-PdKOR-R3 | ecosystem: Host-associated > Plants > Phyllosphere > Stem > Wood/Secondary xylem... | reverse complement strand
TAATATAGGGGAGAATGTATATCACAAGTTCAATAAATTTGATTTTTAGCAGGGCTTATATCTGATAAAATTGTATAGGTTTCTAAAGTTAGGCCATGAGGTTCCTCGTATATAAAATACTATGAAGGTGTCTAAGCATCAATGGGAATTTATCAACAAATACGTCAAATTGCATGCATACCTATTGGTGGATTAGAGCAATCAAACGATTATTTCCATCATTAAAATAGATATTGTTCAGAATAAATTATATATCGCATTTAATAGGTTAATCACTTCTTGCATTTAACTCGTGGAATAAGAGACAAGCTAACCCGGGTTAACCCGCTAAATTCATGATTTAAGTCATGAGATCAGGATTCTTGATGAAAAAAAATATAAAAATATCACAAATCTAAAAAGAAAATAAGTAAAAAGAACACAATATTAACCCGAGTTAACTTTTGAAATTTATGGCTCGGGGTATTAGACCGAATCTAGAAAAATTATGAAGCCCAAATCCTAACCAATTAACTGTTGAAGGATTAACTTGAAAAAAAAATATCAATTACACAAAAGGATCCAAAACAAAAAAAAAATCAATTAAAAGAATGAGAATCAAAATCAAAATACAAAATAAATTTTATTTTTTATTGAAGAATGAGATTGAAAAGAAAAAATAATTTAATCAAAAGATAAAAAAAAATAATCAAAAAAATGAAGATCAAAATTGAAATAAATAAAAAATAATTGAAGGGTGAAATTGAAAAGATAATCAATTCAACAAAAGGCAGAAAAAAATAATTAAAAGAATGATGACCAAATTGAAAAAAAAAATATGATAAATTGAGATTTAAAGATGGAATTGGAAACAAATAAAACTTCTACAAAAAGAACAAAAACAAAATTATGAATCAAAAGACTAAGTATTGGAGTTGAAATGCCAACAATAAATAGAGCTAAGTTGTAATTTTTATGGGAGGAGAAAGAAAATAAAAGGGAAAAAGGTGCCCCAACGAGAAACTGATCACTACCACCAAAACATCTTGTATCAGAAAATAAAAACAGTGGCATTTTCAAAGACATGGTGGAAAGATATTTTTGAATGTTAGGAGGCGTTGCACGTACCGCCCATATAACACTTTTCACGTGCTGAAGAGTGCGCCACATACGCCCCAACCTTTTTTTTCTCTATTTATTTTTTATATTTGGTTAAATACCAAGTTTTCCCTCAACTTTCTTAATAATAAAAAAAAAAACTATTGTAAAAAGATGAAAAAGCCCTTAAGGCCATTGGCTTCTAATGAAATTTTGGTCATTTCACAGTGCTTTTTGTTTTTGTTTAATTTTCTATATTTGGTCATATATTGAATTTCCCCTCAGTTAACATGATAATAACTACAAAACCATTATGAAAAATATAAAAATGCCCTTTGACGTTAGTTTTAATTTTTTTTACTTCTAAGGGTATTTTGATCTTTTCACTATGTAATTAAAATGGGATAAAAAAAACCTTATTTGTCCCTATTCAATTTAGTAGTGATTAATGGATCTTTTGAAAAGAATTTAATGCCCCCTGGTATTAATGTTTATGGTGTGAGGGGTTGAATCATTAAAACATTGTTTCAATGAACAATATTTTTACTCACATGCTACAATTAAAATTAGGGATGATGGTGGGCATTTACAGGTCAGGTTTTCTATATTAATACCCTATTCATTACTCATCGAGTAAAAAATTTAAATTTTCGTATCATATCCATTAAGTTTTGATTATCCATATGAGTGTTCATTGTCCGACTATCATTTATTATTCAATCAAAAATAAAATAGAAAATATATATTTGAAGTGTGAGTGTGTGTGTGTATTGGATTCAAGAAAAAAAATATTCTACATGTATATCTATATAATACAAATATATATCCCATGTTAGGTTTGGATCAGGTGGGTTATGTTTAGGTCGGTTTTGAATTTTGGGTCGAGTTTGAGATTATCTATATATTATTCATTATCCATTAGGTAAAATAACTATCCAAAAGAAACCACTCATTCGGGTAGTTTAGATTGGTATCCATTATATTCAAATTAAATTATCATCCCTATTATTAATCTACCTTTTATTCTTTAAACTTTTCAAATTAGTAACATTGGTGGCAGAAGTGAAAAGAAGTTGGTTGTTTAGTGCCAAAACTATCCCTCCTTTCTCTTCTATTCAATGGGTAACAAGATGGAGATCTTGTTGAGTGGTAGCTAGGTAAGTGAAAGCAGAACTGGAAGTGAAAAGAAGAGTACGGTAAAGCTAGCAATATTGAAGCCTATATATACTTGGTACTAGTTGGATTATTGCAAAAGAGTAAAAGGATTAATGGTTTGTTTTTCAAAGGAAAACGAAGCAGGAGATTACTATCCCTGCCACAATGGCACACAAGAATTTAAGATAAGAAAAGAAACTAGAAAAGCTGTGCTTATAGGACATGCTGTTTGGCTGAGTCCCATCTTGAATTTCTTTCATTACATAGCTTGGTAAATTTCTAGCAAGATAGGCTCAAAGTTATGGTAAGAAAAGGAAAGGAAATGAATTTTTGGCAAAGAGCATTCATCCTCATCTTCCTCTCTCAATTCATCAAGTTAAAGAACAACTTGCATAGTTTATCATAAATTCTTGATGTGAATCACAAGTTCAAACCATAAGTTCATAAAATTTGAACTTATCTCAACAAGAATTAACTAGTTTTTTAACTCACACTACGTAAAGAGTCAGTTTTTTTACATTAAAAAATTGTAAAAATATTAGAAAGTAAAAAAATCGATGCATGCTAGCCGAAACACTTTTAAAATATTTAATTGGTGACATGTTGGACGAAATATTTGTCTAAAAGAAATATTGAGATGTTGATACATTGAATTGACTTGGGTCAACCATGATTAACATACGAAACCCGCGATATTGAAAGTGATAAAACCATGGAATCTATACCGAAACATATTAGAAAGCCAAATTATAATGAATCAAATATTGAAGGCTAAAAACAAATTATAAAAACATAGAATTAAAAAAAAAGTGACTCTTGTTAAACTACATTGGCATCTGGCACAACGACACGAGCTAGGGTGAATTTTCCTGGTCGCAAGAAGAAAATGTTAAGGCGGTGGTAGGATAATATTCCAAAATAACATGAAAGAAGCAAAAGATAAGTTTGGTTATTTTAATAGTATAAAAAAAGGAAACCATAATTTAACAACATGAAAAACAAAGAAAACTTGGGTTAATCTTCTAAATTTGAGTTAATATTCCAAAACAAAACCTATGAAATCCCATACTCAGGTTTAATCAATAATGTCACTTTCCAACTAATTTAATATTGAAAGATAAAATTATATAAAAAAAAATATTGCAACCTATGAAGTCCCTAACCAATTTAATGTTAAAGGATAAAATTGAAAACAAAATCAATCTAAAAAACTTGTCAAAGCATAAAATTAGCAATTAAAAGAACGAGAATCAAACTTGATGGAAAAAAAGAGAGGATGAAATCACAAAAAAAAATTAATTTTATAAATCATCTAAAATTAAAAAAATAGCAATAAAAATAATGGGGACCAAATATTTATCAAAGATGAAAACATTAAAAAAGAATGAAATTGAAAATAATTTTCAAATTGAAATAATGTTTTCAAGTTCAAAAATTGCAATCAAGATAAGAGGGACTAAATATAAAAGGGAAATAAATTGAAGGATTGTTGTGATTTTTACAAGGGACAACACACAAATCAAGGTGAATGAGAGAGAAAATAAGAGGAAAAAGAAACGCAAATCTACGCCAAACTAGTTTGAACCAATATAAATGCGTCATCTAGGAAGGAAGAGGACGCCGAGACAAATCAAATGACGTGGTGGAAGCACAACTAAAACCACCATAGTCAACCGTACACACCGCCTGAAGGCGGCGAAATGACTGATACGTGCTTGACATGCTTCAACAACTTTTTCTTTTTTCTTTTTATTTTATTTGTACAAAAACTAAAATGCCTTGATGACTAAACAATAATAAGAAAAAAAAAATCATTATGAAATTACTACCAAGCCCGCGAAGTTGAGACTAAAAAATTTGGATGGTAAGACCAATAGAGTCATTACACTGTTCATTTGGAAATAAAATTCCTATAAAGCTACTGACCAAAGGTTTTTATTTTTAACTTTTTAAGGTTAATATAATAATTTTAATGTTATTAAAAAAAATAAAAAAGATATTGTTGCCACCAAACAAATAAAAAATGAGAAATTAAACTAATAAAAAGGCCATTTTACCCCTCAATGCCAATTCATTTGATTTTCCGGTCAAGGATAAAATAGTAATTTTACTATTAAAATCCAAAAATAATCAAGGCTTACCTACAATACTTTTCCCGTAATAAATACTACAGTAATCTATCTGCATTTTGTTCTAATATAGGAGAAGGATTATAGTTGATGAGTTGTATCACAAGTTTAATAAATTTGATTCTAGGCAGAACTTGTATCAGATAAAATTGTCCAGGTTTCGGGAAACACTGTAAAGGTGTTCAAGGATCAATGGGGATTTATCAACAAATATGTCAAACTGCAACCAAGATTAGGATAAAAGAAAAGGAAAGAATGTTACGATTCTGATGACATTTTGTTGTAACTGTATTTTCACGATTGAAGTTCATTTCTTGTTTCCTTGATTCGCTTAAGTAAAATCTTCACTTTGTTAAATGAAAGATTGGTGGAAGCTGCTAATTTCTTGCATCTTATCAATTTAAAACAGAATCCTGAAGAGGTTAGCCGAGCTTTCGTTCTACAAAAGGTGTGCTGTCACATTTCTTAGTTCATGCTAATTGCTAACTCAGTTGTTGTTGCTGTACTGCTAAGATTGAAGCTTTAATGTTTATGTCACCTGATGCAAGAAAGTCACCAAGTGGCCCTAGTTCTGGGAACTCAATCCACTCTGCTAGCCCTGAAGTCTGTGGAGAAGATATGCCGTGGCGTCTGCCAACTAAATAAGGTCATATTCACTCAACACTGAAGTTACTATATATCGATGCTGCCTGGGATCCATCTTCAACATCTTGTTGTCCAGTACCGTTATGATTAACATCCTACAACTCCTCAGAATCAGGTATTGTATCCCAATTCATATTCTACTGTCCAAGAGAAAAGTAATATAAATCATGTATTAGAATTTTATTTAATAATTTAAATATTTGAATTGAATTAGTTATTTAATATGATATTGATAATCAAGTGGTTACGAGTTTGAATTTTATTATTATTTTTATTTATTTGATAAAAATTAAGTATAAATTAATATGAAAACCTGTATAAATTTCAAATTTAAAAAATTTATACTTAAAAAATATTAAAAAATAATATAAATTATATTTTAAAAATTTAAATTTAAAAATTAGTTGTATACTATTAGATCTTATCAACGAATGATCTGACAGGGCAACCCACGAATGATGAGACATATTGAATCAGCTAGTGGAGGAATATCCGCTATGGGACTTCACAAGCTCATGCCATCAAAAGTCGGCTCTTTCGGAAACGAACCATGCACAGTCAAAACACAATGTTTTTTAGTCTTTTATTTTATAATGATTTCTGTTTTTCTAACTAGATACATTCATCTGTACTCTAAATCAGAGGGATTCAAAGCATAAAAAAAAGGAAAAAAAGGAGGATATATTGCTAAAAAATAATCAAATCCTATAGATATTGCTAATAGGAACTCCTGCAACATCTTTTTCTTCTCTTCTTAGTAGTGATGGGTCCTCTGCGTCGCGCAAACCCCAAACTCTAGTCTGTTGTTGAACCACCAAAACAGAAGCTCTTAGCTTAGAATCTGTGACGGCTAGCATCTCTCCTATTGCCCCTAACTCTATATGTTCATTGCACTTCCCAAGGTTAGACATCAACTCTGATTCTCCATGTCGCTTCCCAACCATGACAAGGTCATAAGAATTCTCGATTGATTCAATCACAGCAAGAACACCTTCACTGTCCATAACTACCTCCTCTAGGTAAGAAACACGTTCATTCTCTTCGGCGTTTAACTTGTATTCATCTAATATTTCAGAGTCGAGCCTCTTGCTCCTTTCTGTACCACCAGCAATTTCGGCACCCTCAGAAGTTGATGTCGTAGTGAAATGTAAAAGTGTGACTGATACATGAGGATTCCCTGACATGCGCACAGCATAAGCTAGTGCTTCTCTGTCATCTGCACCACCGAAGAATAGCACTACAATTCGACAAGATAAAACCTCCGCGAGAGATTTCCTAAAATTCCCACGATCGACGAGTACCCCAACTGAACAAGGAGCCTTGTCAAGCACATTCTTGTTCAGGTGCCTGAATACATGAAATGAGTTCACCATTTTCCCATTTACGCTCTGCCTGTAAAAAGGAATAATTATGAAAGATATTCTGTGCTCTAAGGCTACGGAGCACACATCATTGTGCATAGTTTCATAAGGCGAAATGCTTTTACAGCAATGCAGAGCAGCATGACTGCAATTTTCATGTTCGAATTTTTTAAATGCGTTGAAGATTCTTTCTGACTCAGTAGGGTTTTGAGAAGGTTTTTCGCGTGGAAGGTGTGTGATCAGTAGAGAGGAAGCACGTCCAACTAGCTTGATGAGGTGGAGGACATATATACCAATAGGGTTATCGTTGGTGTGGTTCGAGACATCAAGAAGGTTGATAATTGTCTGGACATTATCTTGGCTAAGAACACAAGCGAGAATCCGTAGTTCTTCGTTGCTTTGATGATGGCGTATAGTCCTCCTCCTGTAAGCCAGAAACCTCCTCGAAGGATCATAAAGAGCTTTCACAAGTGGTGAGATTACTCCTATTAAAACCACCACAGAGAGAATCATAATGGCGAAGCATTCATCGGTCATGCTGTCCTGCACATTAAGGCAACTATCTCTATTGATTAAGCAAATAGAAGTAACCCTCTTCTAGGTCTCCAGCAACAATATGCTTATAAGTTCTGTCAAACTAGTTTATCATATCATTTATGTTTTAACTATATCTCAGAAAAGTTCTGCCATCGGAAAGGGGAGATATGCAGTTAATTAGGAGTTTTAAAGCACTAAGACCAAGTCAAAAGGAAACATGTCACAGGTGGCTTACACTGTTTGTCTTCCAGTCATTCAACAGGACAAGTTCAACAATGCCTTTGGAGTTCATGAGAAGACCTAGAGCAAGGGCATCTCGAAATGGCATTCTGCAGAATAGAGGAGGTAGCATTGTGCCTATAATTTTTCCCAAGAAACCAATGAAAACAACCAATAGAATTACGCCCACGGTCTTCCATTTCTGAACGGAAAAAATATTGGTCTTTAATCCACATAGGGTGAAAAAGATGGGCATAAGTAATGCTGATACAAAACAATCAAGCCTGTCCACTATTGCTGCTCCCAATGGTGGTCCATCTGGTATGACCAACCCCAGAAGGAAACTTGTTATAAGCGAATTTATTCCGATGACTTCACCAAGAAATCCGAAGCCCATTAATGCAACAAAAACCACATAGATATAAGCATCTTTCACAGGTTTACCTTCTGGAGTATTTCGAATTGCCCACAAAGCTGCAGGACGGATTCCAAATAACAAAAGATAAACAAGGAATCCAACTGATAGAATAGAGCCAATTGCTGATTGCATTGATTTTTCTTTAGCTACATGTGCCACATAGAATATCGACATAAAGGACCAAAAGCACATGTCACATATCATTGATGAAGAACTAGCAAGTCTTCCAATATCAGAATTAAGTATCTTGAACTCAGCAAGAAAGATAGCAATAACTGGGAAGGCTGTAACAGACTGCATTAATACCACTAGCTGGAGCACATGGCACACGGTGTCATCCAGTGAGATAGAATGGCATAGGAGTAATCTGACAGATGAAGCCAAAGCAAATGGAATGAAGAAGCCTAGAATTCCTACGACCAGCGCTCGTTTACCTGATTTCCAAACGATGGAAGGATCTATCTTCACCCCAACCTGGAAGATAAACAGCATGATGCCAAACACTGACAAGGTCTCGAGTGTAATTCTTCCTTCTCGTGGGAAGATTTTGTTCATAAAGGCCAAGTTGTGCCCGAGAATAGAAGGACCTAGAATTACCCCTCCCTAATGAATTCAAAACATCAAAAACAAATGATCAGAGACAGCCTCTCAAATCAGAGTGATATATCAAGAAATCATTAATTTGCATGAGAGGAGAACATGTAGAGAGAGGAACTTACAAGAATATGAGAAACAATGGAAGGCTGGCCAAGGGGCTTGAGAAAGATGTAAATGGAACGTGTGATGATAGAAATAAGAGAGAGTTGTAACAGCAAGAGAGGCAAAGTGTACTCTAAAGGGTCATCATGAAACCAGAGGCCTCTAGAGTTAATCATATCAACATGCTGACAGACAACATGAATCCCAACTCTAACTTCCTCATCGAAACGAAGTCTTGAAGGGTTCTGAAACTGCGTAGATGAATTATTTATCTGTGACATTGTTTTAATGGACAGAGAAGATGCCTAAGAGGCTGTTAGGCAAAGAAAATGTGAAGAGGAAGCAGAATGAATAGAGGACATGGGAGATCTGAGAACCCATTTGACAGAAACGAGAAATGGATGGTTGAGAGGGAGTCTTAGCATAAAGAGAGAAGAAATCAAGAATTTAGCTTTGGTGGTTCAGATTTCTTACTTTATTAACCTCCAACAAAAGTAAATGGGCAGTTGCCACTTGGTCTCTCCATGGCTCGTTGGTTCAATGCCAAATGGGAGCTAAAGAGATCAATGTGGATATTTTTGGTGAAGAAGAATTTAACAACCTGATCTGATGAGATCATGAAAACTTTGCTTCTTTCATATTGTTGATCATCAACAAAGTTTCTGCTGAAGATCTGGTGGTTTTCTTTGGTGCAGAAATTGTAGAAACCCTTGATAGCTATTAAACAAAGTTTCTATACATGTAACTAGCACAAGGTAAATAACATTGATACGGCTACACCTAAAAACTCATCGTAGGTTTCAATTAGATCAATTATAACATCAAGAATAAAGAAGCTAAAAGATGCATTTAATAAGTGTAATCAAAGTATTTTGACCAAGGCTATATTTTTAATAAGTAATAATTACATCTTAGTCAATTTAATTTTATATACAAGAGAAGTCTAATTCATCTATTTTATGAGCTAATTAATTTTGGAAGTTAAAAGTTTATTTTTTCTAATACATATTTTTACTCTAACAAATATAATTTCTTATTCGATCATTGAATAGAGCTAAATTTTTTCCAGAAGATTCTAAAGACCTTGTTTTATGTTGGATTAAAATTTCAGGACAATCGAACATCAGTAAGGCCTTGTAATAAGATCTAGAAGCTGCTATGCAGAAATTATATTAGTTTCCTAATTAATTTAGGATTATATTTTTTCCTATTTTATTTAGTTAGGATATTTTTACATAGTATAAATAGGGTATTTAGCTTGTAACAGACTTTGATTTCAGCAATTATTATTGTGCGTTATGAGAGATTTGTCTTATTTTGGTTCTTAAAAAAACTTCTCTTGACTTATCAAAGAATTAATCAATTTTTGTGGTGTCTTTCTATACTTCTTGTTCACGTTTTTGTATTGGCATTGGGTGAGGATTCAATTATTATAGTTTTGGTGTCTCGGTACAAGTTATTGTTGTATTAAACTTAATCACATGCTTGAATTTTTTTTAAAAAAAATATTGATTTGACTGTAAGTTTTTAGATTTTTATATTCACGATGTTCATATAAAAAATATTTATTTGTTATCATGAGATAAAAGGAGATTAATATAGTGAGAAAATAGGGAATATGTTTTAAATAATCTCTTGAACCAAACACGCTTCTTTCTTTCTTTTATTTTTTTAATAAATTGAATGCTAATAAGAAGAACAAAAATATTCAGTTACACTGTATCCAAACTCAATTTCCAAGCATTTCAATTCTAGGGTTATGCTTCATTCAAACAAAATTCTAGGTTTATGGCAAAAACATTATTGAAATCTATTTATGCTAAGAACATATCACAGTAACATTTCAAAATTGACACAACTTTTCATTGAATGTTGTATTCACAAGTATAACAATTCAAGAACACAGAAACTACGAATAAACTATCAGAACAGAGAACAAAATGCAGACTATTGCCTACCAGTTACCACTACTGATGGACAAGAACTCCACTTTCTCTGAGAGATCTAAAAAAGCTAGCTGCAAGCATCGATCTTAAATTTTCGGATACGTTTCCCCGGACAACATCTCTGCCATTGATTATAATGAAACTCATCAATCAAACAAATCGCACGTCTCAACCAACTTCGAAATCAAATGAAATCCAGTCCCTTCAATAGAATCCCTCTCCTCCACCATATTTTCAACCACTCCGCGAAATCAAACCCTTCGGCCCTGTCCTGTCCAAATCTGCCATACAACTCCGATGACCACACCGGTTGAATCCTCACCGCTCCCCGACCTTTCTCTACAAATTTTCTATCAACATCCCTACTAATCCCCAAAACCAATGTCTCTTTCCTCATCTGCACTGCACAAGGCAATAGTGTGATACCCTTTTTCGATCCATATTCATCGGAAACACCTTATCAGCTTCAATCATATAGATTTTGAAACTCTTATTTTGTTTTGGATAACTTCCTCGGAACCAACTATTTACACTCAAACCATTACTCCTAACACCAACGTCAACATAAACATGTTCTCTTAAAACTAATATCAACATTCTCACTTAACATTCTTCATATTTCTCTTCAACGTAACCCATGGCTCCATCGGTCCTTTACCGACCAAAGCATCTGCGTTTTTTTTATAGTTCATTCTAGCCTAGAATCCGAGTATTTGCTACCTATATTCCCTTTCCATGAGAAATTCCTTACTTTCATTAACACAACCTCTCTAATCATCATCATCAGCAACATTGAATCTACACTGTTGATTTTGCATGATTCGATTAATCATCAGTCCTTCACCGACAAAAGCCTCCGTATTTTTTGACAGTTCTGGTTTTAGCCCCGAAACCAAGTTTTTACGACCTTCATTGCCACTCCATGAAAAGTTCTTTACTTTCATTAACACAGCCTCTCCAATCATCATCATCAACATTAAATTTACACCATTGATTGTGCATGATTCGATTAACCATAGATCGTTTACAGACCAAAGCCTCCGCATTTTTTTATAGTTCCCGTTTTAGCCTAAAAATCGAGCATTTACTACCTATATTGCCACTCTATGAAAATCCCTTACTTTCATTAACACAACCTCTCTAATCATCGTCATCAAGAACAACATTGAATCTACACCGTTGATTTTGCGTGATTTGATTAACTTACAGATTTTAAGCAAATCAAACAGATATTGCAAGCTATACAAGTCTCTTGATTTTCTATGGATCACTGAAAACCCACCCGGATTCAAAGTCCGACAAAGCTCCAACCCGAATTCATCGGGTTGACCCGGCCCATCCAGATTGTTACTGAGCTGGAAATCAAAAGTATCATCATCAAACGGTAGAGAATAATTCGATAAAATAAACGATGGAGATGATTTATTCGTTTTTATTATTTTTTTCAAATGATGATTTCTTCTCCAGTTACGGTTTTGATGTAGAAAGATGTTGAGAAAGGCGAGAAGTAGACGTCGGCGATGAGGTATTGAAAGACGGTACAACAGGAGGTGGCAGCAGCGGTGGCGGTGGATGGAGAAGTCCGGGTTTTGTGGAGGGCAGAAGCAAAAGTCATTAGAGATGCACGATGGGCCTTTGACTGCGAAAAAGCAAGCGAAACAGACAGGGAAGAAGATTAAAATGGAGGCATGGTGAGATTTGAAGATATGAGAGGGACGGGTGGCAGTGTGTGAGTGGTAAAGTGGATGATGATGTGGTGTGACCGTTAAGGTGGTTAGTGGGAAACGTGGAGATTTTGATTTTTGACGGGCCTGATAGGATTTGGTTTGGTAATAGTTAGTGGGCCTGGATCTGTTTATATCGGGCTCTTGTTTGAAGGTTTTTAAGCCTAAGTGATATACAATATTGGTATTATATTCTTATATATAATTTATCGATTTTTAATTATGTAATAGATATGTTGTTTGTTAGTAAAGAATTTTTATTTTAATACATGAGTTCCACGGTTCAGTAACCAGAAAAATAATTTTTTTAGATTTTTTATCAATTAACACATCATGATGGGTTGATCTTGAACCAATTTAATTGGTTTGGATCAATGGTTCAACCGATTATTAACTAGTTCGGTCCAATTCAAATTGGTCACATAAATAATATGTACATTGGGTCCATAATGGTGTTTTTTTTTTTATGAAATTCATATTATATTTTTATATTGACTAGATGTTTTTTTTTAATAATAATAAATTTTCCTCAAGTGAACAATGATTGCCGTGTAAATGCATGTTAGAGGTGGGCAGAATATACGAGCATTTTCACACGTAAATCAAGCGTGCATCATGGATTGATTAGAAAGTTGTTCTGACCATGCACGGAAAAGGACGTGAAAATACTCGAGACTGGTGGCGTACGATAAGTGATCGTGCACCACAGGCATGGTGCCGTGATACATGTTATTATAAAGTGACCAGAAGAAGGAAATGGATTGAGAAAGAGAGTCTTGGGTCAACCTCCATTGTGAAATTATGTAATGGATTTTACTCCGTACAAG
>Ga0325402_1004608_pt1 | contig 12739 bp, 3 predicted proteins | sample PopdelMetagenome_22_FD_207212 | JGI IMG/M metagenome (GOLD analysis project Ga0325402, IMG submission 207212) | Populus deltoides microbial communities from Bellville, Georgia, United States - Xylem-PdKOR-R3 | ecosystem: Host-associated > Plants > Phyllosphere > Stem > Wood/Secondary xylem... | reverse complement strand
TTGTGTAGACTATAACCAATATGGTACTAAGAGAGTTACAAATAAAAATAATAATATATTATCCAAAAAAAATCCTCTATAAAATTTTCTCATGAGTTTATTTCTTGGTAGAGTTCATTGATTCAAGAGTGAGCATCATTTGAGAAGGGAATTGAGTTCTAAATTGAGAAGATCATTACTCCAAGAAGTTGACATCAAAGAATTTTTTTTTTTTTTGACTTTCTAGTTTGAAATATTAAATTTTTAAATAATTGTTTTTAATGTCAATTGTGCAAGTTAAGTTAATCCGAAACTACTCTCGCTCTTGAAAAAAAAAAAAAAAAAGCCATCGAGGGGATCATTGTTCATTAAATAAATAAGTATAGGTTTGAAGGAGAGCTATAGGGCCAACTTGAAGCCCGCGTATCTAGGCCACAGCACAATAAGTTATTCGGACCAAAACTAGGCCCATAAAAAATAAAGCCCATTTAACACCTAAAAAAATTACACAAGGCATGTCTATCGTCTTCTCCAAGCCCTCGCATGGGTGACTTAAAAACCCACTTGCCTCTCCAATTTTCAAAAAAAATTAGGATTTAAAAGCAAAAAATTAATAATGGGATTGACAAACTTGATTATAACCGTTGCTGGTGTAAGTGCTGTGATTCTTTTACTGAGGAGCGATGTGAAGCAATCTGCTGCAGTCTTCAGACGCAACGTCAAGCATATCCGCAACTGGCTCGAAGAAGAATCCGCCGCTGCCTCCAAGTGAGCTCCCCCCCCTATGTCTCTATGAGTAGAAGTGATTATGATGTTTTTTAGAATTTGTAGTAAAGCGTGATGGTCATTATTGATATTTATTAAATCGAATGATTTCTGATTTTGATCGGTTTAGTTCGCTGGTTCTTGGGTTGTTTATAGTATCCTTTATCTAGGAATCTAAATTAAGGAATTAGGTCTTTTTTATTTTTCGCATTGAGGATGTTTAGGTTGGACATGTTCAGCTAAAAATTTGATGAACTGAACGAAACAAAATTACGTTCATTTTTGCCATTAAGAATTTCAATCTCAGTTTTGGAAAGACACATTTAATTAATTGGGTGTGATTGTTTGTGTGTGATTCTCTAATAGCGTTTGGTTAATGGCTCGGAATAGAAGAGATGTAGATAGTGGGGATGTAGGAAACTTATACTTCCTGTTTTGATAATATAGAAATTCATTCTAAAACTGCCTTAAAAATAGAGAGATGGAGATAGTAGGGATGGAGGAGACCTGTGCTTCCTGTTTTTATAGTATAGAAATTCACTTTAAAACTGTCTTAGAAACATATTTATTTTAAGTCTTTGTCTCTATCTTTCAACCAAACACATTGCTATCTTGTTTTTATTTGTCTCTCACATTCAAAGTCACTAACCAGAAACAACCTTAATGATTTATTTTTGAGGTATAAAATTGGTTTTCTGACATAAATTTGAGTCTAGCATTGGGGTAAATAACTTAGGTATTTTTGTTGTAATGTTAAACATGTTTAGGATAGTAAATCAGCTGGTGCATATGGATTTGAAGCGGGAATTGGATAATGACTTCAATGAGCCTGGTCGGCATCTTTTCATAACTCATGCCCTTCATTAGTTCGCTGGTTTTTGGGTTGTTTATAGCATCCTTAATCTAGGAACTTAAATTAAGGAATTAGGTCTTTCTTATTTTTCGCATTAAGGATGTTTAGGTTGGATTACTATTAAGAATTTCAATATCAGTTTTGGAAAGACATGTAATTAATTGGGTGTGATTGTTTGTGTGTTATTCTCAAATAGCATTTGGTTACTGTCTTGGAATAGAAGATATAGAGATAGTGGGGATAAAGGGGACATGTATCTCTGTACTTCATGTTTTGAAATTGCTGAAATTCACTCTATAACTGTCTAGAGATAGATTTATTTTAGGTCTTTGTCGCTATCTTTTCAACCACCCCTTTTGTATTTGTCTCTAATATTCAGAGTCACTAGCCAAATGCAACCTTGGTGTTTTATTTTCGAGATATAAAATGGGTTTTCTTGACATAAACTTGATTCTAGCATTGGGGTAAATAACTTGGGTATTTTTGTTTTAATGTTAAACAAGTTTGGGATAGTAAATCAGCTGGTGCTTATGGGTTTGAAGCCGGTATTGGATAATGACTGCAACGAGCCTGGTCAGCATCTTTCCATAACTCTTGGCCTTCAATTGTTGGAGGCTACAATATTCGTGTTCTGGCTAAGTTATGGAATTGTATTAGATTCTAATGAACAAGCTGCATATTATTCATACATTGCCATTTAGCCTCTTTTGATAGCTTGATATTGTCTTTAAATCAAAACTAGATTGTTTCACCATGAGTTTAAAACCTGGATATAACTTGTTGACCAATGCAAAACCTATTATTAGGATTTAGTTGTAGGAAAATTGAACAACTACAAACTGTTGAATCGACTCCATTCAGTTGGCCTATGTTTACTATCTTGATAGGAGTTTATCCCTCCGTTTTCAGTACTGAGAATTGGTTGTTGATGTATCTTATTTCAGGGCTGCAAAAGAGGCACCACCTAAGGAACTGGAATCAAAGGTCCCCCACAAGGACATTCCGAAGGAGGATAAGCACTAGTGTCTTATCTCAAGGATATGCTGTTGTTTAAGAGATTTCGTAGTCTTTCCTTTTAATTTCATGAATATGATGGTTTGGTTACAATAAGTCTGTAGAATCGATGTTCAGAGAGTCTGAAATTTCTTAATTTTGTTTTATCCTTTATTCAGTCTTTAGTACGCTGAAATGTATCTACCAAGAATTTAAACTACGCTCATGATGTTGGTAAAGGAAGTTCTTTTTATATTTCGGCTTCATCACTTAATGACTTCCAAACCTCCTTTTAGCCCTAAATTTTGACGATTCTGAAGATTTGTCAATTTATTTCTGCTGTTGTTTATTTTCAGTCTCCGAGGGAAATCTGCGAATCCTGTGACTCTTACGAGGGAGGGTCCGGAGGGGGATGCCCCTGGGTGACAAGCTCATTAGGGATTAGCTATTACTGCTGTAGCTGTCTCCCTTGCTTCCAACCAATCTAAAGTAGTTTTTTATTTGTGCTCTAATCCATAACCGTTGCTTGAAATGTGGATTGAAAAAAACTGGAGGGTGCTTTGACGTATAAAGCTTATTATTCCTTCAACTTTCATTAGTCGTGTATGCGGCCAGTGTTCAAAGATCGACGTAGATACATAGCTAATCAATTGAAGCTGTAAGAACATGGTTTTCTTTGTTTTCATAACTTGGTTTTCTGGGGTTTTCTTTTGATTTTGACGTGTGAGGAGCATACTTGGCTCAGTTGCGTAAGTGCATACCATTATTGATCAGAACCTAACCCTGTCAACACACTTGAAATCTATTCAAATAGGCTGTGTGAAATATGGAGGTTTACGCCAATCGATTCCATTAGTTGGCCAAAAGTCCATCTGCTGTGTTCACGGTTTGAAGGGAGGAAAAGAGAATGGATGTCCATGACTTGACTCTTCCTCAATTATGGACTTTCGCTGTCAATCGCCTCACTCGTGGAAACATGAAAAGGCTGTGGAAAACAAAGCATAAAAACCACGTCTTTGTTCTTCTACACTTTTCCATCTTCATGCGTTGATTAATTGTTTTTCTCGTACCAAATTTATGCCGAGAAATGTAATTGGCACTCTTCAATCAGTGCTTACACCAATTTACCTTTTCCATGACAGATTAAATTCAAAACCAACCCGCAACTGCTTAGATGAAGGACATTAGTCTCAAAGTGGAGCACCATAAAATAAACAATCAAGTTCTTTCTCAGCCTCTTGGCACCTCACAACTAAAATAAGGGTTAGGTGGATTACTGAATTACCATACAAGATCATAAGATCAATGCGTATCGTAAATATTTTCAATATTTCAAGACCTTTGACTATATAAAAGGAGCCAACTACTTCGGCAACATTGAAGGGGTGGATGAGGGCCCTTTTTTTGAGGAAGTCGTCACCAGCTGGGCTCCCTGGAAACATTCCATTGTAGTCATTGTTGGTTTCTTTAGCATCCAAAACAAAAACTGATCCTACTGGGAAGATGGATCAAAATGGAATGCACCAAGGGGCTCAGATCAATCCAAGAAGTCTGTTTAGAAGAGAACCCCCACCGAGGAAATTATAGTAGGAAAAAAATATACGAAAAAAAAAATTGATATATCATTATTATATACAGTATTACTAATATAATAAACTCTTCGCTAATATTCGTTGTTAAATTCATCAATAGTTTTTAAGTTATAACCTAGCAATCAAACCCTTTCTCTCCTTCCCCTGCCTGTTCTTTTGCTTCAATTTTTTTTTTTTTGCAAAAAACAATAAAAGATCATTACATACTCGCTCAGTTGGAGTGATCTTGAAAAAAAAGGAAGTTGAAAAGTTTCTCCTACTAGCTAGCCTGGTCATTTAGCTGGAAATTAAGTCAGCAAAAGTACCCAATTGATATGTTGTTGAAATAGCATACACAACATATAAAGATGTTATTGTTCTAGAATTAAGGCAACAATAACACCTAGAAGTGAATTAAGTGTTTCACTAATAATAAAAAATATTGCAATTAACTCAATTAAATACAATTAACCAATAATATAATTTAAAATGCTTAAAGTAAAGAGTATAGGGATAGAAATTGCAAGATCAGTTTTTAACGTGGTTCGACAAGCTTACATCTACACCTCAAGTATTTAACCGGTCTTGAATATTGTATTCTTTACTAATCCAAGCCAAAGATTATAATGTTCTTAATGAATCCTCACTAAGCCCTTTTTCACAACTTGAAAAAATACCTTCTTCAAGATTTCTCATCTTGGTTGCTTGATTTTTAGACGAGGCTTATAAAAACTCCAAAAATATGCTAAAAAAAAGATAATTTCCAGGCTAGAAAGGCATGGCGGTTTAGAAGGATTTCATACCTTCATACATCTCGAAGTCTGTATAGGCAGAATATGTTCAGCAAGTGATGTCCGAGCATTTTGTGCAACGGTCACAATTTGATGCAGAGAATCAAAACAAGCAGATTCACAGTTCCATTACTACGCACATCGGCGAATATATTCCATTTGTTTCGTATATGAAGCGGATACTAAGATTCTTTTTTATTACATTCTTTTTTCAAAATTATTTTTTATATGCATATGTTTAACTAACAACAATTTTTTTTGCAGGCTACAATTATTGGACGTAAACCAAGATCGATGAAGCTTTTTATAGAAATGCATGTGTGAAATGATGACTGTCAGAAAAGGGGTGCAATAGCTCATGGATAGTTGAGCTTAGTACTTTATGGTATGTTGGATTTCAACAATTTCTTTTCTTAAGTTGTTATTATTTTGAATTTGCTGACTTTTTTTTAAGGAAACATATAACACCTGGTTGTAGAAGAGATACGAGGATGATCCTTCGACCCAACCGTAAATTGATTCAGGAATGTGGTTGGAGGCAAGATCATTTGGTAGCCTTGATATCTCAAACATTATGGTTAAGGAATTGTGGATGGCCGAAAGTGTTTCAACCGTTAGATGCTCGTAATTAGTTCCTAGCACTCAAACTCCAAAGTTCGAGGTGGTTTTAAACCAACGAGTTTAAGCTCGGATGACCCATCTTGATGTTGAGACATAACAACTTAGTGCTTAGACGACCGAGCTCTAGTGATTGTACATGGAGTTGTAAACAAATAAGTGGTATAAGTTCTCCCCCTCATTGGCCCCATGGTCTTAGCGAAGACATGCCTCCTCCTATTCCAACTCCTCTATTTTAGATGAATTGTATTTGAACTAATAATTTTTTAAATCTGTAACAAATATTTGATTTTTATTTTTATTTTAAATATTTTCTACTCGGTTTATTAGATATTTTTTAAAAGATGATATTTTACTAAAATGACGGACGGTCTTATTGATGTATTAAGTTTGTCAGTATATTCTAGAAAGTTATAGAAGAATTACTGGAAATGCCACTCCTACTGTTTAATCATCTAAGAAATTAAATCATCGGTATTATTATAAAAAATCACTGATGGAATTGCAAAAAGTCTTTTTTTTCGGTGAAATGTTATATTCACCAATGGAAATATCAATAGAATAAATCAGGTAATTGTTTTTTCTTTGGCATTTTTTTTTTTTTGCCTGGAAATCCATCAATGATTACATTACCGACAAAATGACCGATAAAATAGGAATTAGTGAGAAATTTTTTTTTATGAACAGTAACTGTCTGTATGCCTGTCGGTAAAAATCATGCTAATGGAATCATTGTCTAATTGTCGATGAAATATTTGATTGGTAAAATGTAAAATTCTTGTAACCGGTAGAAGCAAGCTTGAGGGCTGCATGATTGTCTATTTATTAATGTCTTTTACATGTCTAAGTATTTCCATCCTTATAGGTCCAAAATAGAGGTATTTGGGTATCTTGTTTATTCAATATAGACACCTAAATGTTTGCCTTGGCTCTTGATTACTAATCATTGCTTGTGCTATACCATTATTTATGGAACATTGAACTAAAAGAATCAAGTACCAAACTGACAAAAAAAATATTTCTAAGACTAACATAATTATCTAGAGACAAGAATAAGGTTGAAGAAAAAGGCAATGCATGAAAAATATACAACTAGAAATAAAGAAGATGGACTGAGCAGCTAGTTATGTTAAGTGGACTGGGATATTTAATTCTATTTTCAATAAAAAAAAATAAAATTATTTAGAGTCTACAAATGTTGATTTTATAGGTGAATATGCCATATAGACAATTAATTGGTTACACATATGTAAAACATATTTATTATTAATAAAGACTTTTTTTATCTTTAATATTTGATTATATTTGATTAATGAATCTAATATTTGATTAATGAGCATAGAGTAAAGATAAAGTCCATGAAACAATAATGTTTTGCATAAGAAATTATAAAGCTGTTATAATTATAAGACTCCTAATGCATTAAAGTTTTGTTCCTAAATGTTCATAGTCAATGTTCTGGTAAGACTAGACATTAATTAAAGTTATTAAGACCGATGTATATTATATTTCTTCCTTCATAAAAGGAAGCAAATGCTCTTATAAACTGAAGTGTGAGAGATACTTGAAACTAATATATAGATGCTTGTCAGATGACATGTACACTAAACTAACCCGCAATATAATTACATATGGAGAGATTATTTATGTCTATAGAAAGGTTTATATGGTAGTAGTGTACGTAATTATTAGACTTGAGATCACTAAGTTATCATAAATTGGGAGTGTTATGCTTTGATCTTAATCACATGTTGTCCTAATCACAGGAAACAAACAAACAGATATAAACTATATAAAGGTATTTGAGTAATCAAGAGAGGATTCATCACCCTAGGTGAATAAAAAAAGTAATACCCCATATGTTCTCAAATAGTATTGATTGTGAAGTCCTTTGTCAAGGTGAAATGAGTTTTGAAAAGAGTTTCAGAATCTTATTCAAATAATCAATTTCTATAATGTTGAGAACTAAATGATTTAACAAAGTAGATATATTTCATGCTATAATGTCTAAATCATAATATTTTTGATGAATGAATAATAATTACATTAAGAAACCGGTCACTGAAAGGTAAAGTCAAACCACTTATGATTTTTTTAATATTTTAGGGGATCATGACAGGTTGTTAGACATTATAGTTGATCTTCAAATATAAGTCAATCAATTATTGAATTGATAATAAATTAAATTTTTTAATTTATTAAATTTTATTTTATTTAGGATTATGATTTGTATTTAAACTAATTTATTAGAGAACCTAATGGGTCACATACAGAAGAATAATTGGTCATAAATTAAATTAGGATGATTAATCAAGTGTACTTCATTGTAAATAAAGTTTAGAAATTAAGGACCATAATGTAATTAATATAGAGGATTATAATTCTAGACCTAAAAAAGATCAAATAGGGACTTGATTGAATAAATTTTTATAATTATCATACAATAATATATGTGATATTATTTAAGGGGTGAATTGATATTTTTCCATTCAAAAATTAAAAGTGTTAAGGAGATTTCTCACTAGTGGTTTGTGTGGATTATCGTTAGATGTCGGAAATTTAAATGGCTTGTGGTTTATGACAACCCAACCTTGAAGCAATTATTCAAAGCAAAAAAAAAAATCTAGTCTTCAGGTAATCTTCGTATAAACCCTAAAAAACTCTAGATCTATCTAACAAGATCCTCAGGACTCTTGAAATATTTTAGATTTACCGTTTCCATTGCGTGTATGTGTTTTAAGAAATCCAATATATTTTTTTGTTAGGAATAATTACAGGTAGAGAGTAATGAATTTTGCTTTAAATATGAATTTTGTAACTTTTAGCCGATCCTTAACGAGAATGGTCTCCTAACTATCTTTAACAATTTTTTTTTGTTATTTAAAGAAAACTAGTTAGGGGTACCTATGATATGGTGTGGGTAAAAATTTAAGCTAATTTGCATGAGATAAAGACTTTAGTGTTGTGAATTTTTGCTTTAAATATAATTTGTGTGACTTTTAGCCAATCCTTAACAAGAAAGGTCCTACCTACCATGATTATTATTTTTTTGTCATTTAGGAAAAAAAAACTAGTTAGGGTATGTGTGTTATGTTATGGGTATGATTATAAGCCGATTTGCAATACAAGATATAAAGACTCAAACACCATAGATATGTTTTTTTGGTATCATAAAAAATTTTAATCGAAAACTGAAAAGATAATGTTTTTGTTTTATAAAATGAATTGAAAAATATATCTAAATAAAAATTAAAATAAAAGGTTGATGTTCGTTATAATAAGCAAAAAATAGATGTATAAGTAAATACTTGATCTTCATAACTTTTAAGTTTTTTTATTTAATTGTATGACAATAAAAATGAATATTCGTAAGAAAGACAATAATTTAAATTTTAGAGAAAAAAATATTTTTTAGTTAAAATTTTCTTTTCTTAGTAAAGTTTATCGAATACAAATGAAGGTAACTGAAATAGAAACTAGAAAAAAAAATATTGATTTGAAATAAGAGTAAAAAATGCACATCTCTAATAAAAACTCCCTTTTCTTATTGGTATATATTTTTCTTTCATATATATATATATATATATATATATATATATATATATATATATATATATATATATATATAAAAATATGTTTTTTTTTAAGTAACGTTTTTTAAATTAAAACCTATCATAATCTTAAAAGGCAATTTGAATAAAAAAATAAAAAAAATCACAAATTGATAATTTCTAAGTGAAATATAAAAAATATAAAATCTAAGAAAAAATCATATAAAAAAATTATAATAAAAAATATTTAAGTATATATTTAATCTGCATTAAATTTTCATGAGGGGAATTGTTTTTAAAAAATTAAGCAATTAGTTTCATATATAATTATTAATATTATCATTAGAAATTATAATATTATTTGAGAGCTATGACATAATTGAATGATTATTTAAATATTATTTGAATAAGTTTATTTAAAAATAACCCTATTATAAAATGTTAAAAAATAAAAATAATTAGGGTCATTTAAAAAAGACTAAGTGCACCTGGGCAAGAGAAATTAAGTCACATGCCTTGCCCAAAACTATAAAGCCTAGGCTCACAACCTTCTTTGTTTTTTAAAAAGGAGCAGACGATGTGTCCTTTGCCCCTATATAAATATCCTCAATGATGTGTCATCTACCTATAATATTTTTCTACTACTAGAGCTAGCTCTAATGGTTAAAAAATCTTAGTCCAGTTTTTGAATTCCAAATACTCAATTTTCAACATTTCTTACTTATACACATTAAAGAACAATCATATGGATCTCTAGAACCCTATTTAATATGAACTAAGTAACACTAAGAAATTCGTTATAGGTTTTAGGTGATCTAGTGAAAAGACTTAGGGCTAAGGTGGATTTCAAAAAGATATTAAATAATAAGGTATAAGTCTTGATTAATTTAATTCATGTTCAAGAAGTGCTTGTAGGTGGACATTCAGACATTACAAAGAGATTAGAATAAAAAGATTCAAACATGCTAGTTTTGACCTTTCACTATTGTTTTGGTCATAACTGAAGCTACATAAAAAATGTTAATGTGATTCTAGTTTCATTGGAAAGTAGACATCCATATATTTTCAGTGATATATGTCACACATTCTAATTATTGAATATGAGAGAGAACGATGCGTTCAAAATTAGGATTTGATTCTGCTAGTAGATTACAAAAACGACTTTAGTCTTATTTAAATTAGTTGGGGTTTTTTTTTGTTATTATTAGACCTTTCAGAGATATTAAGACCTTTATTTAAAACTTTTTTCATTGAATTATTATTACTTATTAGGTTTATCTATATTGATTAGGGATATTCTATTAGTTTTAGGATTTTTTTCTACTATAAATATTATTTTGTAAAATGTTTTTTTTTAGAAAATACTACTTTTGATAAAGAAATCAACTTTATACCTTCCAATTATCCAAATTTCAAAAATAAAATTTATAAACTAACTCACACATATATCATTTCATCATGTTTGTACCAAAAAATTTTCTAACCGAAAAAAAAATATTCAAGTGCAAGAAACATGCTTTAAAGAACTGAGACAAATCCACAACTTGGATTATAAACAACGATAGTAAATGGGTTTAAAAAAATGAGCAGGATGACCTAAAAAAAGAAAAAAAGGACAAACAAAAACTGACTCAAGTCAACCTAAGTTAGCATGTCAAGCCTGCATCCCAAATCGTGAAGTCAGGATAACCCATAAAAAAAAATCAAGATGTCTAATTCCCCAACAAACCTAATATGAAATTATGAAATAAAAATCAATTAAAAAAGACCTAAAAAAAGCAAAGCCTAATAAGTCCACTAAACCTCACGAGTTGAGTTATACAAACGAGACAACCTAAAAGAAAGCAAAACAACAAAAAATATAAAGTTTAATTCTCTATCAACCTAATATTCAAGGATAAAACCAAAAAAAATATTAATTTTTAAAAAGATGACCTAAAAAAAGACCCAATTAAGCATGGGCTTGCCCATCATACCCGTGATCTAAGTCACGAGACTAAGATAACCTCATAGAAAGAAAATCGAACAAAATCACCTGGTTTAACCTTTCAAACCCGTAATCCGGGTAAAATTAAAAAGGAAAAAAAATGTAAAAAAGAACTTGAAAAGAGTCCAACGTCAACCTAGTTTTAACCTTTGAAATTGTGACCCGGGTTATGGTACAAGATGACTCATTTGGAAAAAAAAAACACGAAACCTAATTCCTAACCAACCCAAAAGTTTGAAGGATGAAATTGAACAAAAAAGCATAAAGAAGGATCCAAAATAAAAAATAACAATCAAGAGGATGATGATTGAATTTGACATTAAAAAAAATGATAGAACACCTTTAAATTTTGGCAAAATAACACGAATGTGGAGGAAAGAGAGAAGAAAAGAAATAAAAGACCACTATAACCTCATTGTCACTTATTCATCAACACACGTTGTACCACTAGAAAGAACTCGTCATACCACTTCCATCGCAATCATGGACAACGTGTAAGCCATCAAGGAAGCCGCATATGCCGTTAGAGCATAGCGACTTCACTACACACATTGGCGCTTGCAATGTGCGCTCCAACAAAGTTGTCCTACCCATCCTTTTCAATCCCTAGAATTGTTTTAGTTTCGAATTTAATCCCCTAAGTCTTCATTGTTTTACATCAATAAAATTAAATTTTATTTTGTAAAATTGAGTATCAAACGCATGTCAGAATTTTTTCCTTACATTGTGAGATCCCTGTATCTAGACAACCGAGAAAAACTATCAAGTCTAATAAAATAACAATAAAAACTCAATGTGAAAGGATTAAATTGAGAAAAAAATAAAAGGCGAAAACACTGAATCTCTCCCCTTCTCATACAATTTAGTCCCTGATTTTTATAAGAAAAGAGTGCCCAAAACTTGTCTAGTATTCAAATCTTGTTATGGTTACTTTATTTGTTTTAGTTCAATTTAATGTTTTTAAATTGAGAGCCAAAATTTATTCCAACAACTCCAATTTCAAATTAATTTAATATAAAATAATTAAAACAAGAAAAAAATAATTGAAAAAAATTAAACTTAAAAAAAAAAAACCAATTTACGAATCCATAAAATTTCCTCTCACAATGCATAATACATAACTTAGCTCTTTTGATTTTTTTTATTAACATGCTTCCTACGTTGCCATCAGAACTCAAAGAAGATTCACTTTTTCAAGACAAGGGTAATCGTTTTAAAAACAATTCCAACTTCTCCGTATAGTACTTGAAGAATCCCTTTATATATATATATATATATATATATATATATATATATATAGAGAGAGAGAGAGAGAGAGAGAGAGAGAGAGAGAGAGAGAGAGAGATCATGTTGCTAAACCATTGAACAAAAACATTTAAAAAAATTCTACGTTTGCTCTCATAAAAATATTGAGAAGAAGTGCAGTAGCTATTGACCAGTCAGCTGCCCCGTCAAAAGAGAAAGGAAAAGGTCAGTCTGAATACGAATTTGGCTATTTATTCGTTACTTTTTGTAGTTGGAAAATATTTTTATAAAATATTAAAATATTTATTTTAAATTAACTTTTTAATCTTTTTAGATTATTTGAATGTTGAGATGTTAAAAATCATTTTATTTTAAAAAGATATTTT
>Ga0325402_1004606_pt1 | contig 12740 bp, 7 predicted proteins | sample PopdelMetagenome_22_FD_207212 | JGI IMG/M metagenome (GOLD analysis project Ga0325402, IMG submission 207212) | Populus deltoides microbial communities from Bellville, Georgia, United States - Xylem-PdKOR-R3 | ecosystem: Host-associated > Plants > Phyllosphere > Stem > Wood/Secondary xylem... | reverse complement strand
GTTATTTCTGTTGTTCACAATCACTGCAACAACGACAGAATCAAAGTCACCACTTTTGCATGCTGCATAAAGTGCCTCAGTAACCTCTTGCGGAATGAAAATCAGGGCACAAAAGGATTACTATGCATAACAAGAAGATATATTGCCAAAACAAATGGCCCAAAAAGTTTATAATATAACCTACCCCAGATACACTTATAAGGTCTTTGGATGAAATTGACGATCCAAATAGGCGAGCAGCTCCCTGCAATAAATAAATGCTGAGGTTCAACTTCAACTGAGGAATGGGAAACTTGAACAGAAGAAAAGGCATGGGCTAATGACTGAACTTTGTTTATTTGTCAACATTGAAGTTTCAAATAAATGATCAAAACTGTTGGGAAAACACAATGGCCATAAAAGTAGGGTTACTAATGTTTCATGTCTTATGCTCAGGATCCCTCACCAATTTGTTCTCGTACACATTCAATTAAAAAAAAGATCAATAAATTCAAAATTCCACATTTGGATCCTTGACTAGGATGATCATTCAAATATCACACACCCAAGGCTTAATAACAGTACTAGATTTTTATTGAAGCACTCCAGGGAAGGGCTTGGCTGAAAAGGTCAATCAAGAATCTCATCTTCGATATTGTGACATCAGAAACTCCAACACATGGTATATTTCTTTTTCAAACTGGCTGATGTTTCTGATCCTGATATATCATAATTGGGCCTAATCCGCAAAAGCTTGAGACTTTGAGATTATGTTTGCACAATAAAACAATCCAATCTAGTGAAACAAGTTTTCATGATAATGAAGGTCAACAAAACTGTCAATCATTTGAAGCAGTATTCTGCAAAGCAAATGGTAAACTTCGATATCATTGAATCATGCTCTGTTCTATCTCATGAAATTTAAAATGCCATAAGAAATTATAATGGGGTTTATAATATGAGCATCACGGTCATGACATGAAGGGGAGGGGGGGATCATCTCTTACTTGCAAGTATGTGATAGCCCGGCAAAGATCACCTTGTGAGATAGAACTCAAGGTTGAGAGAGCCTGCAGTGGTAGATCACATGCTTTGTGCTAGGAAATCAAGCCACCGAACAAATAGGAATGAATGTGACAAGCTTTGCATACCTCTGTGTCCAGAGTGAGGCCTTCTTCATTACAAATGTGCAATATACGACTGCTCGTGATTTCTTCTGAAAGTGGCTTGAACCTGAATTTTGCACATCTTGACGCAAGTGGCGCTATGATCCTGCAAGAATCACAATGACCTAAATTATGGGAGCAAACCATGCAATAATATTTTTTTCTACCCAACAAGTTAATAGATTAGGACTAACAACCCAAGGGCCAAGAGTTCATAGGAAGAAATTTGAAGAGGAATCATCAGTGCATCTAAGCATCACTACATTGACGAACCATACAATGACTCATTGTGTAAGGAAAACCAATGCAAGATGGAGGCCATTTAGATCAGATAATTATTTTGTCACAGGTACTTCGTGCCCAAGGAGAGCAGTTATAAATTTAATCATGGCAGAATCTCCAACAATCATCAAATTATTTATAATGACATATTGTATGACAAAATGGCTCACCTGCAGATGTAATTACATATGAAGAAGAATCTTGTAACTTTGGAGAAAGTTTCCATTGTAAGTCTCAGGGCATTATGCCAAATGAGGTGATATCCATGCACTTCACATTATATTTGTAAATAACCCATCATAAAAGAACAAAAGAAACATGCCTGAGCATCTTCAATCATAGAATCTGCCTCGTCTAGGATGGTAATCTTTTATGGTGGACAAGGGTAACCCCTAAAGTATTGGAAACATGAAGAGCAAAGCGCAATTATGTCCTGAGTGGAAGACAAAAGTTACTGCAAGAAGAAGAATGTATATACCCTTGACACTGATCAGAACCTACAGCCACAGCAGCAAAATCCTTGATCTTAGTCCAAACAACATTGATTCCACGGTCATCACTTGCATTTAGTTCCAAAACCATAGACTTGTAGAGTTCAGGCCTAAGACATAAAGGAATCAACATGCTAAATATGTTCCAGAATGGCATCAACTTTTTTCGCATATTAAAGGAAAGCAGACTCTACAATCTAATACGATAATAGCAGCAGTCAAAATGATAGAAGGCATGAAATCACCAGAACTAATCTCTAAGATTTACACATATCAGGTTTTTCACATGATAGCATCTAGAAATGATCTAAAGGCACCAGAGATCAATTAACATCTTCAAGATGGCAATATAAAGTCAGTAAAAAGAAGAAATAATATCTTTTAATTGAAAATATATTAAAATATTATTTTTATTTATTTTTATATTAATATATTAAAAAATATATATCACAAAAAAATTAAAAAAAAATAGAATTTTAAAAAACACTTGAAATAATACCAAGACCCCCCTGGTGTAAATAGTAACATTTATTTTTAGCGTGCAGGGACAAAGGAAGAGAAAATTTGATAAGAAATTTTTTCGGCTGACCTTCCTTCATTGAAACATGCAATTTGAGAATCTCTATTTGATACGGATAGTTCCAAAGCTCGCAAAAATTATGAACAATATACTTGCAATAATCTACTCCTATCAATAAATAGTAAAACAAGTTGGGAGAATGCTTAAAAGGCATTCATGGAGTATCACATTCATTCTCTCTAATTGCGCTACCTAGCTATAATAGCTAGAATGTATAGGCTTACTTATAGTATTATTGCTCCTTGAAACAATCTCTATTTTGGTTTTGTGAACAATGTTCACTGTATATAAGGAGTACTCTAGTCATAGAAGTGCAGTGGTTGGGACAAGGAAGAAGTGATTCGCGGAGAAATTCGTTGGTGTTGTTGTCGTTCTTCTCGCTTTCTCTAGTTGCTTCTTGATTCTTTTTCTCTTAAAGATCTGCTTTCTCTAAGGGCATTATCTAAAAGGGTTCATGTCTTTTTTCATATTTGTTTGTTTCGCAACCTAAATTTGAAGGCAGCCGTTGAAGGATGAATTGGGACACAGAAACCCAACAAATCTATGGAATTGGATTGAGAAAATGGACCAAGAAGACTCTAACAGCAACAAAGAAAATCAATTTTTCTTTTTAAGTGGCTCAAATCCATGCCCCATATGCCTTGCTCCCTTCTTTCAAAAATCCTATCCTGACACTTGTTTTCATACATTCTCCTCTCGTCTTCTTTTTTTATCAGACATTTCATGTTGGGTATCCACTTTTTTTATCGCCCTTTAATTTACACTAGTGTTTTCTTCAATTAGTCAGTGATTGAGTAGTTGAAGTTGAAAACTTCATGATTGTGTTGTGTGTGATGCATGATACTGAAACTGGGTTGACAGTGTTGTTTGAGAAATTTGACTGTAATTTGGTTTGTGCTTGGCTTGAGGTTACAAGATGCAAGCTTTATGGCAATCAATGTATCTCTATATGAGTGTATGTGGATGGTAATTAAGAGGTTGTGTTCTATGATGTTTAGTCATTTGCTGCTGTCAATTCTTGTACTGTATATAAATCTTGTTACAAATGCATTTTACACTGGACCAGAGTAGTTTCTAGCAAGGAATCTCAGTGGCTTTCTCCTTTTAAATGCCCTTTTTTTACAAATACATTTTGTAATGGACTAAACTGTAAACAATCCTTGCCTTAAATTGATTTTCCTTTTCAAGTTATTGGCTAGGTTTCTGATAATTTACAGTCCCAGTTCATCTTGTAGGGTGATTTTTCGTTTGATGCGTTATTTGGAAACTTGGTAAGTGATATGCTCCCGTCGAGGATTTAACACCCAGAAGGAAATTTAACTACAGGACATTTTCTTATTGGGAGATCAAGGTATCTTCATTACATAGACATTTGGCTTTTTAAAATTGTACATTTATTATATTAGCCTACAACAGTACATTTATTGACGTGCCTGGTCCGAGAACTGAGGCTTCAATTACGAGGTTATGCAGAAAACAATGTTTTGAGAAGCAATGGAAGCCTCTGTCTCTTTATATTGTGGAGTGTTGCTCAATGCTCAGGTCAGGGAAAATACCTCCCTTGAGCACGCTCATCGTGGTTACATTTGATATATAGTTTTAAGAAATTATTTGCTCTGTTTGCTTGTTCAGCATAAGCTCATGTCAGAAATTACTTCTGGTTTGAACGAAGGAACGAATATACCATCAAGGAAAACTTGCTGTGAGATTTTACAATCCATTTGAACATACATGTAATTATGAAAAAAACCAGACATTATCCTATTCTCCACAATGTAATTATGGGAACTTCTATCAATGCATTAGAACTTCTCATGTCTCGTTAAGTAAATCCTAGAACATACATGTGATTATGAAAAAACAAATAATATTTTCTATTCTCCATCCACCATGGTGTCATAACCTAATTTTTGACTATTTTATTTTATTATTATTATTACTATTATTTTATTTACTGAAAAATAAAAAAATAAAAAAAATAATGATGAAAAACAAATAAAAAATAGAGAATAAATTAAAATTTGGGTTAAGGGCAACATGATTGGAAGTTTTGAGACTTAATTGAGCTTGGAATTAATTTAATTAATCAAATCAAGGGCTTAATTGGAGAATTGATAAGTTTTGAGAGATAATTGAGCTTAGAATTAATTTAATTAATCAAGTCAAGGGCTTAATTAGAGAATTGATAAGTTTTGAGAGTTAATTGAACTTGGAATTAATTTAATTATTGAAATCAGGGATGTAATTGAAGAAATACTAAAGTTTGGGGCTAAATGGGGGCAAAATTGCAACAGATTAAAGTTCAAGGATTAGCTTGTAAAAAGCTCCGAAATACAGGGGTCCAATTACAATTTACCCAGGGGCTTGATTACGTGATTGCAGAAATTCAGTGACTAGATTGAAAATGGTCATTCTCATCACACAAACGGCGCCATTTTTAGAAATCATTCATCGCCTTCTTCGTCTCCTTCCACAGGAACAGTTTCTGCAGTAATGGCTTTGAAGCCGTTTCAATTGTAGAGATGTTTGGCATTCTCTGGCTATAAAGATAGAGAAGATGAGAGAGCGCGAGGGAGGAGGGACACGAAAAAACCAGGGGGACGGAGAGAAAAAAAACATAGAGAACAAAAGGAAGAAAAAAAAAAGGAGAGAAGGGACGAGGGAGTGAAGAACGAATAACACAGGGGAAGAGTGGACCGAACAAGAGAAAAGAAAAACGAGGGAGACGATCAAGAACAGAGCCGTCAGGCCTCCCCCCAAGATCTCCCCTCTATCCACCTAAGACTGGTGCGAGGGGAGGTCTGGACTTTCTCATTCTCCCCGTTCCGTTCTCACGAGCTGGCGTTTTTTTGTTAACTCGATTTTGCTGTTGAATAAACTGATCCAATTGTTGGTGCTTGCTTCTGAAAGGTGCAGGAGTTTATGATCAAAGACGAAAAACCAGGGGAAGAGCAGTCCCAAAGAGTGATCAAGTCCTCGTTGCTCCCAGGCTCCTCTGGGTCTCCGGATGGGCCTGAACAACATGTTGCAGTAATGAACGCAACGTTCTCTACACCATGCTCTTTGATGCCTATAGATTCCTGTCAGGTTGGTGCTCACAATCCGATCTTCTTGTAGCAGGCTTCCTGCGTCACCGGAGGTGTATATGTTAAGTCCCAACAGGTTTCCCTTGTCAACCATCATCCTTTCATCTCCTTCGCACTAGAAGTAGCAGTGGAAAATCTGCTCCATCAGCTTAGCGTCTCAGCAACAGCAGGGCAACAAACCAGAAGAGGGGGACACGAAAAAGCCAGGGAGGACTGGAGGAAGAAAAACAGAGAGTGGGGAGAAACATCAGGGAAGAAAAAGGGAGAAAATGGACAGAGGAGGAAAGGAGGAAAGGGGGAGGTCAGAGACGAACAACAACAAAAGAACACAGGAGAAGAACCCCTATCTCCTCCCTCTGTTCAGACCTCCATCACCATCGACCATTGTCTTCGTCTTCCAATAATAACATAAGCAACAGCACAGGAAAGAAGGACTCGAGAAGACACAGAAAAACAGAAATGGAGGAGGAAGCAGCAGCAGTCGGGCAAGCCTCGATCCGTCACCATCGACATCGTCTTCGCCTTCACCCCGCAGCTGCACCAGCCCCAACAGCTCTTTCCCCCACCGTGCTCTTGAGGCCAGCGTCCACCGGCTCTTCAGTCGTGAGAAGTTTCTTCTCCGCCGTGAACAGCAAGCTGAATCGCCAGTCGTGGGCACCATCTCCCTCAGCCTTGCCAGGTAAGTACTTCAGCTTTCCTTCTTTTGGTAAATTAATTACCATGTTACTGTTGCGTGCATGCGCCGTGAGTGATTCAGGCGGGCATGCAACAGTGGCCAGCCGGGTCACTGGTTTGGACCAGTGACCCAACCTTTTCTTTTCTTTTTTTGTTTTTGTTAGACCGTGCTACATAAATAAAAAATAAAAAATAATAATTTTTATTTCTTTTAATCCAGAATTTTATAGATTTATTTACTGGCGCCAGAATCAGGAATACTGTACTTTTTTGGGTTGCTCTATATTTACCAACGTCAGAGTTGGAAATATTCATAGATGAATATTCATTGACGCCAGAGTCAGGAATAATAATACTGATTTAAATTATTTTATTTTAATACTATGTAATATTTACCAACGTCAGAGTTGGAAGTATCCGTTGTTTAATATTTACTGGCGCTAGAGTCAGGAATATTATAAACAAATTATCATAGCATAAACTAATAAACATTTAGCAATTTAAGACAAAACCAGCAATGCAGTCTGCCTCAGACAGAACGTTTAAGGGGTAATAATATCTTCTCTTTTATGTAACCATTCCCGAGCCATAGAATCTTTTTTGACCAGTTAGGGTTCCTAGTGACCATAATATTAGGTGGCGACTCCTTGAACAAGACATTTTCCCTAAAAGAACAAGATGCCAGAAATTTGTTCTTTTCTTGTAAAAATTTTAGGGTCGCCGCGATGTTGGATGCGACAGAATGGCGACTCCACTGAGGACACTTAGGATTAAGCATTGTCTTTTGTCTTATTACTGCTATTTTGTTTGTTGTGTTTATTTGTTTATTCTTCTTGCATTTACTGCTTTAGCATGCATCCTTGTTTATGTTGCCATGCATCACTTTGAGAGCACACACTTTACATCCTAGGATAAGTGGGGGAGTAACGGTACCTTAATGGTTTTAGCCTAGGTAAGACTCGTGAAACCATCCAACTCTCGCTTGATTGCTTACTTGGAAGTGGTTGATATGTCAAACTGATATTACTCAGGGCCTCTATCTTCACACTACTTGTAAGCCTCATATCGACCTTTCGAGGACGATCACTGAGCATGCGAGAAACCCTTTGAAACTAGATAGTGACCAATCCCTTGATGCACTTAACAATTAGGATCTTCCTACTAGGTTGTCACCTCGTGAAGGGCAAGTTTGCATTTTATACGCATTTTTTAATCAATATTTTTGCATAAATTGCATGATTTACATTTAGCAGGTTCAAATATAGGTTCCCTATTGAAACCCATCTATAACACTCGTTCGAGAAAAAGATAAATGAAAAACGAAGAAAGAGCCCAATTGAAAACTGATTTACATAGTCCGGGAAAAACTTGTTTTTTTTGTCACTCATCTTTTTTTTTTAATTTGATCACTTCACATTGTTTTTTTTGTTTCCTTGATATGAGGTTCATGCAATATCAAGGGAAAAATTTCTACATTTGGTTAATACTCTATTTGGCAAAATAAAATAAAATTTTGTTAATGTAAAATAATTAAATGTTAAGAGACCAAAATTGAAGCTAAAAAAATATGGTGGGTTGAAGTAAACGGGAAGGGACAAGTTGGTTGGATTTTGCAACCCTTAGAAAGAGTTTGGCTGCGTGCTAGCTTCCACGTTTTAATACCACCACAGATATCAGCTGTTTGGTAAATGATAAACCATTATTTACTGTTAATGGGACCTACCAAAATTTACATATGCGTCTGCGTTCCGTTGAAAGCAGCTCCAAGCTGCTTTACCTGCGTCTGCATGGTAACCAGTGAAGTTTTCTTCAAATTGTGTCTCAGCGAACAGTGTACCTTGTCATACAAAGACTGTTCTCATTTAATAATTTTTCCATCCTTGGATATATATATATATATATATATATATATATATATATATATATATATAAAGTGAATTGCACTGTTCACTCAAAACAAATGAACAGTGCAATTCACTAGCACTTTTTTTTTCCAATGTGTTTATTTTTTGTATTTAAAAAAAAAACTAGTTTATAGTGAATTAAATTTACTCGTATTGTGAACAATATTTTTTTCTCGAAAAACTAATGTAGAGTAAATTAAATTCACTCGCACTATAATATCAAATTAATTTTATTCTTTATAATATTTTATCTAAATTTATTACACGCTCAAAAAATTATGGAAACTATAGTTCTTGTCGGATGAATTTTGTACATAATGGACTTGTAGATGGTTTAATGGAATAATAAAAAATATTTTATATAAAGTATTATTTATTTCATGATATAATAGCAATAGTTAAATCTACAATATTTAAATTAAAAACCATCAATATTAAAATATATTTTTTAAAATTATTTTATAACCTCAATTTCAAAAGCATTCTTAACCAAACACATTAAATTATTTTTTGTTCAACCTCAATTTCAACCACAATTTTAACCAAACACCTATTTTTTCAAACCAATCTCAACTAAAAATACTTTTTATAAAACAACTTTTTTCAAACCACAACAGCTACCGCAATACTACTCTTACACCAGAGTATGAAAGGGGTCGTCTCATTCTAGGGGCACATGAGGCTTCCTACCATGGCTGCAAATCACCATCATTGGTGGTGTTAGAAGCAATGCGACAAGGGCTTTCTGGTGAGATAGTGCATGACGACGGAGGAGCTGCAATGAGTCTTTAAAGTATAGGTGATTATTTTCAGTTCGATTCGGTTTTTATCAAAAAAAGTAACCAAAACCGGTTTTTAAAAAAAAAAACAAAACCAAACCAAAACCAGTTCAAACCGACCGGTTTCGGTTTGGTTCGATTATTTTAGGGAAAAACCGGTCCAAACCGGTTTGGCTCGATTTTTTCCGATTTGACTCGGTTTTTTTCGGTTCAGTTCGGATTTTTTGGTTTCGGGCTTATGAAACTGAACTGGTCGGTTTTTTTAAAATTCTAATCGGTTTAATCAGATTTTTTCATGGTTCGGTTTTTTTGGTTATTTTTTTCCGGTTTAATCGGTTTTTTGATTTTTTTGCTCACACCTACTTCGAAGGCCTTTTCTTTTTTCTCCTCCTTATTTTTTCTCTCCTCTCCTTGAACTATCTATCCAAAATTAAAAGGTGTCCTGTCATTTTATTTTTATATCAAATTTAATCCATTTTTTTATTGCTATTTTTTGTTTTGGATCCTTTTGAATTTGATTTTTTTTATTTCATTATTCAATATTTATTACATAGTTTTATATATAATAAAACACATTATTAGACAAGATGTCATCCAAAAAGCCAATAAGTTCTATATTTGGAGAGTTTTGGCTTTTCACTTTTGAGAGTAAGATTCATAAAGATCCCACATAAAGTTGTCAAAATCATAAGTTGACTCATAAAATTATATGATTTTACAAGTCAACATATAGTTATTGTGGAAAATCACGTTAAAATAATAAAATTCAACTAAAATAATGTAAAATTAGTAAAAACATGATTTTATGGTCGATTTTACGTAAAATATAAATACTACCCCAATTAACTCTCTTTCTCCCTCAATTAAACCAAACAAAACCCTAGTCAATGTAATTATACAAAAGGATATCGTCTCGCAGTCTCACTCGTGCTGCCAAGGTGCTGGAAGCCTACAACAACTCAGTGGCCAAACCCTAGTTTTCTCCAAGGGTACATATTGTTCTAATCAATCTCTGATCTTTCATCTTCTTATAATTCTTTTTGGTCCTATAAAGAAATGATTGCGAAGGATTTATTTTCTTCTATATTCTTTTTCTTCATCAACAAAAAGCCTTACTAGATATTATCTTGGTTTGATCTCATTTTTTTATATATTCAATTTTGCTCAATCAAAATTTTTTTTGCTCGAACCGATTAAATTTAGGGATTTTTTTCTTTTAATCGGCGATGTTGCTTACTATATTATTAAATTAGTTTTTTTTTTTGTTATAGTTAGATACTTAGATGTGGTGGCTCCCGTTCTTGTTAACTTGAAGAAACCAGTAGTCTTAGTCAAAGTGAATGCCGATAAGTATACTCGTCTTGCTATGAAAAACAAAGTCAAGTATATATCATCTACTATCTCTTTTCTATTTTATTAATTTTATTTATTTTCTATTTTTATGATATTGTGTGCATTTAGATAATGAATTTGTGTTGTTGATTTCCATATGGAATCATGATTGGTTAGATAAGAATCGAATATTTTCCTTAAATTTTTCCTTTTAAACTTTTTTTTATATTATTTGGTTAGACAGAAATTGAATCTTTGTTTCTAGTCTTTCTTGGTTCATTTCATAACATTTCATTATTGCTTAGGAGATGGAACCTTGAAAACCAAACAATTAATCATATTTTTATGTTCAAAAAATAGATTGGCAAATCCTCTTTTATTCTTAACCCAACAATTTGAGTTTATAAGTTTGATGTTATTTATTAATTGTCAAGTTCTTTGTCATTAATTCCAAATTACTTATAATTTTATGATGTATTTTTACCATCTAAGCTTAGATTACATTTTTCATGTTGTGTAAAAAAACATTCAAATTTTGATCATGTATGACCATGTAACCATGCATGACACTAGTATTTGATCATGTAAAGATATGAACTCGTATGAAGTAAAACTTGGATATTGCAGTGATTTATAAATCACCACACTAGCATTGATCATGTAAAAACACATACTCTTATGGAATAAAAATATCCTTAAATTCTCAAATATATGAGGTTGCATGGTCACACTGAAACAACAAATTCGCATAGTTTTCAAAAATAGAAAACAGAAAATGTTTCACAAATTCATTAATGTTTGCACCCATTCATCACAGTAAATCGCAGCTTCGAGGTTCCGCCTCCCTTATAATCTAAACCTTTTGTCTTCTAATTGCCATTATTGACTGCTGATATTTCACTAATTTAGTAACTGGTCTGGAAGGGTTTGATCGACTTGAGATCGCCGACAAGTCCAGCAACGGAGCCAGCAGCGGCAGCTATACTGATAATGAGGCAAGCAACACTTAGGATCTGCAGGCAGAGCCATCTTGTGCTCCACTTTCGTATCTTCTTTTGTACAATATACATCTCCACAGGGAAGTAAACCGTCAACGGCCAAAATCCCAAAGCCCCAAGTAAACGAACTATGTCATTAAAGAAGGGAAGGAGCATTGAAATCACAGTGGTGAGGACCACAAAGAGGGTCCTCCAAATCATTCTAAAGAGATTGAGATTGTAGGGGCGGAAACCAGGAATCGGGATTTTGATGTCTTTCGTAATGAATTCACTATCTGGAAATCTTTGAGCTGCTTCTTTTTCGATGAAAGCATAGAGAGGTTGGCAGGAGAACTGGTATTTGCCAACAAGGTGAATCACCATGGCAGCATTGGCAATATCAAGAAGCCAGTATGGGTTATAAAAGCCAAATCCAGTAAGGAGGTTTTCAGGGGACAAGTCCCCAAAAGCAGCATATCCAAAGCAACCACAGAACATGTAGAAAAGGGTTGTGACTGCAACACTTATTAGAGTTGCTTTCTTCATCGTCTTGGCTTCTGTAGGTGGGGCTTTGACTGTGTCCTGTCATGAAATGGACCGAACAATTAGTCAGTTTAATTGGCAAAGCATAAAACAAATGAGAGAAAATATATTTAGCTCATATACCTGAATTTCAATGAGGATCATGGAGTAAGAATAGGCAAAAGCGATGTCACCAAGTGCTTGAAAGCTCCTCCATATCTTTTGGGTCTGTGTCACAGTGCCAATGCTTATTCCAGTGAGACTTCCCATGACTCTTTTATTTTCTACAACTTTACCAATGCCGAGTCCTACACCAATTGATGAATAAGTGAAGGACATGACTGCAGCGACAAAAGAGAGCCAGTGTAGCTGATCAAATCCAGGAATCTGAGACAAAAGTATCTCAGCTACGCCAAAAGCTATCATATATGGATAGGCATTCATGTGGCATGGATCTTTTCCAGCACTCTGGTGGAAGCAATTAGACCTCTTTATTGCCCTGTAGTCAAAAGACAAGAACCAATGAGACCAACAATAACAAGAAGAAGAAAGCAAAGTTAGTTACAAATTCTTGGTTGAACTGAAACTTACATCATGCTTATAGAAGATGCAATTGTGTAGCCAATGGCAACACCAAAAAGGTTCACATACTGCACAAATCCACATATTTTAACCTTTCCTCCACCTGGGAAAATTGTAAAACAATTAGAACGCTTAAAATTAACCACTATAATCTAATTAATAATACACGTGTTAGTAAATTTACCAAGGTTGGCCCGAACAGCATCCATGTAGGTGTAGTTCCTCTTGCCATTGACAGGATCACCAGAGCGGTAGCAGGCAGAGAGCAGAATAGAAGTATAGTAAGTGACAAGCGAGAACAAAAGCATCACAGCTGGTCCAGCAATCCATCCAAGCTGACCAATAGCCCAAGCCAAGGAGAGAACTCCGGACCCAATAACAGCTG
>Ga0325402_1004603_pt1 | contig 12741 bp, 5 predicted proteins | sample PopdelMetagenome_22_FD_207212 | JGI IMG/M metagenome (GOLD analysis project Ga0325402, IMG submission 207212) | Populus deltoides microbial communities from Bellville, Georgia, United States - Xylem-PdKOR-R3 | ecosystem: Host-associated > Plants > Phyllosphere > Stem > Wood/Secondary xylem... | reverse complement strand
TTTAATTTTTCTTTTTAAATAAGTAGAACTACTAAATCGTTTAATTAATTAAGATCCATACGAGTTGAGAATTAATATACCTTAAATAAATTGGAGGCGGTTGTGCTCCCGAGGGGGGGATTTCTTCAAGTGCGTGGTTTCCTTCCGGTTAGGTTTCATGTCATCTTGCACATTTTGCGAGAGGGAATAGAAATCTCTTTGCATTCATGTGAATAGCCTTGTCCAGATTAATCTTCAATCATGTTATCGATCGCACAGCTTAAAGTTGATAATACTGCACTATATTATACACACAAAAAAAAAACATGGTGAAAACCTGGCGATTTTCTTCCTTTTGCACTCTCTTTCATTGAAAGGTCTGTTGGCATATTAGAAATAAATCGAATTTCAAAATTCAAAGCAATCAATCCATGCATTATCCAAAGAAGATACATAGAATCATCACGATGGGCCAACCCAACTACCATGTATATCCATGCTAGCTATCATGGCAATGTTTCCAATCGACCATTATTGGACCTGGAGGAGGATCACTAGGTGACCTCTAAACAGGCAAGCTTGAATCTTTTGTTAGATATTCTGCAGAGAAAGCCATCGAAGTGCGGAATCAGTGAGCCATCCCTCTCATATACATGACTCTTAGGCTCATGGGGGTGGCTCAGCCTAGAACCTAAAATGGATGAAACACCGGTGCTTTTCCACACATGACTATGCGTGGCCTACCATTGGCTATAATCCTTCCAAATAGTTGCCAAATCATGCAAGAAAAAAGGCCCCTATCTAATCTACTCAAGTCAGGCTACAATGATCCACTGAACGTATCTAACTTATGACAAGACGTCTTCGAGTGAACATCCATCGAAGGAGAAACACCATCTAGCTTATTGCTTCCCGATCCGAAATAATATACAGCCGCATGGTGTCTCCACAGCGTTTTATAGATGAGAAGTGGCAGATTGTCTAGTCCTGATCAATAAAAAATGACACGTACAATGGGCAGTACGTAGACTTTTCTACTCAAGTTGTATTCTAGCTACTCCATAATGGTAATTAAAATATAATTCACTGAACATTCTATATATCTCAAGTTGACTTGCATTAAAAGGGCACGTAACATCAAGTTTACTAGCTAAATCTCTTACCCGCACAAGCTTTAAAGATTGCGATTACTTGCGAAGAAGTGGATATATAAGTTAGCATCTGTGTAGAGCGAGCGTGATCTATGTTTTCCACTCATTCTAGCTCAAACATTTTATCTGCCGCAGAGATTTCTGTACCCAAAGATTCCCAACTCATTATCAACATGAGGTCAGCCATGAAATATTGTTCGGCATGATTTGACACTCCAGCAGTTCACTTTTAATTTTCTAAAATTAATTATCCACTAAATACATATATTGTATAGCAATAGCATAAATTCTTATGCATCTTTAACAGCATTTCTATTAAGTTTAGTGGCAATTATGATACGCTTTTACTGCCATCAAATGTAATAACATTTATTTCATTGCCATTAAAACTCCAATGGTATGCTGCAATACGTACGTGCCATAACATCCAACATCAGTAATGATCTATCCTGATTTTCTTGAAAATTAATATGATGCTTTTATTGTTAAACATGTGGGTTATAAAGCCATTTGCTTGAAATGTTGTATAGCATGTAGCTACAGTTTATATAGCTATCAAACAATTGTCACTGCAATTCATTTTTATGAGTATGATTATCGTAAACCATTTGAAAGTGTTGTCACTTAATTCTTAGGCATATAATTTCCAGAATTCCTAACAAAGATCGTCAGAAATGGTTCAAATTTAAAGATAAAGCATTCTTCAGCAAGAGTTTCTAGGATGACATGCAAGAGAAAGGCAATTAATGACCTTATTACTATCTCCATTCCCCAAAGAAAACAAATACTGAGGTCACAAATGCTGTGCCCTAACTGTTTTGTGGCATCACAGCATGGATGGAAGAAAGCTTCAAACTTATCGGTGATCTCTAAGAGATTCTCTATAGTCAAGTCAACTGTACGTGTATGCATCCAGTACACAATTATGAAATTCTATACATTGCATTTACCCAGTTCAATTTTGTATGGGGGGGCCTCTCTCTCTTCTTCATATTATTTTACAAAGGGATTGTAAAAAAAAGATAAGGAAACTGGAATTTATAGGGACAACACAATATCAATATGAAAGAAAAAAAAGGATGGTTGGAGGTGGAAATCAAAATCAAATCAAACCTTTTGGAATTATCCCACAAAACAAACAATAGTAGATTTGTTCCCGGATGCCCAGGATTATGCTCAAATCCACCTACATATAGCCCAAGGAGGAGGCCTATAAGCCATAAAGCTGACCATTTGATTCCGTTTTTGGAACATACGGCGGAGTGTGGTTGTAATCTTAGAACACTGAAAATAGTGATATTGATCCTCACCCAATCAGCACAAGCATACTGTTGCTCTCGTGGATATACTCATGTTTCACTTCCATCCTACTTGTCTAAATTTCTTCCACTCCAAACCTTGTTGTAATATTTCATAAAAACACTCTATTCGAATACACATTTCAGTAAATTTATCATTTTTTTCATTATTAAATTGATATTTTTCATTATTAAATTGACTTGTTGATTAATCTAAGATTTTTTAAATATTAGCAATAATAGAATGCAATGAGTTGATTCCGGATATCACAAATTTTTTTTTTTTGCATAGTTAAAAAAAATTGATAAAGTAACATAATGAAAAAAATATTTAGGGATATAGCACAGTTTTAAACGCGGATGGAAATTGTGACACATGGGTTATAGATGTCATCTGCAACTCTTATTTCATATTTGTCATCGACGACTTCATTTAAAATTTATAACCAAAAACCCTTTCCTCTCCTCTCTCTCCGCCGCAAAACACACGCACAACATCACAAGATCACCTCATCTATTTTTTAGCCAAATCAGCCACCACCGACACCATCCACATTCTATATTTAGAGGTATATTGAACGTTTTTTCTCTATCAATTTGATGCAATTTATGCTAATTTGATTTTATATAATGTTATGGTTTTGAATTAGGGATTAGGTTAATTGGATATAATTCGAGTTAATAATATTCGAGTTAATAATTATGTTGTTTAGTAAAATTATAAATGATTTTGGGTTGTTGATTGTGCATTAACAAAATTATTTTGTAAGAGTTAATGTTAATTTAGGTTAAATTATGGATTATACAAAATTACTTATAGAATAATAATATTAGCTATGAAATACATGAATTTGATTGATAATTTTGTTATGGTAATGAAATTTGATTAATGTAGGTGTTCGTTGGTTAATTTGATGAATTTAGGTTTTAGAAGATTATATTACCGTTATGGTTTTGTTGATCAATTATACACTTTGATTACCCCAATATATTAATAAATTAAAATTGTATTTTGTTGTGCTATTTAACATATGGTAATTTTGAAATATTATGCTTCCATTATGGTACCATTGTCAATACCAACAATGATATCACTTATAATGGAAGAAACCATGAATTCCTAACTGCTATATTAGACATAGTTATCTAGAATGTTATGTAATCGACTTAGTTAGAATATCTAAATATCTTAAGATGGTATTTGCATAGGGGATATCACCAAAGGTCTAATTCATGGGAAATTTCAAAATTAAAAGGACCACACATATATCATAACCCTCTTGTTTTACAACGTCATCGTCAAATTGATTTAGATCTAGTTATCGAGGTGATGTCGAAAATTATAAAGAGGGATTGAAGTGCTGACATTGCAATAATTCAAGGTACTATAGAAAGAGGTTATGAACATGAAGTCTCCTATTGGAAGCCATGGATGACTAAACAAAAAATATTGGAGCGGTTATTTGGTTAACATGAAGAGTCGTTTCAAAACCAACCTATAATGCTACAAGCCATCAGAATCCAAGAATAAGTGTCACTTGGTATAATAAAATGGTTGATGGTAATAAAAAAAAATTGGGAGAACATTTTGGGCATTTTGTGCTCCAATTGATGGGTTTCAATATTGTTGTCCTCTAATTCATATTGACAATACTCATTTTTATGGTAAATACAAGGCAAAGTTATTGGTTATAGTTGCTTATTGTGCGAATAATAGAGTTTATCCATTGTATTTTACTATTGTCAAAGAAAAGAGGAACAATAATTGAAGCTGGTTTTTAGATTTGCTTCGTCGATATGTGATTGGTAGTCATACTAGGTTATGAATTGTATCAGATAGACATGCAAATTAAGAATTCTATGGCATGGATTTTTTCTGAGCCTATTGGATATCATCAAAATTGTTCACAACACTTTGTGAGTGACTTCAATACTATGTTAAAAAATATTGCTTTGAAAAATATATTGCATGGGATGTGTACAAATCCTTTTAAATAGGAGTTTGACATTTTATATGAGCATTTGGTGGAGACTGATGATGCAATTAGAGCATTTCTAGAAGTAGAACCTAAATAAAAATAAGTACTGACATATGATTTAGATGGTCGTCATTATGGAAATATAGCCACGAGTTTATCAAAAGTTTTTAATAATGTTTTAAAAAAATATATGTGGCTTGCTTGTATTGGTTATAATGAAGATAATATTTTTTAGGTGTAATAAATATTTTGTGGAGTGTAAAGAAAATGTTGAAGATTTTTGGAGTCATGGTATAATGTGGCCTTCAAAAGTCCTAGCTGAAATACTTGTTAATGCGACAACTTCTAAATCATATTTAATATCTCTATTTTATATTAGAGGTGAGATATTTCAGTCTAAGACACCTCCAACAACTAGTGTTACAAGAGAAATGTAGGAAATTTTTAACATCAATGAAGTAACTTATACTTGTGGGAAATGATAATTGTATCATCGACCATGCTCACACCTAATTGCATGTTGCACTTTACAAAATATAGATTATGTGCAATTTATTGATGATTTCTACTCCAACTTGAAATACAAAAATGCATATAGTCCTTGTTTCAACCTTTATCCGATACACCATTGTGGCCTGCATATACTAGTCCAAATGTATATGGATGTCGAACTAGATGATGAATGGATAAAGGTTGAAGGAATTCCACTCATTTTCATAATAAGATGGAATCAAGAGAGCAGAACTCGTTGAATATATGTGGCATATACAATCAAGGTGGTCATAATAGAAAAACTTGTGAAACTAAATAGTATATGTTACTTTTTATATTTTTTTTAAATTATGTAAACTTCAATTATTGTTTTTAATTCAACTATATGGATGATCAATTGTACTTCAAAGGCTAATAATTTGTTATTTAGGACCTCGAGGAAGATATGGTTTAGGTGTAAGAGGAATTGATTAGTGATTCATGCATTTTACTTAGATATTTTGGATGCTATAAGAGATCATATTCTTGAGGATCAGCATCTGATGATTGATATAGATATATACACGAGATGGTATATGTATATTACATGTTGTTTCGTTACACCTTTCTTGTCATGTTTCTCGAGGCGTCCATCAATCCAATTAATTATATGCCCCGATATCCGAGATAGAATCGATCGGTATATAATATTTTTTTAAATACAACATTTATTAAATATCATATTAATGTTATTATAGATGACGACTACCAACTGGTTTTTTAATCTATGTATATAAATTTATTACTTGGTACGAGAGGTTAGGAAAGCAGCAATGACTATATGTGAAAGTGTCGATGGGATGAAATGTATTATGGCTACCACTACACTCGATTTATATCATGGTGGACTTCAAGAGCAGGGGTGATCATTTTCGGTTCGGTTCGGTTTTTATCAAAAAAAAAGTAACCAAACTGAAATTTTTTTTAAAACAAACCGAAACTAGTTCAAACTGACCGGTTTTGGTTCGGTTTGGCTTTTTTAGAACAAAAACCGGTTCAAACCGGTTGGGCTCTGTTTTTTCAGTTTGGCTGGGTTTTCAGTTTTGACTCGGTTTTTTCAGTTTGGCTCGGTTTTTTCATTTTGGCTCGGTTTGTTTTCTGGTTTTTCTGATTTTTTTCAGTTTGGGTTCAGTTCGGTTTGTTTTTTTCTATTTTAGGCTTATAAAACCAAAATCGAACTGAATCGGTTGGTTTTTTCAAAATTCTAATCGGTTTTTTTTCACGGTTCGGTTTTTTTTGTTATTTTTTTCCAGTTTTCTCGGTTTAATCAATTTTTTGATTTTTTTGCTCACCCCTATTCAAGAGGTTGGAGAGGCTGAGTGTTTTGAGGTGGTATTAGTTAAAGAAAAGATTGTTTAACATGGGAGTGTTAGGGATCTTGTTCTATCCACAGGCATCACAAGCCCATCATCAGGTATACAAGGCTCATCCATGAGTGTCCTAGGTCCATCAACGAGCTGAGATAATATTGGTCCCCCTTACATTTACATTGATATTACAGACTCGTCCTCAAGTTAGATAAGTTATGGTGATGCTCTAGACTAACCCACAAGAGCTTTAGGCCCTTCTACGAGCTAGGGTGATTATTAAATATATATACATGTTATTATATGTTATGAAAATTATGAATAAATGTATATTTAGTTTAATTTTAATAAAATGTTATGTTATTTTATGTTAATTGTTGGTATAATTTTGTTATTTATGATTGAAGATGTTATGTGTTGCTTATGTGAATTGTGTTATGTGCTGACGGAAAACTGGTTATTTGAATTGTGAAAATTGTAATTTTTTTGGGTAGGGAGTTGATGACAATTGTCTTAGGATGAGTCTCTTAGTTATGTCGCAGATAACATCTGCGACTCGAGTGTGGCAATTGGCATCTGTGACTCTCAAGTGTGTTATGTGCTAATGAAAAACTGGTTGTTTGAATTATGCAAATTATGGTATTTTTTTTCATGGAGTTAATGGCAGAAGAAATTGCCTTAGGATGAGTCTCTTAGTTGTGTCATAGAAAACATTTGCGACTCGAGTGTGGCAATTGGCATCTACGACTCTCGAGTGTGTTATGTGCTGATGAAAAACTAGTTGTTTGAATTATGCAAATTATGGTTTTTTTTTTCATGGAGTTTATAGCAGAAGAAATTGCCTTAGGATAAGTCTCTTAATTAAGTCGCAGATAATATATGTGACTCAAGTGTGGCAATTGGTATTTGTAACTCTCGAGTCACAGATGAACAATGTGAGTATGTGACTATCAAGTCGCAAATGATATTTGTGACTCTCGTGTTGTAGATGTTACATGTGACTCAATCAAGTATGCTAGATCTCTAAATATTCTTTCGTCAATGCTATTGCACTAATTTTTTTTAAATGTGCTAAGTTTCACTTTTAAAAAGTATTATGCACTACAATATCAAACACACATTAATAAGTTACGTTGTACTTGTTTTGTTGTTTATATATGGTTCTTACCAAACTTTGTCAGTTGAAACAATTAGTTATATGGTAGGAATATCTTTAAAATATCAAAACCAAATAGTTCATCCTTACCTTTTTCTTAAGGAACCAAAAAGTTCTATTTGAATTGATAACATGTTTAGGAAGCTATAGTTTTTTACTCTCTTTTAGCTTCCGAGACCTTTTTTTAATCAGTTAGATGAAATTTCTAAAGCTATTTTAAAACCTACTTGATAATAAAATCATGTCATATAAATGAAAATTTTTAGATTTTTTAGTGTTATTTAACATGTTAACATCATGTATTACCAAAGTCAAATTACAACCTTAGCCACAACAAGAGATACTACCATATCAAATGGACATTGAAAACTCTTTTTTTCAAGGGGGAGTTTGACAATGAAATAATTTAGAGTCAACGACATTTGCAATGTTTGTGAGGTAGGACCCTTGCATAGGTACTCCTTCTTATCCCTTTTCACAATCATGGTGTATCTCAACCATTTCACATATATATTTTTTTAATTATTATACAAAATATTAAATTTGGGCGGCATATGGATGCCATGTGAATGATCATAAAGATTTGTCTTTTTTTTATGCATGGAAAATCTTTTGAGTTCTAACAACTGATTTATTTGATTGGTCACGGAATGTCGCAATTAAAAATTACATTGGATTTTTCAAAATTGTTATTGCTTTTTATAATTAGGTTGTTAATCTTGTTTGCTAAATGGTGCTGTGAGTCAATGAAGATAATCATACATGTGTGATTGTTTTCAGGTTAAGATTATGACATTGTTTAGGGGATTTTTTAAAAATTAGCACGGTAAGTTAAAATTTTTAGCAGAATAACACAATATGAAAAAGACTTGGTGAAATAACACACTTTCACCTTGTCGCGCTTCTGAAGCGTGAAATTTACTAAATGTCATTATTTCTAAGTGCAACAAGATAATTTTCACACTTTAGAATAGCAAAATTTAAACATATCACTCTTCTAAAGCGCGATAACTTAACATGTAGCCCCACTGCCAATCCTCTAACTCAATCGGTCGACCGGTTGATCCAATCATATTAAATGGTCGATTGGTTCACGGAAAAACCATAATATACATATGTTTTATGAGTCAAAATATACATTTTGTCAAATTTGTGGCTAAAAAATCAACTCTAATTAAAATTTTAAAAAGTTGTTGTTCATAGTTGTCCTCTGTTTTTCAGTGTATATGATGCAGTCGGACTTGCGAATGAGTGATTGTGAACAGTTAGGTGTGGGTCTGCCATAACTAGATGAGGATTTGCCCCATATAGATTACGTGGATGGCCTAGCAAATGCATTTATGTACCAGTAGGATAGGTCTAGGTCTAAGAGGATTTCTAGTCGCGTTAAACCATAATTATGGCTAAAAAAGGCCATAACTTTTGATCCGACCGTTGGGTCGTGCTTAAATTTTTACAGAGGTTTTCGAAGGTTGTTTTCCTTATAATGGTTATGAAATCACTATTACGACCGTTGGGTCTTTAGATTTAAAAAATATCACCCTAGGCCCCGATTTTAGTGATTTTCTTGTTATTTTCAAACCGGTTGACCGGTTTAATTGACCATTAGGAATCGGTCAACTAGATAGTTCTGAATTTAATTGATGTCACGGTTGTGAACCGTAATCTCAATTACAATTTTGTTTTGGTTCTTAACCGTGACATTTAATTGATGTTATAGTTCAAAATCACAACATTAAAAACATGTTATTTCACCAAAACATTTTGTTGTTATGTTAATTCACCATTTATTTTTATTTTGTATTCTAATTGCCCAATTTATTCTTGTTTAAGAGTGTTGTTAAACTGTATTTTTTCAAGTTTTTGAATTTTTTTAAGTTTTAAATTAATAATTTTTAGTGTTTTTTTATTGTTTTGATTTACTGATATAAAAAATATTAAAAAATATTATTTTTAATATATTTTTAATCGAAAAACACTTTAAAACAAAATTTCATCCACATTGAAAAACACTACAATTTCAAACATAATATAAAATGAGAAAATCATGCATAGACTTACAATTTACATATTTCATCTGCAATGCTATATAATTTAGATACTCAATATATATAGAAATAAACAAAAAATTATATATAGTGGAAGTTGATAACTTTGAAAAGTTTGCATACAACATTGTGGAATATTTTTGTTTCCAAGTGTTCTATCCCTCAATTCATCTTATGTTTTAGATAGAGAAAGACATCGATAATAGTTTCCTTTTGAAAAAAATATATATGCAGTCACTGCCATCATGTTTAAGGTCAATGCATCGCGGCACAATAATCATTGGATGGCAACACATAGCAGCCATATAATGGCCATATTTTTAAGCATCATCAACCGGAAGTCTCAAGGCACCGGTCGGTATTTAAGAATATCTCAACAGGTTCGCTGCAACTTGTAATGTATGTTGCTGTCTGAAAACGTACAATCTCAGGGAGGCAGATCTGGACTACCAATTCTGAACTGGTTGTATTAATTGCTGAAGTTTCAATATCAAAGTATACCTGATTTTTTACTTGTCAAATTTATGGTTCCCATGGGTAAAAGAGTCGTACACTCAGATTGCATGGACCCGATTGAATAAGCAATTTCAATGGTAAGATTGCTAAACCTGTCTACACTCTCTGTTTTTTCTTTGTTCATGTACATGCAGAAACTGGAGGAAAAAAAAGGTAATATCCTTAAGTTAATCAAAGGGTCTATACAAAAAAAATTAAGACCGAAATCTAATTTGAATAAACATTATTATGATAAAAAAAATACAATCTGAATATAAATACTTGAGTTATTAAGTAAATTTTCAAGATATAGAATATCAATGCTTAGAGCACTTCACATTGCATTTCATCTATTCATGCATAGAATATCAATGCATCTAGTTCTTGGAACATGTTCAGCAATAAAATCATTTACACTGTCAATTTGTATGGTTTAATTTTCAGGTGAGAGCTTTGAAGCGTCTGCTGCAAGAGAAGCGAAGGAGGAAACATGTTTGGATATCGACAACATAGAGGTCCTTAAAGTTACCAACAACCTTCTCTATGAAAAACCAGAGTCGTCACAGTACATTACAATCCTTCTGCGAGTAGTCTTGGCCAATCCTGAGCAGTTGCCTTAAAATATTGAGCTTAGCAAGTGTGACGGTTGGGATTGGTTTGAATGAGATGTTAGAGAATAATATAAATGATATCTTAGGATATCACATAATAGTTTAAGCTATTAAGTTGAGATGGTTCTTTGACATGGTATCAAAGTTTTAATGACCAAACGGTCATGAGTTCGAATCTCATCATCACTATTTATTTGATAAAAAAAATTAAGCACAAGGTAATGTGGGTCTGTGCAAGTTTCAAGCCCAAAGGTCTTTCACTTGAGGGGATGTGTTAGAGAGTAATATAAATCATATCTTGAGACCTCACCTAACAGTTTAAGCTATTAAGTTAAGATGGTTCTTTGACATGGAACAACCTTCCTCCTTAGCCATTGTTTTGGCCATTAGAAGAGTTGTTACAAGATGGCTTTAGTCCATTCCCGATAGGGAAGTTTTTGTTAGAGACACACATCGACTTGCTATTGGCTTTGAGCATTTGGATTTGAATCCTCTTGCATTGGTCATAACACAATTGATCATGTTTACTAAATTTCTGAGAGATCGTATGAAACAAATAAAAAAACAACTAATTGAAATACGTTGTAATTGCAAAGCGAAAAACAATGAATAAAAATGATGTTAGCAAGATCGATTTTGTGTGAGCTATAACAATTGTTACATGGTTTTATATCTCCTGATTTATTTTGATTTTGAACTAATTAACTATTAAATTATTTATTTATTTATTTACATAATTATGCATTCCAAATTTCAACGGAAGATATCATATTTAACTGTATCAAGTAAAATTGTCAAAAGCGCTCTCGTTTTGAAAAGTATTTTTCAATAATTTTAATATACTGATGTTATAAAACATAAAGTATATATATAAAAAATTATTTTAATTCATTTCTAAATTAAAAAAATACTTTTAAAAAACATCATACAACACAATATAAAAAAAAAGGTTAAAAAAATCAATATCATTGTTGGGAAGTGAAAACTTGTATGAATCAAAGCTACTAAGAAAGCCATTTCTTCCTGCCAATTGGAGTTTCATCCATCATAAATCTACTAGCATAGCTGAACTCAGATTTCAGATCGAACTCAAAACGTGGGACTACCATGTATGTTTCTTAAGGTCGGTTAGTGCTGAAAATGCAAATATCCTATGCATTGTCAAAGTACCTGACATGTTTTAGGGCTTGCAGATTAAGCTAAATGCTATGCTTGTCCTGTCTCGAGTGCTTCCTGTTGCTTGCTTCAGCACTCATCACCATTTTCAACGTTTAATCAGACTTAGAAGGTGGGGTTTAAAAACAAAAAATAAAAGACGGGGACCAAATTGACCTTCTTGTGTTAAGATATGTACTAAAACAAAACTGCCGGAGACCGGGACAGGACATGTATTAATTTAGACAGCCAGATCCAGCACACAGAATTTAATGGATGCTGTGTATCATTCCAGAAAATTCCGACCATCGACAAATCAAATAGCGAGTCAACTCAATCGATCATGAGCAGAGTTTTTTTTTTTACCTCAGGCCCACATGGGCGATCCGTGGAGGAAGATAAAGAAAACATGGAAATGCTGAGATGCCACTAGCCAGATTACTGCACAAGTGCTCGCCCCGCCATGATTGATTGCTCGCACGGATTCGATCACCTCGCAGGTGTAAAGCGATTGAAACTGTAACTTATTTTAATTATAATTTTAAAAGTGTGAGATTAATTAATATAAATTACAGTTTTAAATGAATTTTTATTGGAAATTCCCTTTTAAAATCTTGATTTAAAAAAGAAATATATAATTCACATTCTTTTTAAAACGTTATTTTTGGAATCATAAATGTAAAAGTTAATACAAAGCCACGTAATATTCCAATACCAGGGCAGGCAGCATGAGTTTTGAAAGGTCACTTTCTGATATCTTGAGTGGTTCTTCAGATGCACAAGGAGTTTTCATTTTCATAGCTTTTAGACATGCTTTCAGTCTCGCACAAGTAGTTCTTTCAGTTCTTATCACCTCCCTCTGTTTTTGGCATTGATTCAATATATATTATCTATGAAAATATCAAGAAATACCCAATCAAGATGAATTGGGAGTATCTTTCCCTGATTGTTTAGCTATATTCTTTAGTTTATACTAGTACAACCCCAGGCCTATGCTATGTTGCTGGTTGGACCAGTTTTATTTTTAAATA
>Ga0325402_1004598_pt1 | contig 12750 bp, 7 predicted proteins | sample PopdelMetagenome_22_FD_207212 | JGI IMG/M metagenome (GOLD analysis project Ga0325402, IMG submission 207212) | Populus deltoides microbial communities from Bellville, Georgia, United States - Xylem-PdKOR-R3 | ecosystem: Host-associated > Plants > Phyllosphere > Stem > Wood/Secondary xylem... | reverse complement strand
GTCTGTCCTTGGCTGGGAGAGGGGGTTTGGTTTTTCTTGACAAAGAGGAGGGGCTGCCGCTTTTCTTCTGGTTTTTCAAAAGGGAGGGGGAGATGGCCTACTGGTTTCAAAAGGGGGAATGGCTTCGAGTCCCCTTGGCTTGGTGGCTTCTCTTTGGGTTTTGTCTTAAGAGAGGGGAAGGGCGGCGGCTGCATTAGAGATGGGTTTTTTAGGTTTTGCTTTTTTCTTTCTCTCCCATTTTTCTTTCGCCCCCATTTTTTCTTTAGCCCCCATGCCTGTAAAATTTTTTCCTCCCCCTGTGAATAAATTTTTCTCCCCGTGTAAATTTCTCCCCCCTTTTTGTGTTCACTGTAGCTTAGTATTTATAGGAAAAGTTTTGCTAGGTTTTCAAATTAGTCCCTCAACTTTTCCTTTCCTTTTCTTTTCCTCTTTGTTTTGTAAATTTTGATTTTTCTTATTTTTTTGTATTTTTGAAAACGAGCAATATCAACGTCAACTCAACAAGGAAAATCAATGATCATAAAATTTACGCGTTAAAAATTGAACGCGTTCCAAATTCCTTTGAAAATTTTAATTCTTTTGAGATAACGTTGAAAATGCTAAAAACGATGTAAATATATCAAAAATGCCAGATTGTTGGAGAAAGTTCATAAAGAACCGATATTCACCACCATTGTCAGATTGTAAACATTTTATTTTTGCATCAAACTAATTTTCTACTAGAAGTTTGAACTGTTTGAAGACTGAGAGGGCTTGATCCTTGGTTTGTAGAGGATAGAACCACGTATAACGTGAATAATCATCGAGAAAGAGGATGAAGTATTTTGCACCTCATGTAGACTTGAGCATTGCAGGTCCCCAGATATCAGTGTGAATGAGTTCCAAAGGTTTGGAAGCACGGGAAAGTGAAAAGTGAGTAGGCAACCTGTGACTTTTAGCCATTTGACAAGAAGAACAAACAGTGGAGCAAACAACAACTTTATTCCTTTCATAAGAGACATTACAACTTTGCATTACTTGAATTACAATGTCAGTGGCAACATGGCCTAGTCGGTGATGCCAAAGTTCCACTTTATTATTAACAAGACTAAGTCTATGGGAATAAAAAGTAGAAGGATTATAAACTCCAACATACGCCATTTTCTTGTTTCTGTGTAGCACTGGAAACTTATAAAGCACATTCTCAAGTCTGCCTTGCACTAGCACCTTCTTCGTATGCAGATCCTTCACAATGAAACTATTAGACCGAAACTCAATTAAGGCATTATTGTCTGAGCAGAATTTAGCAACACTGATCAGATTGGCTGAGATAAAAGGAACATGAAATACTTTTCTAAGCTGAAAAGAATGTGAACTAGAGACTAGCCGGTGAGAACCAGTGTTGGAAATGGATAGATGCTTACCATTACCAACTGTGACTCTGTCTGTGCCTGTGTAAGGTGCAAAATTGTTGAGGTTCCCTTCATTGTGAGTCAGATGATGACTTGCTTTAGAGTCAAGATACCAATCATCACCTGCAGAATTATGAGAAGATGCAACCATAACAGGTATTGTGTGCATTTAAAGAGAAAGTACCGTTGTTTTATAAGTTTTGATATGAGATATCAAACCGATGGTAACAAACATGAACAGTATGACCAAACTTGCCACATAATTGACATTGTGGCTTTTCAGAGTTGGTTGAATTGTGTCTCCCATTGTAGCTATACCTACCCCCACGACTACGACCTCTGTAGGTGTAGTTGCTTGTATTTGAGATATGGCTTTGTCCTCGGCTGTTGTTGTATTTTCTTCCACCACCTTTGTTATTGGAAGAGGCATAACAAGCAGACATAGAGGAGATGTGATCAATTGAGCTTTGTTGCTCAAGACGATGCTCAAATGCTAGTAGCATACTATGAACTGCTTCAATATAGATCTTGTCATCTCGAATGTTGATGGCAGTAACTACTGCATTATAGTCAGAACCAAGGCCTCCAAGGAGATTTATTACCTGATCTTGTTCTAAAACAGGTTCTCCAATGGCTGCTAGATTGTCTGCATCGACTTTAACCTTCATGATGTAATCTATCATGGATAAAGATCCTTTCTTCGTGGATTGTAATTCAAGCCTGAGTGGCATGATTCTGGCTTTTGAGGAAGATGAAAAGGTTTTCTCCAAAGCATTCCAGGCAGTGTGAGATGTATTGTAGCCAATGATCTGTGCCATGATAACTGGCATGAGAGATGAGTATATCCATCTAAGAATCGTGCGATCTTGTCTTCTTCAAGCGATAAATGATGGATTAATCACTCCTGAACTTAACTCATTCTCTGGACAGATGGTTGTGCCATCTATGAAATCCTCAAATCCATTGGCAAAGACAACATTATCAGTCTGAGACCTCCATAAGACATAATTTGATCGATCAAGTTTCACAGGTAGTGTATGATTGAGCATCTGATGAGTGGGGATGGACGTCATTGTTGTGCTTTGTCTAGAGCCAACCGGACCAGAGGTAGATAAAGACTAATTAAACGCAGAAGCCATGGCTAACAAGAAAAAATCAAAGCTCTGATACCAAGATAGAATTTGAGAATATTAATCTATGTTTCTCTAATTCTTAAGATCAGAGATAACCATATATATATGCAAGCTATTAGAGCTGGTTGTTACAAGAAGAAGATTAACTGCCAGCATAACTGGCTTAACTAACATAACTGCATAACTAACTAACATAACTACATAACTAACTTTCTGTTATATGCAACTAACTTTAACTAACTTGCTATTTACATAACAGAGTCTTCCTCTTCCATCGTTGGTTTATCACGCTCGTCTTGTGCTTTTCCAACTTGTTTGGCACACAGGATGTAAAGATTGGAACGATTGCAGGCCCTGCTAAAGATTCAGCTTGTAAGTTAGGTCACCATCACAGCAAAGAGTGCTTTGCATATCATCTCCCAATTTCTCATGATAGATTGTAAGGAGGTTGACATTGTCTTTGCATTGAGCAAACAAGGAGGAAATGAATTGCTGATTCTATTTCTAATGGAAGATGTTAAGTAAATGCACTAAGAGGTTGACATTGTATTTGTTAGTTGAGAAAATTTAAGAAACTCAATCTCTAATGAAATTTATATTGAAAGATGGAATCAAAACTCAAAAATTAATTAACAAATACAAAAAAAAAAATACTCGAGTTAATTAGGTTTAACTCATTAAATTCATTATCTGAATCATGAGATAAATAACTTCATAAAAAACAAATCTAAACAAAACATGAAATTTAATTTTTAATCAACACAATGTTAAAAGATAAAATTAAAAAAAAATCAATTAGAAAAATGATGAAAATACTCACATTAACATGAATAGTGATTTTTTAGAATTTTAAAAAAATAAAAATAATTAACTTACAACTCGCAATGTAAAATTAGCATCGTTACACATAAGATTAATTTTTATTTTTATGATATTTTGTGTTATTGAATTGGAGAGAAGAATTAGATTTTTGTTTTTTCATTGTATTGATACAAGATATAAACAGTAATTTCTAAAACCGTCAAGTCAAAGTGTAATCGCAAATAAACTTTGAGACTTATTTTCCCAATATAAAACCAACGGATAAGCATATTATTCTAACCTATGCATCCACTATAAAATAAATTAAAATATTAGCTCAATTGATTAGACCCTGAATTTATTTTTTAAATGTTACTAGTTCGAGTCCTATAAATCTCAGGGTCACTAGAAACTTACATGAAAGTTAATTTTAAAACCCGTAAAATTAGTCGAGGTACGCGCAAGTTGACCCGAATTCTACGTTAATTTTAAAAAAAAAATCACTATGAAATTTAAAAAATCTATTAAACTTGAGATGTTAAAATTCCATGGGCCATGTAGTTATTTGGCTATCTTCAACTTAACCAGAAAAAGGGAAACAAAGTTTCATGCATTCCCTTGTCTTCTCATGCTCATATTACTGGTTAAGAAATTTGCAAGTAAAACCTTGTAAGAGCTCTCAGTGGCTTCCTCTTAGCAGGAACTATCCTGCTGATATGTATGTTCTCTAAAAACATCTCTCATGAGGCAGAAGAGAAAGAAAACTGTGTGGCTTAAGTTAGTGGCACGGGCCTACATGCAAGGCACAGCCACAGAGCCATCAAACACTATTGTTAATCAAACAATACTGGAAAAGCAACTATATAAAAGACTTTTTTTTGAGACCATACATCTCAGAAAGGGACAGGTATTTGATTTTGTCAATAAGCCGTGTTTTAATTTGCTTCAACACAAGTCAATTTTCTGTTATACGTACTATTAACGGAGGAAATAGGGAACAGAGACAATTTTCTCAACCTTTTTCTATCAGTCTTGCATAATACAATTATCCTTGTCCTTTTTGTGTTGAAAATCTTTCTGTAATAATTAAATTCATGTGTGCAAGTTCTTCTTTTTACATTAAAGGTGAAGAAATTATGTCTTTCAAGGAAAAATGAATCTTGTTATAAGCAACCAGGAAGGTTCTGGGACTTTCTCTATTTTTATTGGCATACAGCGTGGAAATGTCCCTAGCTTTAGCATTTTCCTTGTTGTACTTTATAGTCATTCGAGACTTGTGAGAAGTTACAAGGACATCAATATCATCTATCTTCCATACTTCATCTAATGGCTTTAGCTTATGCAGCTTTCGTTTTGTTAGTAATTTGTATTTACAAACCTGTAAGTTCCCAGCAGAACCACTCAAACTTGATAAGTTTAGGTTCTTCAATCTTCACCAACGTCCCACCAACTTCATGGCGCTCCCCTTCTGGCACATTTGCCTTTGGGTTCTACCCACAGGGCACTGGCTTTATAGTGGGAATTTGGTTGGTGGGTAAGCCAGCTGATATAATCACCTGGACAGCATACCGAGATGACCCTCCTGTGCCATCAAATGCTACGTTGGAGTTGACCGTCAACGGTAAGCTTCTTTTAAGAACTTATTATGCCAACAATGAGGCCGGTGAAGAGAAACTCATTGCTAGGATAGAGAAGTCAGCTTTAAACGCTCGCGTGCTTGATTCTGGAAATCTAGTGCTCTACAATGAACATTCTGAGGTCATTTGGGAGAGTTTCAACTTTCCTACAGATACAATATTAGGAGGCCAGAATCTTTATGCAGGGGGTGAACTGCTTTCCGGTGCATCTTCAACCAGATTGTCAACACGAAGGTTTCGTCTTACAATGCAAAATGATGGGAATCTTGTTTTGTATTCCGTAGGAACTTTAGTAGATGCTTATTGGGACACTTCCACTTCTGGGTCCTTTGATACCCATCTATATTTAAATTATACAGGAGAACTGCTAATCCTTAACAACACCTCGGGCAAAGTCAGATCAGTTGTGTTTTCAACTGATTCAGAATCGGAAAGCAGCTCAATTATCTACCGTGCAACATTGGAGGACGATGGAATTTTTCGATTGTATTCTCATAACTTCGACAGCAATGGTTCCTACACTACATCTCTTAAGCATTATGCACCAGAAAGTCCATGCGAAGTGAAGACTTTCTGCGGTCTCAACAGCTACTGCACCATGAACGATAATCAACCTGACTGCCGCTGTCTTCCTGGCACTGTTCCTGTCGATCCCAACCAGAGATATAATGGGTGTGAGAGGAACTACACTGAAGAGTTGTGCAAAGTTGCAGAGGAAACATCCTCGTATAACATTATTGATATGGAGAAAATGACTTGGGATGAATTTCCTTATTTTAGTAACTCCATGTCAGAAGAAGATTGCAGAAAGTCCTGTTTGCAGGACTGTAACTGTGCTGGTGCGCTGTACGAATCTGGGGACTGCAAGAAAGTGAAGTTCCCAGTGAAATATGCTAAGAGATTGGAAGATGACTCATCAAAGGTTTTCTTCAAGGTGGGTTTGAAGAGTGTCGAAAGCCGCAACCGATCCATTGCCACTGCAATGAAGCCTCCGGTGGTCCATAAGACAAGCAAGAAGACAGTGATGCTCATTGGTGTTATGAGCGTAGCATTCATTACATGCTCTTCAATTGCCATTGCAGTTTCTGTTTTTTTCATCTCTAAGTCAAGAGTTGTTAAGGCCAGAATGCGGTTGGGAAGTGGAAATCTTGGCTTGGCCCATGAGCTCACTCTGAGAGCATTTTCATATCGTGAGCTTAAAAATGCAACCAAGGGTTTCAGGGAAGAATTGGGAAAAGGATCTTTTGGAGCAGTTTACAAAGGGACATTATACAAAGGTAAAAAAGTTATTGCAGTGAAGAGGCTAGAGAAGTTGGTCAGTGAAGGTGAAAGAGAGTTCCTCACAGAGATGCGTTCAATTGGAAAAACTCATCATAAAAACTTGGTTCGGCTACTTGGTTACTGTACTGAGGACTCCCAGAGGCTCCTAGTTTATGAATACATGAGCAACGGTTCCCTTGCAGATCTTCTCTTCCAAACTGAAAGAATTCCAAATTGGAGTCACAGGGTGAAGATTGCTTTGGATATTGCTAGAGGGATCCTATATCTACATGAAGAGTGTGAGGCACCAATCATCCATTGCGATATAAAGCCTCAAAACATTCTAATGGATGATTTTTGGAATGCTAAGATCTCTGATTTTGGGCTAGCAAAATTGCTAGTGCCTGATCAAACAAGAACCTTCACAATAGTCAGAGGGACACGAGGTTACTTGGCTCCTGAATGGCATAAGAACACTCCAATATCAGTGAAGGCAGATGTTTACAGTTACGGAGTAATGCTCTTGGAAATTGTTTTCTGCAGGAGAAACGTAGAAACTAATGTATCAAGACCAGAGGAAGTTCAACTTTCTAATTGGGCATACGAGCTTTTGGTTGAAAGAGAATTGGACAAGCTTGATCTTGGTGAAGATGTAGACTTGCAGAATTTGGAGAAAATGGTTATGGTGGGCATGTGGTGTATTCAAGATGAACCAGGTATCCGTCCTTCTATGAAGTCTGTTGTGTTGATGTTAGAAGGAATTACCGATGTATCTGTTCCTCCACATCCAACTTCAGCTTAAGCATAAGTTTGTAGGCAGGAAAACTATTAAAATTCTGTATCGTATAGTTGTAGTGGTTCTAACAGAAAAATCACTTGTTGTTTTTCATGGGAGGAGAAGTTATGGAAGCAGAGGTGTGAAGAACATGTTTCTGTCTTCTCCAAATTCAATATGTCAACTGGCGTGAATAATTATTAATGGTCACTCCTATGAAACATTACAGCATGTTGTTGTTGATGGATTGATGGATGATCAATATCTTACTTGTTATTTCTTTCTTTTTTCCTGCGAGGAGAAACTAAGCTAAGAAATTTAATCTCTAATAGCCTCACAAATCAAATGAATTTCTTAACTTGGTTTAAGAGATTAAGAGATGAAGGTGTGTACTGCTAAGGAATCTATAAACTATAAGTAAAAAAAAATGTAAAGCAATAAAGAAAAATAAAAAACTATAAAGGAAACTGAAAATTAAGATAAGTAAAAGAAAGCGATGTATTGCCGAAATTTTATAAAAAAAATTGCATATATTCCCAAATGCTAGATGACCTATTAATAATATTACAAAAATAAAATTCAACGTAAACTATAAATCTCAGTCCTACACAAAATGCTTATAGCATGTAAGAATTTTACGATATAAATACTAGCACAACTGATGAAATTTCTTGAGAAATTTATTGGGATAATATTTACTATGATGAAACTGCAATTCAAGCTTTATTATCTTGACTTGGAGGGTTGCCTCTGGGTATCAGTAAAGGAAGATAATGACTTCTCTCAGCCAACTGGTCTCACACGTTTGGTAGACTCTTGTGGAGTACACCACACTAGGCCACTCTAAGAAAAGTTGCAGACGTCTGTAAACATTAAGCGTTGATTTAGACCGGAAAGATGGGACTACGACGTTTTAACAAGCTACTACCGATAGCGAAAAAATCCTTCATTTCACACGGTTTTAGTTTTGAAGTTGGCTAGAATTTTCATCACATTAACATTTAGGCAGTAGAGTCTCAACAATAGCTAGCTTTTCTGTATCTGTTTGGCTCTTTACACCACTCTTGTCCGCATGGCTGTTGTATCAGGGCTTCTGCTTCTAATGTTATCGATACTCTTTGTGGAAGCAAGAACTCAACCGAACCAATTTGGTGAAATACACTTGGGTTCTCAGTTATCTCCCATCTCTAACTTACATTCATGGCAATCCCCTTCAGGCAATTTTGCGTTTGGCTTCTATTCACAGGGAAATGGATTTGCTGTGGGAATATGGATGATGGGTCAACCTAATAACACGGTCGTCTGGACTGCAAATCGAGATGATGAACCAGTCTCCTTCAATGCTACAATTCACTTATCAGAAGAGGGTAAGCTGCTTCTTCGAACTGAGCAGGGCAATGAAAATCTTATTGCTAATGTTTCAGAAATCGCAGCTTCAGCTTCAATGCTTGATTCGGGTAATTTCGTGCTTTACAATGGTTCTTCTGTTATTTGGCAAAGCTTTGATTACCCAACTGACACCATATTAGTAGGTCAGAATCTTACTTATTCTGATAAATTGGTTTCAAGTGTGTCGAGCTCAAATCACTCCAGTGGAAGGTTTTTCCTCGCGATGCAGGCAGATGGAAACCTTGTCGCCTACCCTACAAACAGCGCTGGTCTATCTGTTGATGCTTACTGGGCCAGTAATACTTATCAAGACAGCGAAAAGGGGTTGAGTCTCTATTTCAATCACCAGGGATTTCTGTTCATGGATACGGTCTCTAAAAAACCAGTCTTATTGGCAAGAAGTTCTTATCCCTGTAACAACAAAACAACTATCTTTCGTGCGACGCTTGATGCTGATGGGATTTTCAGGTTGTATTCACACTGCTTAGAGAACAAAACTAGCCAGAGTGTGCATATTGAGTGGTCTGCGTTGAACAATACATGCAATGTTCGTGGCTTCTGTGATTTCAACAGTTATTGCTCTGGCATGGGCACTAGTGCTGACTGTTCCTGTTATCCTGGATTTGCTTTCAATGACCCCAGTGAGAAATTCAGTGGATGCTACAAAAATGTCACTGAAAGTTTTTGCACGGGCACCAAAGAAGGGCTAATGTACGATGTCATAACCGTAGAGAATATATTGTTCGAACGATATCCTTATTCTGTTCTAGAAGAGAAGAAGGAAAATTGTGGTTTGTCTTGCCTGGAAGATTGTCTCTGTGATGTTGCTCTATATATGAATGAGAGGTGTGAAAAGTATACTGCACCAATTCGATATGGTTTAAAAGATGTAAACACAATATCTATAGCCTTCTTCAAAGTGAAAGCAGCAACTCCTGCTGCACCTCCAATGAGCCTGACAATCATCATAGAAAGCAAGAAAAGTTTACTTGTGTTTCTTGCTATAGCATTTGGATCTGTTACTTTCTTGTGTTTTGTCATTGCAATCTCTACTTTCTGCGTGTACAGGGATCGAGCTTATCTTTACGAAAAGCTGTCAGGAATCATAAGCTTGGCTGGAGAGTTCACTCTGCGGTCATTTTCTTATAGTGAGCTTGAGAAAGCTACAGGTGGTTTTGGAGAAGAGTTGGGCAGGGGTTCTATTGGTGCAGTTTACAGAGGGACAATACCTGGGGGTGACAGAACTGTTGCTGTTAAGAAACTTGAGAAAGTTTTAGATGAAGGGGAAAAAAGGTTTCGAGCCGAAATCACTGTGATTGGACAAACTTATCACAGGAACTTGGTTCGGTTGCTTGGTTTTTGTGTGGAGGGCTCTCGGAGGGTTCTCGTCTACGAGTACTTGAGAAACGGCACCCTTGCAGATCTTTTATTCCAGTCTGAAAGGCGCCCCATTTGGAAAGAAAGAGTGAGGATTGCTCTAGATATAGCTAGAGGAATACTCTATCTACATGAAGAGTGTCAGGCCTGCATCATCCATTGCAATATAACCCCTCAAAACATTCTCATGGATGATTCTTGGATGGCCAAAATCTCCGATTTCGGATTATCAAAGCTATTATATCCAGACGAAATAAGAAGCTCGATGGCACTCTCACAGAGTAGAGGGCACATGGCACCTGAATGGCAGAATAACGCCTTGATGTCGGTAAAAGCTGATATCTACAGCTTCGGAGTTGTACTTCTGGAGATCATCTGTTGCAGAAGCAGTATAAAAGTAGACGTCTCAACACCAGATGAAATGAATCTTTCCAGTTGGGCATATCAATGCTTTGCAGCTGGACAGTTGGATAAGCTTGTGAAGGATGAAGATATTGAATTCGAGTCACTGGAAAGAATGGTGAAGATTGGACTGCTGTGCGTTCAGCATGATCCAGCTTCACGTCCTTGTATCAAGAATGTGATCTTGATGCTTGAAGGGTCCGAAGACATTCCAGCTCCACCAGCTATAGCTCCATTCCGTATCACCACTTAGACTGCGTTTGTTTCTCGGAAAGTGGTTTCGGGAAATCACTTTCCAAACTTTTTTATGTTTGTTTGCCATTAGAAAAGTTGATCAACAGAAAACACTTTCTGGTTAACGGAAAATACTTTTCAATCAAAGAAAAATTTAGCTTGGTTTCCAGAAAAGTGTTTTCCTTTTATTTTAGGCGGAAAACACTTTCCGGAAGTTGTGAAAAATTTAAAAATGTCATATTATTTGCTAATTATATCAAATTTGGTCCTCAAACTTTTATTGCTATATATATTTTGTTTTGAATATTTGTTTTTCAATTCATCCCTTAGAATTTAATTTTTATATTAATTTTGGTCCTTATTTTTATAATTATTATTTGCTTTTCCCTTATCATTTTTTAATTGAAATTTTTTATCTATCAAATTTGGTCCTTATTCTTTTGATTGTTACTTATTTTATTTGAAATAATTTATGAAATCTTAATTATTATTATTTTAATTTTTTTATCTTTCAATTTTTTTATTTTTTAGATCTGATCTTTATTATTTTGATTATTATTTATTTTATTTGAGATAATTTATGAAATTATTTTTTTTCAATTTCATTCTCATTTAACTTTTTAATTTGTAAGATTTGTTCCTCATTATTTTAATAAACTTGAAAAAAATAAAACATTAATAAGTTATTTTTCAGCTTATTTTCCATAACATAACCAAACACTGGAAAATGTTTTCCAACTTATTTTTCATTACACTACCAAACATCAAAAAATAATTCACTTTTTCAGAATTCATTTATCCAAATTTTACTTTCCAAAAAAAAATTACTTTTCAGAAATAAACTAGGCTTTAGTCTTCAAATATTTTGCCTCGTGTTTTTATGCATAATCTATACGTAATATGTAGCCATGTATTTGTGTGTTAAATGGTCGTGGATTTGAAGTGATTTGTGAGGCGTTTTTATCTGTTTCTCTTCCAATTTAGCCTGTCAAGTACCAAAAATATATATACAGAGCTTATTTGAAATTAAAGATTGTTTTTTAAAATGTTTTCTGTAAATATATTAAAATAAAATTTTTTATTATTTTTTAAAACTTTTAACATCAATCTATCAAAAATTTGAGAATGTGATAAAAATTATTTTTAAAATATATTTTATTTTAAAATATATTAAAATAATATTTAAAAAATTAATTTTTTATATAAAAAAATAAAAGTAAGCTGCAACCAGCCTAGCTAGCTTGGGCTTTGGATGGGACATAGGCTGCACCCTATCTGGGAAACATAGTTTGAAACCTGAACCGGCCCAGCAGGTCGATCTGGGATCCGGCCGACCAGGACATGGGATCTGTCCGGGTCTAAATAAAAACCTGCCTAAGAGTTGACCTGGCAAAACCCGGTCGACCCAGGTAAACCCAAATGAGACTCAGTTTTTTTTTATATATATAAAAGTGACACAGCGTCGTTGTTACTATTAGTAGATGGAGAAAGACATTGCTCCTGCTGTTGTTCTTGTTGGATATGGGGCTACATCATGTTCATAGGATTTAAAGAAGAGAGCTTCAACAATTTATTCAGATCAAAACCTCCTCCTACCCCTATTATTCCCCCACCTCCTTGTTGATGTTGCTTTGGATTACCAAGTGAAGCCATTATTAAGCAACAACAAGAAGTGATTTGATAATATAATATACAGTGATTGGAAACAATCAACCAGATTAATAAAGAAAGAAAGGAAGAAAGAAAGATAAAGAAAAAGCTTAGAGAGTGGAGGAATTCTTGGATCCGTTCAAGTTTAAATCTTTTTTCAAATCAGATCAGAAAGTTTCTCCACCTCTCTTCTCTCTTTGTTCTGTCGTCTCAAACTAGGGTCCCTTTTTTCTTTCCTCACCCTTGACTTTCTCTTTCTGAGACTCTCTATTTTTGCTTTCGACTAATTCTGTTTGGGTACTAGTCTTCCACACCACCTATAGTTTCTGAGCATAGTCGTTTTGCTTGGAACATGCATGTCTGTTACGTCTCTAGCATTCTTAAGCCCTCGCCCCAAAGCAAGGCAAAAATCGAGCATCGAACTCAAAAAAGATAAGAACCCTGTTGTTTGGAGGACATATCAAAAAGATGGGAAGAAAAGGCAATTTTTTTTTGTTAACCCGGGTCAATTCATCTGACCCATGACTCGATCACCTGACCTGATCAATTATCGGGTCAGGTTTCAAAACTATGTTAGGAAAGCTTAGGCTTGGAAGCTGGGGTTCAGTAAGCCTATGGAACAAATGGACTGTATTTACACAGCCTAAGTATTTCATTGGATTTCTTTGAGTTCAAGACCCTAATACAATTAAGGGTATGTT
>Ga0325402_1004592_pt1 | contig 12757 bp, 8 predicted proteins | sample PopdelMetagenome_22_FD_207212 | JGI IMG/M metagenome (GOLD analysis project Ga0325402, IMG submission 207212) | Populus deltoides microbial communities from Bellville, Georgia, United States - Xylem-PdKOR-R3 | ecosystem: Host-associated > Plants > Phyllosphere > Stem > Wood/Secondary xylem... | reverse complement strand
TTTAGTTTACAGATTGGTAAAGTAAACAGTAATTTGCTTCAATATCAACAATGATACGGGAGAGACTCCCAATATACTACCGGAAACACCATAAAAGATGCCTCTGGCAAAACAGATAACATCAGTGTCAGATCAATGAAAGCCCTTGTATTTGTGTTAGAAATCTTTTCCATACAACTCTCATCATTCTGTAACTTTCAGAAATCTATGAGCCTTTAGTTTTAGACAAGGGGGCCAACACCGATCATAAACACGATGAGATTTAACGACATCAACCTCCTGCAAAAGGAAATAGGTGAAACTACAACACTAACCGTGTATAAGAGAAATTGAGTGACATGTGCTAGAAGAGGAGACACATGGGGCAAATAGATTGGCAATAGAACTTTATAAATCAAGAGGTACATAATGCAATAAAGCCAAACTGCATGACCATTCAGATAATAATAGAGAAGTAACAAGGTGAGGGGAAACAAAGATTGTCTTTAGCCAGTGTATGTTGCATGCTTTTGAGAATCCTTAAAAATGTTAACATCAATTGTCCACAAGATAATTACACACACTAAATGTTAATGAATGGCGGGGCTGAGGATGATGGTTCATTTAACAGTTGTAATATGCACAAGCACTTGCCGACATGCCCAGCCCTTGCTCTGTTACTGCCTTGTTATTTATAGTGATGCAGATCTTGTCGCAAGGAAAACCACATGAAATCTATCATGATGGCAGCCAAGAAATGCAATATTTACTCTTATCGTCATCACCAATCAACATTTTCAATATTATTTCAAGTTGCCTGAACAACCTGTATTGATACATGCCACACATACTGTATATTTTCTGTAGGCTGCTTCTCAACCATAATGTTAGTACTTTTGTCACATAAGCAAAGAATGGGTGTGTATGAGGCAGGACATGCTAGCAAGAGATAACCACTTATTTAAGGAATGACTGTAAACCTCCAATATACTTCCCATAAGACATGATCAAGATATCTGCATGGACACCACCCAACCAATGCTAGTTCCACCACGATTATTGCCCCTTACCAGCCAAGCTCAAGAATACTGTGGATTCAAGTTTTCAATTAAGAAGCAGAGATTGAACGTCAATAAAAATAAATGACCTCAATTATTAAAGTCCCAGTCAGTATCATAAGATGGACCATCATGATGGCATTTTTATAGATCAAAGACACCAATAGGAATGTCCCCACACAAATTATGGTTTCATTCCTTTTAAGTTACCACCATCCATTTGTGGTTCAAGAAATCCTATTAACTGAAATGACATAAAAGGAAAGAGAGGGTAGGGGTAGGGGTAGGGGTAGGGTGCACCAATACTTTGAGAAAGTTCGTCCAAGGATGCTAGTAGATATGCCTCCTCAAGCAAACTAATGCTTCCATCCTCTTGAGTGACCATCTTCGATGTATGGTTCAAGAAATCCTATGAACTGAAATGACACAAAAACAATGAGTGAGATATATCTTGGGCAGTGATAACAGGGTCAGAGTCAGCAGGTAAGCAAAAAGCCAATTGAATTCACATTGTTAAAACAAAATATTTCTGAGGACAATACTTACAATCCAAGAACAGGTTTTAGCACTAAAAGAAACAGTTATATGCATGCTTTCCTAAAGCAACCACTAGCACAGCTAGTAAAAAGGTTGAGAGAGAGATGGGAATGGATGGCTGTGCCATCATATCTAGAGATTGGAACTGCCAGCCTTACTGCTTGTCAGTGAATGGACAGAGTCAAAGCAACTTATTTCTATGAATGTCTTTTTTTTAATTTTTAGCTCAAAGGATTACCATAATCAGATGGAAATGCTTTTGAAATGATATGTAGGCACTGTCGAGTAGTCAGTTTGAGAACAATAAAAATAACTTGATAAAATCCACACTCTTGAATCCCTTGATGCAAACAAAACCAGATTTTTTGCCAGATAGTTCCTTGGAGAAACAATTCTATGAAGAGTTGCAGGTGAGTGCTAAGCATTGTCCTAACTGATAAATCTAGCATGCTATAGTGTTTTATTCTTTTTTCTTTTTGGTTACAAAGAAGAGGTTCAAACCTGAGATCTCTAGGGGGCGGGAGGGGGGTCATGGTGCCACTTGAGCTACCAGCTCTTTGGCTAGGATGTTGCAGTTGAAGGTATTTCCAAGACAAGTACTGAGATACGACTTGTAAAAACCACACAAATCTCACAATAAGCTACTCTGATAATTCGATTGGTTTTGCTGATCGGTCAATTTCATTAGGAATCCATCATTACACGCACTCAGTTTAGAGGCACACAACAGGGTACCAAGCTGTTATGCAGAGAACAACATAGCATAGAGTAGGGTCTAAATGTGATTTCAGTGCTCTTATACATTGCCTTCGGTGCCCTCATTTTCTACTTTTTTGGATGTCTTCTCCAGGTTTTTCTTGTAATTTCTTCTCTCTATATCAACATGTTCTTTTATCCACAAGAAAAGAAGGCCTCAATTAGCATAACTTTCGTGTTTTGCTTGAAAATTTTGCATATTTTAAGCCTGAGCCAATCCTGATTCACCTGAACACGTCTTTGTTTTGTTTTCTAGCCTGTTATCCATTCATGCATGTAGACACGAAGTTACAAGGAACACTACAATAGCATATATATACCTTAGTTCCATCCTTAGACCAACGTGCTCCATAACCATCAGCCACCCTTATCTCAAAAACAGCCCCATGTTGTGGAACAACATGAATGTTTGACCAGCAACAAGAAGCTATTATGCGACTGATGACATTCATTGCAAGCCTATTTTTTGTAGAATCTACAATATCAGTTAGTAACCAGGCATATGATAGTAAGGCCAATAAAAGAAAAACCTTTTCTGCTCATGTGACACTCAATTCCTTAACAAACAAAGGACCATATCCCTGCACAACCATGTAACTCGTAAAACATATCTATTTTCTTATAATTATAAGTGATGACAATTAATAATGATATTATTGATGACTGTTGCTCCTGTTAAGAAGCATCTGTGGCAGAATTTGGGGAAGGGAATCATGCTGCTAGCTAAGGTTTTCATTGATTGATCCTAACCAGAGGTAGGATTATAGGAGAGAGGGGTTTGGTCAGAGTTAAAATAGTCAGGAGACTCTCCATGGAATTTTCCATAGATGACTGTGAGTTCTGTAGGTCAAGTTTTAGATTTAAAAAATGTTGTCCTGATTGTAAAGTGCTAGCAGGTGATGTTTGTGGCGCTGACAGTTCTAGAAGTGAATAACAATCTTGTGAGAGCAAGTGGCTAGTGGTAACTGTTGAGTGGCTCAAAAGAAGAAGGGAGGAGAACACCTCACTGATGTAAGAAAAAACATGTTAATCCTAAAATGCAACGGAAAAGAACAACATGCAAAAGATTAACGCACAAATGACTTCTGTACACAACAATAACATGAGAATTCTGGTTCAAGGACTGAAATCCTAAAAGGTACTCACCACTTCCACCAAGAATACCCCAATATCTGTCTCTGCTCCTTTCAGCATGCTTTGCCAAGGCCCTTGCTCCATGAGTCAAGGCACTGCCTTTGATCTCAAGCCAATCAAGAAAAAATTCAGAATCTCATAGCACAAAATATTTACAAAATCAAGCTCGAGAAAATTCTAAAATTGGCACACATGAACTTGTTTAAGCATAATGAACTTGGAAGACAGCGTGCTTCCTTGACACTTTGACTAAAAGGAGAAAAAAGTAGGAAATGTGTCCATAGAGAATGAAAAAAAAATGAATAAGTACTGGGCTGCCACTGCTTGAGATGTCTCAAGGCAACATGAATACTAAGTCCATCAACCAAGAGATTGTACCCTTTATACTGTATAATTCTCTCACGGATGCTAAATTGGAAGATAAATAGATTCACGTGGAAGATGATAAATAGATTAACATCTAAAAATATTAAGAAAAAAACAAGGTAGACCTTTCTACTCTTCCTAGAATAGTTGTTGTTTGCATTTTAATGGATATGTGGCTTAAGTTATGAGGTTTCTCTACTAAGATTTTTATTGAATCCAAATTTTGAACTGACAATTCAATGCAATCCAGTTTCTTATATAAAAGGGTCCAGAAAGAGCTAAAAGAACACCTTTGGAGATAGCATAAAGCATGAAACAATTCGTAACAAACCATAATTTTACATTTGGATTATAGGGGAAAATGAAGGATGAGAGAAGCATCGATCTTGGTGGAGGTAGGGCATTAGAAACTGTTCCACCAGTATCTGCAAGACCCAGTAGCCTCCGAACACCTCCATAACTGAATCCCTGAATTAGAGACACCAAAATAATCAGAACTTTTAGCTCTCAGTGTCATTTTACAGGACATCTATAACTATTTCTAAACATGATGCGCATGATATATATTATGTCACATACATATCCTGATGGTCTGCAATATAAAAATCAGGCTCAAGTCTCACGCAATAAAACATAGGAACCACAAGAGTTCAGGAAAAACTCACAAACAGTATGCTAGCCAAAGAAAGGTATGGCTGGGCAGCCAGTTTTGAAACACAGATTGCGAGGACACCATTAGACATTTCCTTTTCTTCTGTATAAAACTTCCTATAAATCTTGACACCTGGCTTGCCATCAAATCATAACTGTTATACAATTCAGACCTTATAAATTCAAGAAAGCAATCGCAAGTAACAGTTTTTTCAATACATCTCTCATTCCAAACAATGCAAAGAATTTAAAAGATTACTTGGAGCAAGGAGTGTATTGTAAAGATTCTTCCAGAAATGCAAACCAGAACATTTTTGAAGTTTACAACCCAATTAACTGTTATGCACAAATAAAAGAAACCCTACCCCTAACAAGTTAAATAAAGTCTTGAAGTTTAATTAACTTCCAGCATTACTTGTACTTAAGAGGCATGACAACTTAATTCTAGCAACTCATCATTGCAATGCCTCAACTAAGAACATCATTTTGACAGCAAAGACTAAACATCAACACAAAACTAGGTTTACCTTCTTCAACAGTTTTAACTCCAGGAAGGACTTTCTCGAGATTCTCAGCTTGCAACATCTTCGAAAATGAAGCATATCTGCGAACATCCTGGAAATAGATAAAATTGTTTTATAGGCCAGACTGGAAATATAAATGAATGAATGAATTCAACTTATAAATGTGGTCTCACCTCCACTTTAAGTACCACAATTTTGTTAACGAGAATCAAATCACCCGGCTCAATTCTAACAGCAGCAAAACAAGCCAAATATAAGCTACTACAACAGACATTCACCCACTTTCTAGCACAGAGTTCTTTAAAGATTGCACGATCATTAACTTGCAAATATTCATGATGGTGTACTTAAACCATATGGCAAATCATCTACCTTATGTAATCACCAGTAGCACACCTTCCTTCGATTGTTTTCCTCCCATCTATACACACAACCCCAGATTACTAAAGAACATGTCTTGAACCACATAAACAACAGACAATCCAAAAAAAAAAAAATTTAAAAGCCAAAAACATGGAAAAACCCCATATCAAAGAAACAAAAATAATACCTTTCAAGAGTGAAAAGTAAGGTTCTTGAACATGAATTTCACAAGATATACCCTCCAAAACCTGATCAAGAGAAAAAAAAACCCTTTAATCACCAATCAATATTAATTAAAGATACTCAAGAACCTACAACAAAAGCTTACATTTATCAATTCAAGTCCCTTCTCTTTAATTAACTGATCCCAATTCTCTTGTTTCTGCTTCAAGTTGCTATCTTTATCACCAAACACCATCTTCTCATAAGTTCTACATACAGCACCAGACTTTACAGACCGATACAAAGCTGAAGCTAAACGTTTATACAACGGATATAGAGCAACCCCATCAAAAGAATCTGCAGACCATTTGAGAATTTTAGCATAAAAATCAAATCTTTAACTTGAAAAATAATTTCTTATATGGTTTTTATTACCTGTTGGTGTTGGTGTTGGTGTTGGTGTTGGTGTTGGTGTTGGTGTGGAGTGACATAACATGTCATTTGGGTCTTCTTCGAGGAGGTTAATGCAGAAGTCTTTGGAGAGTCCTAGATTGAATTCTAGGTTTTGCTTAATGTGGGATTCAAGAGTGAATTTTAGCAGCTCCTCTATCCTCTCTCTCTGTTTCTCCATTTTCGGTGTTCCTACTTGCCAATACTCTGTTCTGGCCATGGCTTGTTTTCTTTGTTTATTTTGTCACGTGTGATGCATGTGATGTTTTCCTCTTCCATATTTAACAATGTTCATGCTTTTCCAATGATAATCTTTGGTAACGTTTGATTACTTTGCAGGGACAAAAAGTAGACATATAAATATGCTTGGTTAAAGATATCAGGGTATAAAAAATTTTATTTTAAGATAATTTTTAAGTGAATTTATATATTTTTAAATTAGAAGGTATAGATAAATCCTTAAAAATAATATTTTTTATTTTTAAAATATTATGGTAAAAAACTCTTTATTTTAAAATTGTTTAAATAAAATATGTAAGAATAAAAATATTTATTATCATAATTTTAAAATTTAATTCGAGTTTTGATTTGGGGCAAAGTTTAGGTTGATTCTAGTCAATATAAAAATAAAAATGAGTATTATCATAATTTTAAGAACTAATTCAAGAGTTAACTGAGGTAAAGTATAGATCACGAATCGGGAAGGTCAGCACTACATTGACCTAGATCAATGTAAGAATAATAATAATTATTATTATTATTATTATAGTTTTAAAACCTGACTTGGGATCAACAAAGATAAAGCCTAGGTCACGGGCTAGGAGAGTCAATACGGATTGACTCAAGTCAATGTATAGATAAAAATAATTATTATCATAATTTTAAACCCGGCTCGGGAGTCAATCCGAGACAAGGTTGAGGTTACAGGTCGGGAGAGTCAAAGGTCAAATCGACTGACCTAATTTTTTAAAAAAATATCAAAGCAACCTTGTTTTAGCTAATTTTTTTCCAAAAAAGTCAATAGATTTTTGACTTGGGTTTTTAATCAACCAAGTTCATCATTCCTTTATTTTTTCTTAAACTCGGACCAGTCCAAGCCTCGGGTCATTTTATCAAGTCAATTCTTATTTTATAACTATTATTATTATAATATTATTAATTTCAACACTCAATATAAACTAAAGTAAAAAAACAATAATACATTTGACAAGATTTTTTTCATATTTTATTTTATCTTATCTACCATAATCAAACAGAATACAGAGATGATCAATTTATCTTGTACATCATTATCAAACACAATTTTATCTCCATTTTGTTTTATCTTATCTCCTCTGTTTGTGTCTCTTTTATCTCAGGAGAGTAACTAAACGTTATCTTATAGATTTAAAAAAATTAAAAGGCTGTTTATTTTTGTTTTTGTTCTGGTGCGTTTTAAAAGTGTGTTTAGCTTGTAAAAACATTAAATTGATATTGGTTTTTAGTGATTTTTAATGGTTTTGATGTAAAAAATCTGAAAATTTTATTTCAATACAATTTGAAAAACATTTTTAAAAAGCATTTTACACATTAATATTAAACACATGGTAACCAACAAAAAGGAAAATCTGATCTTTTTAATAGATATTTTTAAAAAATTTTATCTTGAATCTTCAATGCGTAATAATATCTATAAAAAAATTGAAAACCTTTTTAAAAAGAGAGAATTCAAAATATGGGCTGTTTAAAACTCCATTCATGTTTTTTTCTTCTTTTTTGGGGGCTTTTTATTATTATTATTATTATTATTATTCGACGCCTACGGTAGAGATGAGAGGCATTCGGCTATCAAAAGGGATTGGGGTTTTATTATTAGTTTAGGGTGACATTGAAATTTTTGGAAACTTTATATTATAGAGGTACAAATAAATTTATAGAGGCACATGGATCGTGTATAAATTAACCACATAAATTGATAAGGTTATTAGAGTTTATGAGTCAATAGATTCTTCTGAATTCCTGCCAAGGTATTCATAATCGAGACTGGCACCTGGAGAAGTCCTCGGCTGTCATGGCTACCCAGATTGGTGGCCTTCTTTTGCCATGTTCATTTATGGATGTTAGTTGATCGTTATGAAACCATTAACATTGATTACACTACTGTAATATGTGCATTTGATCTTGGAAACGAGAAATTTAGATCATTCTCACTCTCTGGATAACTATTGCTGGGATATATATAGAAATTGGAGTATATGAAAACTCCATCTATTCTTGTGGTCTTGACGACGACGACAGTTTTGAGCTGTGGTTGATGAATGAGCATGGCGTCAAGGAATCACGGACCAAAATGCTTGTCATGGAGAGCAACAAGATTGACCAAGAGAAACAACAGTATTTTTTTTTTTCTTTGGTTGCTAAAGAGGGATTCGAACCTAGTTGTTCATCAGAAAACTTGTTCGGTTTCATGGTTAGGTCCTCCGCAGGATGCAATGAAATTGACATTGATGGAAGTTCTTCAGGAAATCCTGGTTGTGAGGTCGATAGCTCTTGAATCTGGAAATGCCAATGTTGACTTGTGGTATTTACATGGCATAATTCGACTAGTTTTTGGATTTAAGGCTTCGCAGTCGCCATGATCAAGTGAAAATTGAGATCATGCATTCTTCAGCTTTATTTAATCAGAAGAAGAGCTTTGAGAGGAAAGGACAGCACACAGGGAACAAATACAGAATCAGTTTCAGGACACTACAACAAGAAATAGCTACATTTAGAACTACGCAAGCTTTGAACTAAAATTAAAACAACAATTTCTAAGGAATACAACAAGAACAATCCCATCAATTATTGTGTGGGATTAATAAGACTAAACAAGATTTAATCCTAGAATGACGATTTCAGGGAAGTTATAGTCTGTATCAAAGTGAGGATTAGAAGGAAAGCTGCAGCAACAGTTCCCGTACCTCTCCAAAGATTGCTGAAATATACGAGTTTCAAGGTTGCCTTTCTACGGTTCCAGGGGTTCTCATAGTAGGCATTCAGCGCTTGACAGATATCACTATAATAAGAAGTTTTTTCACAACGTTGGCTTAGATTGTTCATCAACTTTGAAACTGCGGCGTCGTCACCTAGCCAGTTCTTAATAATTTCCTCTTCAGCTAGCAAAGCCACGTCTTCTGACCTGTCAATAAGATAGTCCATAAACTTAAAGTAGTTGCTGATGTAAGCTTCACCCGGTTTGTAGCACTGCTCCCAGGCCATGACATTTCGTACAAAACGTTCCAAGGAATCATCAACTTCCAAGAGTGGTATTTTCAACACTCCGTTCTCAAAATGCACGTTGAACAAACACTTGTCTTCGGTGGCCTGAAACTTCACTCCTGCTTTGCGAAGCGTGACGGCGCTATATTTCAGCTTGATAGGCTTAGAGCGATTTTCTCGCTCGAGGGCCCCTTTCAACATAAAATTCATTAGTAAATCAGTGAAATGCCATACTTCTGTCGGTGGTTTGGATTCTGGCCTTTGTGCAAGGTGGTACTTTCCAAAATGACGGGTGGCAAGATCAAGAAAAGAAATGTCATCTTGGCGAGGGTGATAAAACTCGCTATATATACAGTCGATAACGGAGAAAGGTAGTTGGTTTTCAAGTAGCATCAAGTCTTCTCCTATGCAAGATATCATCCTGGTATCAAGATTTTGAGGAAAGTCATCATCATATGAATCCTTCAAAAACTCAATGATGAAGACAGCATCCAGCACGATCATCTTTACAAAACGTTCTGTGTGGATTCTGAAGCTCCCTGAATAACAGAGTCGGATACTCTCTTCTTTTTTCTGAATTCTTCTTAGAAAATCCTCTCATCCATGTCATTCCTTTTAAGGAACTCTCCTTGATATCTTCTTTTCAGCGTTTCCATGGTCTCTAGTCTTTCATCATTGTGGTGAAAAGGACCTATTGAAATCAGCTGTGGAGTGTAGGCTTCCGGATTTCTGTCTCGAAGTGAGTTGGGAACCCTGTAGATACAGCATTCATCAGCCCGGTCCTTTTGAGGGGGCAACTCCTTTAATCCTTCCAGATCTAGCCAAATATTTCGAAGTTCCCATTCTTTGTTGTCAATCTCATAATATCCTTCGTCCAAGTCCCAAGCCATTATGATATTTGAAGCGCTTGCCTTGTTAGTATCCTCATCAATGTCTGAAGCGCTTGCCTTGTTAGTATCCTCATCAATGTCTGAAGCACTTGCCTTGTCCTCTTCAATATTCGATGCACTTGCCTTTTCAACATCATTTTTCATGATTGAATCACTTGCAGTAAATTTACCCTTTCCCATTCTGGATCGGTAATAAAACAAAACCAAGAATGAATGGCAGGTGTATAGTTCAATTTTGAGTGTTATTTTTTTTCAGAATAAGGCATTTTTGAGATATATTTTAACAAAAATTATATAGCAATTTCTTTATTATTTCACAATATCAAGGCACTTTATGCCAACATGTAAATCTTAAGATCGATGCTATAAGAAAATCGTATAATTTTTTTTGTATAAAATGTGATAATTACTCCTTTTCATTCTTGTCCAATTGAATATTCTCGAGACCTGTACTTCACTGCTCATCACTAAACATAATAATGCATCTAAGAATTTAATATAATTTATTTGTATGCATATTGCATAGCATAATTTCTAAACTTTTAAATCCCGTCGTCCTTTCTTCTTCATTAAGAAAAAAATTATAGTCTGAAATACAAAAAAGAAAGGTAAAGCATGAAAGTCTGGATCAAAACTTGCCAAAACTAGAATACAAAAAAACATATTTTAGAAGGATCGATGGTTATTTGTCCAGTTCAATGTAGTTTTTTTGTCCTCTCAACAAGTCCTAACTCATGTACATAAAAGTTTCAATCAATTGTCTTCATCGATACCATATATAGTGCTAGCATAAGAAAGAAGAAGATAATTATTATATGCCGTTTCATACAGGCAAGAAAGCCAGAGCAAGAAACAAACTTTAACGATTTGTGAAATTTTGTCTCCCACACACACACACACACATAATGCTTTCTACCCGGACCTTTTTCCCTGTAAATTAAGGTCCGGGTACTGTAGCTAAGCTTTTTAATAAAGAACAGAACTAGATTCGGTCTGGTTTTTAATTAGAATGTGTAAGTAACAGAGTAGAATGAACCGAGTTACCAGCATCAGCATTTTACATGATCAAAATCGAGCTGACCTCTCTCTCTCTCTCTCTCTCTCTCTATATATATATATATATATATATATATATATAAACTAGTAAGCCAGGGCTGACCTTGGAGAGATCGATGATCGGACGACTATATCTGTTGTATATGATCCCAAGGAGCAGCCGGCCTCTTTCCTGTTGCAGCCTCTCTCTCCCAGTATGGCATCCTGCTCCTATCAACCCTCCAAATCATGACAATAATAAAAAGGCAAATATATTTACTGGGCAATGGAGAATTGATTTAACTTATATCAATTATAATCGAATTTACTAAAGGGGATTTTTTAAGGAAACAGGATCAAGATGTATTGCGCCTTTATGAGATGTCCTGCTCTGCTTTATCGACCCCTTGGTAGGGCCGAGTAGATATGCGCGTTTGAGATTACACATTGATTTGTTATTTTTCATCCTCCTTCGTTTCATTCCATGCTGCAATGCTGGTCGCTGTAATTATGTGTTTGGAATTGTTATATGAAATATTTTTTAAAATAATTTTTTATTTTAAAATATATATTAAAATAATTTTCTATTTATTTTTAAAATTAATATATTAAAATTATTTAAAAATACTAAAAAAACATATTTTAACATGTATTTTTTGCTTTGGTAATCAGCTCATTAAAGTTATAAAAATTAGGCCAATATTTCAAAAATACCAAAAAAAATATTTTTTCTCTTTTAATATCTGGGATTACGAACTTATACTTAAGACGTTCCGATATTAAAAAGATAGTTTTGTTTTTATTGACATTACAACGGTTGTATTTTTACCCGATACGATAAGGATTTTCTTACTAAAGAAGATTTGTTTTCAACCTTAGACAATCCAATAATCAGACAACTAGTTTAATCGGACAATTAAACAATGTAGTTTATTTTAGGTAGGATATATTTGGGATGTTAATACATTTCCTTCATGTAACTGGTCCCCATGCTCGATTTCTGAGATCATTTAAGGTTATTAGCGATCAAAATACTAGGTGTCAACTCTCATTACCTCTTTTCCACTGAAAAAACAAGAAATAATTGTCTCATCCGTTTCCTGATTTTTTATATACCATACAAGAGTGGGCGCATCGCCGCGACGTTACTTGCACATGCGACAATAATATTTTGGATATTAGCCATTTCGTAGGTTTATTTTTTATCCTCATTGTCATAACTTAATTTTTTATTATTTTTATTTTATCTTTATTTTTATATAAAAAAATAAATGATGATAAAAAAATGAAAAATGAATGAAATAAAAAAAATAAATGAAGAATAAATTGAAATTTGGGTCAAGACACTATAAATTGAAAGTTTGGAGACTTAATTAAACTTTGTATTAATTTAATTAATCAAATCAAGAGCTTAATTGAAGAATCAATTAAGTTTAGAGACTTAATTAAACTTGAAATTAGTTTAATTAATGAAATCAGGGGTTTAATTGAAGAAATACCAACGTTTATGGCCGATTGGGGTTAACATTGCAAGGAATTAAAGTCAGAGGACCATTTTGTGAATGACGCTGAAATGAAGGGGTCCCGTTACAACTTATCCAGGGGCTTGATT
>Ga0325402_1004588_pt1 | contig 12761 bp, 9 predicted proteins | sample PopdelMetagenome_22_FD_207212 | JGI IMG/M metagenome (GOLD analysis project Ga0325402, IMG submission 207212) | Populus deltoides microbial communities from Bellville, Georgia, United States - Xylem-PdKOR-R3 | ecosystem: Host-associated > Plants > Phyllosphere > Stem > Wood/Secondary xylem... | reverse complement strand
TTCAAGGATCTAAAAGGGAAAAATGGATATAAATAGTGGGATTAAGATATTAAATATATTTGTAAATTTAAAAATACATATTAATATTAATATGCTTTAACTTAAAAATAAAAATAAAAAGTGTTATATTCAAACTTACAGGGTAATTTTTTATAGATTTTAATCCATGAGATTTGATAAAATTTGTAGATAATTAAGATTGAACAAATATAATAATCTATTAAATTTAATGAAATATCACTTTTTAATTAGCAAAATAAAATAGGTGGTGGAATTTCTTGTTTTAGAATATATATATGTGTGTGTGTGTATTAAAATTTAACATGTTTTAGTAGCCTACTATATTATTGGTTTGCGCTATGCTACAAGTCATATAAATTTTTTTTAACGTAACATAATATATTCAAGTGTTGCTACCATGTTTTATAATATTTTTTTTTTAATTATGAACTCAAAATATATTGCATATGGACGATATTTTTAAAAAAAATACTAATATGATGACATATTTGGATGACATATTTTTTTAAAAAATATTGAAATGACAATATATTGAATAAATCTTGGTTAACCTGTCAAATGTTTTACCCTGATCATGAGTGATAACCCTACATAAAGAAAATAAAAATAAATGATGAAAATCAATTCCTAATTAACCTAATGTTAAAAGATGATATTGAAAAAAAATATTAAATTAAAAAGAACAAAAAATAACTATTTGAGTTAACTTGTCAAACTAAGAACCCGGGTCATGAGATCAAGATAAACCCATAGAAAAAAATTATAAGGCCTAATTTTCAACTAATCAGTGTTGAAGAATGAAAAAACAATTTAATTAAAAAAAAACTCAAGTCAACCCGAGCTAACTTGTTAAACTCATAACTTAGGTCATGATTCTAAGACAACTTCATAAAAAAACAAATAAAAAAAATCACAAAACTCCATTTCCAACAAATTCAATGTTGAAGGTTGAAATCGAGAAAAACAAAACCAAATCCATGAGACTATGATAACTTCACAGAAAACAAATTAAAAGAAAATTACAAAGCTCATTTCTTAAACAACCTAATATTAAAGGATGAAATTAAAATAAAAAACTAAATATAAAAAAAAGATTGATTTGTTGAAGGGTGAAATTAAAAACAAAATTGACTTAAAGAAGGACCAAAAAATATAAACCGAGTCAATCCAGTTAACTTGCCAAATTCATGACTTGGGTTATGAGATCAAGATAACCCTATAGAAAGTAAATAAAAAAAATATAAAGCTCAATTAAAAAAAATATTCAATCAAAAAAAAATCAAAAAATGAACGAAGTCAACCTGGGTCAACCTGTTAAACTTGTGACTCGGGTCATGATATCGGGATAACCCATTGATAGAAAAAAAAATTATGAATTCCAATTTTCAATCAACCCAATGTCAAAAGATGAAATAAAAAAAAAGATTAATTAGAAAAAGTGACCCAAAAAATGACCTCAGTCAACCTGGATTAATTTGTTAAATCCATGACTTAGCTCATGAAATCGAGATAAATTCATAAAAAACAAACCTCACTTCCAATAGATCTAATGTTTAAGATTGAAATTGAAAAAAAGAACTAAATCTATGAAAGCAATATATAATCTAACAAAAATAAAATAAAAAAATATGAATAACAATTCTCAAGACAACATAATATTGAAGGATAAAATTGAAAAAAAAAAACCTAAAAAAACTAGATTGATGATGGGTTAAATAAGAAAAAAAAAATTATTCAAATGAATAATGTCTTATAGGTGTGGCTACAATGATTTAGTCATATCCTTTAGTGTTTTGTTAATAAAAAAAACTAAAGAAAAAAAACTCACAAAAAAAAATTATTCCAATTAATGACTTGTTTGTTTCCAGGAAAACCAATTACTGGAATTCATTTTCCTCATTTTCCCATGTTTGGCAACAATATGGAAAACTAGTCAACGAAAACTTAATTCCGGTCAAAACAGAAAACGCAACTTTAACAGAGAAAAATGTTTTCCTTTTGATAAGGAAAGGAAAACACTTTCCTTTTCTTTCATTACACACATTTTTCTCAAATTCTCAAATCACGGTCTCTCTCTTTTCTATAACAATTGGGAAGCAGGAGCATCATTTCTCTAGAACAATTGAAGCTCTTAAATCACGGTCTCTCTCAAATCATTTCAGGTATTTGTTTTCCTTTATCATTTCCTTTATGTTTTTATTTTCTTCTCCTTTATGTTTTTATCTTCTTAGTTTAGATCTATAAGAATTATGCCATAAATTCTTCATCTTCTTGATAAATCTGATACCTGTCATATTTTTCCTATAACATAACACAATTTTCTTCTTCATCTTTCCTCGTCACATTCGGTGTGTTCAAAACAACCCAAATTCATCAAGCAAGCCACAAAAAGCACATGTTTTTCATTCTTTCTCACTCACATCCTGCAGAACCGACCGAACCAAACAAACCACAAATCAAAGCAAAATCCCTACCTTGAAGATTACTGTGAATCAATCAAAGCAAAAAGCCCAAACTTTCCCAGCAAAAAGCAGTCCCTACCCTGTTTCCCCGTCCTCGGATCCAGCCACCATATCCCGGGTGGAAGCATAAAGAGAGAGAGGCAATGTGTAGAACTGGAATTAGCCACCATATCAAGGAATTAATCAACCCTTGCTTTTTTTTTTTCAAGTCCCATTAGAAGTAGTCGGGGGAGAGAGGGAGGAGAACTGGGAAGGAGGAGCGGGTCTTTGAGGTATAGCCCCTTGAAGCTTCGATCTTTGTCCTGCTTTTTTTTGCACAAGGAGAGGAAGTTAAGGAATTAGAGAAAGAACAGGGGAATGACGAGAGAGAACAAATGGCGAGAGAAACTGAGAGGGAACAGGGGAAGGGGAAGGGGAATGAGAGAAACCGAACAACCGAGAGGGAACAAGGGAAGAGAAAGGGGAATGAGAGAAACCAAGAGAAACCGAACAGGGGAAGGAGAAGGGGATGATAGAAACCTAGAGAAACCGAACAAGGAAAGGGAAAGGGGATGAGAGAAACTGAACAAGGGAAGGGGAAGGAGATGAACGAAACCGAAACCGAACAGGGGAAGGGGAATTAGAGGAAGGGGCATGAGAGGTGATTGTAGGGGAACCCACCGAGACCGAGAGGAAGTTTAATAAGGGGAATTAATAGAATCAAATATAAAAACATTGATAACACTAAAAAGCGTGATATTTTTGCCACAATTATTGCTTTATTTTGCTATATTTATAAATGTGCTTGTTTTATTTTGCTTTGATTAATTCATGATTAGTGTTTGATTATATTTGTTACATATGGATAAATTTATGGGACGATGCTGGTAATTATATGGATTTCATTGCGCAATGTCTAATCATTGTGAACTTATGAATTGTATAATTTTCAAAACGGTTTTATTGTATTGATTGTGTAAGTATTTTATATGCTTTTTTCAATATTTATTTCCCCAAATTTTTAGGTTTTGTTATCAGAAAACTTCACTTTCATATCATAGATAGTAAGATAATTCATGCAGCATGTATGGGAACAGCTGTAACTATGAAAGTAACAGGGGTAACTATTATTGAATAAGAAAGAAATAGAATTTATATACCAAGAGAACCAAGTTCAACGTGCAATGCGAGCCTAAGCATGTGGACAATCATCTCAAGATTGTGAAAAAAAAAATGAGGAATAATAACCAAACTTAAAAATAAAAGTGGTTTTGGCTGGGATGATTATCTGAAGATGATTACAGTTTCAAAAGATGTATATGATGAAGAAGTAAAGGTATGATAAATATTATAATCTTTGTAATTTTTATATTTACTTTTGTTTCTAAAATGTTATACAATGAACTAAAAAATTGCATATTCTAAACTTTATGAACAGACACATCCCAATCATGACAAGTTTCTCAACAAAAAACTTGATATGTATGAGGCAATGGTAATTGTTGTTGGAAAAAACATGGCAACCGAAAATTATATCAAATCATATGTTGATGTCAAGATGGAAGAGAACACTGAAGAGCAATCAATTTCAATTGAAAATGAAGGGGAATATGAAGAAACTTCTAAAGGAAAAGAGACATCTTCCTCAAGTACACAAAAGAGACAACATAGGAAGAGAAATCGCATGTATGAAGATGATGGTATTGAAAAGTTGTCTAAACAGATTGAAGATGTAGCACTTGCAATTTAAAGCCTCAGTAAAAATCAACTTGATGTTAATGCGCTGTATACGAAAGTGATGAAAATTGAAGGCTTTGATGAGATCACTCTTGGGGATGCATTTGATCACTTGGTCCAAAATGAAATGTTGGCAAAAGCATTTATGGCAAAAAGCATTTAATTTGAGGAAAATTTGGGTTCAGAATTTTGTGAATCAACAATACTACAGACCTGCTTGCTAAGATGATTTGACTATGATAAGAAACTATATGTTTGTTATTTGACAAGTATGTTTACTTGTTAAATTCGGTCTAACTTGTTTATGTTTGTTAATTTGAACTATTAAGATATAATAAAAAAATTCATCATTACACTTTTTAGATTTTATTCTTTTATTATAAGTGATTAAATATTTATATTTAATATTTTTCATATATTAGATAAATTTGAAAAAAAAATTTAATTCATTAATAAATTATTTTCCAGTTCATTTTCCATAACATAACCAAACACTGGAAAGTGTTTTTCAGTTTATTTTCCATTACACTACCAAACATCGGAAAATACTTTCCCGGAATTCACTTTCCAAAAGAAAACTACTTTCCTGTAAACAAACGGAGCCTAATAGTGTTTTATGGGTGTGACTACAATACAAAAGTAAAATAAAAAAATTACAAAGCACAATGTTCAAAATAACTTAATATTGAAAAACAAATTAGGTTGGTGAAGGGTGAAATTAAGAAAAAAAACTACTAAAAAAAGCAAAAAAAAAACACACTAAAACCTATTCCGATGAATAAATAGTTTTTGTAGGTGTGACTATACTAATTTAGCTACACCCTTTAGTATTATATTAAGTAAAGAAAAATTAAACAATAAAAAAAGCCAAAAGAGTGCACGTACATACAAAACACTATTTTAGTTAATAGTATTTTATAGGTGTGAGCACAGTTATTTAACCACATTCTTTAGTGTTTTGTTATTATTAATGAACAAGTATGAACAACTAGAATAAACTTATTGGCAATGTATGATGATTTGTTAAGTTGATTTTGTTTTTAGACAATGCTTCAAGTCCTTTTATTAAAGAAAAATCAACACAACACATAGAGTTAAAATATTTATTACTTGAACAATTAAAATATCTGAGTTTGATATGAAATTTCACTATTTATATAAAGAATGAAGCTCTTGATTTTTTTTTAAATTTAATTAATCATACTCTAACCTAATTGGATGAGACTAGCCTTGAAATTATGGCATATCTATAAAATTAAAAGATAAAAGACTGAAATATAAGACACGAAGATAATATATGCTTAATCCTAATTTTTTATACTTTTAATTTTGATACTAAGTTTATTTTTATTTTTTTCAGTTCCTGGATGAGAGAGGGTAACTTACTATAAAATGACAGTAAAAAAAAAGAAGTATTTAGTTATTGTGATTACGACAATCAAAATAATCAAGTTTGGTGTTAAAATATTCTATTCAATGAGAAGTATTTGATGATGGTTTTTGATCATCATTTTATTGGAAAAAATTAATTAGACTTGAAAAGATTTTTTTATATCGGATCGATTTTTTATTACTAAAAAGGTAAAAATGGGTTGATTGAGGTTTGTTGTGTGTTTCTTAAGTGTCTACATATGAAAAATTGGTTTAAAAATGGATTGATTGGTCAAAAAATAAAAAGGAGTGGCAAGCTACTTTTATAGTCGTTTTCTTTTTCTCTCTTTTTTTTTTATATTTGAAAAACATTTACTAGGTTCAACTATTTTTTAAATTTGAATTTGATTTTTAAATAATATTATAATTTGTTATTAAGATTTTAATATTTTTTTAATTATTATGTATCTGATATAAAAATAATAATACTAATAATAAATTTTGTTCATAAAAATTCAATTCAAATTGTTTTTTTTGTTTTTAAAATTTTTAAATATATTTTGGACATAATATTTTGATTTTTTAACTTGTTTTAATAATCAAAAGATGTTTTTTAATAGAAATAATAATTTCAGTTAAAAACTTTATATTCACTAAAATAAATAAAAATTTATTAATAAGAAAATTTATCTTGAATTTTTTTTAAAAAATCATATTTATTTTTAATAATATTATCAAAGAATTTATTAAGACTTGAATATTTTTATTATATTAAAAAAACAATTATCCTCCAAGACATAATACAAGCATACAAATTAGTTTTAAAACTATAGCGGAAGTAAAAAATATATGTGACTAATCCTTTATTTATTCATTTTTTATTGTAGTCAAGTTTCAAAATCATGGTCAAGTCTCAACTGAAGAGCTAAAGCTAGAAAGAAAATAGTAGTATTTAAGATCGGGTTACAATTGTAATGGAATAACGGAATATGGTATTATACGTAATTATATAAAATTACCAAGAAGGATTTATAATTTTAAGAATTGGGACCGTGTGTGTACTGTGTGCGTCACAAACCCCTTGTAAACCCTTGTGGCTGTTAGAAGTTAGAACCCTAAAAAAGATCCACAGTCTGTCTTTCCTCTTCCTCCCAAAAGGAGAGAAACTAACCAGTAAGTCGTCAAAAAGAGAAAGGGAAATAAAATAAAATAAAAGAATGAGTGAACAAGAAAGCAGCAGTGATGAAAGAATGAGCAGTGAAGAAGAAGAACAACAACAAAAGGAGGAGGGATTTTCATATTGGAATTTGAAAGATGTGGAAAGGGGTCAACTGCCACCACATATCCGAAAACAAGGAACTCGTGTTTATTGCAAACCTGATGCTCCTACTAATGTATTTCTAACCCACCCTTTTTATCTTTTCTTCTAAAGACTCAAGCTTTGGTAGAAATAATCATCGTTATAGGATAGGAGTTAGTTTGAGGTTAATACAGTTTATTATAGCTTAATTTAGCTCACATGATTGTATCTTGAAGTTTATTAAGTTTTTAACTACAGCCCAGTTGCTGGACTTTGTTGCTGCTATGTTTGGAGATGGGAAATTGATGGTTATTGCTTTTAATGAACATAGCACTATTTGCAGTGCGTTTATCATGTTATCTCATTTGATTTGGAAAGGAAAAGAGGGAAAATTGGAATGGTTAAGTTTATTTTAATTGAGTTCTTCGGTTTTATTTGTCTCTTTAAGTGCTTATATTTTTTAGGATTTTGGTTTCTGCAGACTGAAACTTTGCAATATTCTGGTTCCTATGCGTCAATGGGAGTAGATAATAGTTTACGATTAGATTCTTTCCGTGAAAACTTCAGAATTAAGGTAATTGCACTGGATAAGGATAAAATGGAGTTTGATATGATTGGTATTGATGCAGCAGTTGCCAACGCTTTTCGGAGGATTCTCATATCTGAGGTGTGTACGCTATGCCTAGTTCTGGGGATTATATTCTTGTAGATAGACAGTGATGAAAGCTTGATTTTTAGTTAGTTATTCTGCTGTTCTTTTGTAATAATTGATATCCACTTTTATAGATCATTTATCCTTTTCTGTTTTTGCACATTGGGGGATGATCAGCTGTCAAAGTTTCTTAAACTCTTGTCTGAACATGTTGACGTGACGAAAATTGCAAATTTCTTCTAATCTGCATTTCCTCAGATTTGTTGTTGATAGGTGCTTGCTTGCAGTGTTTAGTACCCCTAAAAAATTATAACTTTGGACAGACTCTTAGATTAGATGGTTCCTGGAAATGTGCTTGACTTATAAGCATATTAAAGCCATCCACGGACAAAATGGAACATTTAGTAATGTTTAAAACAGCACCGTTCTATCATGAGAAGCTCTCATTACGTTCATGTCAATGGATAAAGTTATCCTCAGATTTGTTGTTGATAGGTGCTTGCTTGCAGTACTTAGTACCCCTAAAAAATTATAACTTTAGACAGACTCTTAGATTAGATGGTTCCTGGAAATGTGCTTGACTTATAAGGATATTAAAGCCATCCACGAACAAAATGGAACATTTAGTAATGTTTAAAACAGCACAGTTCCTTATCTCATGAGAAGCTCTCCTTACATTCATGTCAATGGATAAAGTTATATCATGAGTAGTAGTGGATTGTGGAAAATAGTTTTCACCTTTTTCATTGTATTCTATTTTTGGTTTCACTAGTTGTTTCCCTGCTGATAAATTTGAATTTCCTAACTGTAGGAATGGAGTTAACTCTCTCTCTCTCTCTCTCTCTCCATCTATCTTGTCTGAATTTTGATTTACGATATTGATAGTTTGTAAATTCATGTCTTGTGCATTATCTCTTGTGCGTAAAGCTTGTCGATTGATGGAAATGATGGATTTTGGTTTTATTCTCTGTATGTAGGTTCCCACAATGGCTATTGAAAAAGTCTTCATTGCAAATAATACATCTGTGATCCAAGATGAAGTGCTTGCCCACAGATTGGGTCTCATTCCCATCAAGGTTGACCCTAGGCTGTTTGAATATCTTTCAGGTTTGACTCGTATTTCATTTACATGATAATTTTTTTTTTATACAAAAGAGGGAAACAATTAACCTCTGCATTGTTTAGGAACTTAATGGACTTTCCTTCTTTTTTCTCCTTTTCTTCTTACCTGAAGCAAATGATACACCAAATGAAAAGAACACTATTGTCCTCAAACTCCATGCTCGCTGCAATCGGGGCCAGCCTCGCTGTTCAGGTAACTGGTACTTTGTATATTTCAATTAAAGCCAGTGATTTTCTTACAATATTTTGTAGTGAATTGATTAATAATTAGTTGTCCTCTTTCCAATAGTTGGTAGCTTAACTTGATGATATAAAGCCAGTGATTACTTTGTATAATAGTTGGTACCATTATGGTCATTATAATGCAGTGTATTCTCAAGAATTGAAGTGGTTACCAAATGGAAGTGAGTTTGCTAAAGAATCTGAAAAACCTGATTCCAAACCAAGTACCTATACTTCATTTAGTTGCGGCCAAGACTCCCTGCCAGAATTTGCAGGCAATCCAATTTCCACGGTAGAAGATATTATACTTGCCAAACTGGGCCCTGGACAAGTAAGGTTTTTTCATGTTTGGTTGGGTGGTGTTAATTTATCTTTTACATCTTCATGTAACATATTTGGAAAGGAAGTTGTCTAAACTTCAATGCTGAAAGCCCAAAGGGTATAAATTCTGGCAGATTGTGCTGAAAGAACAAAGTGATGTGTGATTGACGGATTGGATACATGCTATTGTGGTTTGTGGAATAAAGTATGATATTGAGCTTGGTAACTGTGGTATTTGTGATGCAGGAACTTTTTAATAATTTTCTTATCAGTTTTGGTTTTCTTATTTAATTTAGGATTTCTTGTGTTAGTCAGAGTTTTAGCTGTTATGTGATTGGTATGTGACATATAGTAAGAGGTTACTTTTCCTGCAATCATTAGTATTAGGGTTTTAACTAGCGCAAATAGGATGTTAGAATTATTTTTGTGGACATTTTGTTTTGCTATTTTATCAATCTATTCGGATTCTAGAGGTTTCTCATGAACCCTAAACCCTATTATCTTGTTCTAGCTTCAATTTTCTTCTACTTTTAGCCATTATTCTGCTGTGATTTTTGTTTTCTACTGTTTTCCTCTCCCCACCCTACTTCTTTTTGGCTATTGAACTTCCAAAGGCATAGCACAAAAGATTTTTAAAACCAAGAACTGCATTTCAACAATCCTATTAGACCAAGCATATGATCAATGGGTGCTTCCTTTCTAGATTACATTTCCAGTAAGCATATCCAGACTTCTGAAGCGATTGAATAAACAGAAAGTAGTAGCATTCTAATCCAAATATAGTTTGAAAGTGGGAGGGGTTTGTTAGCGACTTATCTACGATACTAAGGATCCCAATAGGAGCATGTTTTAAAATGAGACTGGTTTCTTGGATGCTTGTGGTCTTTTGGGTTTGGTCTTCTTCAGCCATTTGTGTTTCATTCTTTGATTTCCTACGAATCCAAGATAACTTTAAAATTTTGATTGCTGGTGCATTCTGTTGATAGAAACATTTTCAAGCTACCAACCTAGGTTAAATATTTTCGGATTTGATGTTTTGCTGACAAAGACCAATTGATTTGTGTAATATAAAGCTTTTCACTCGTCTAGAAATCCATGACTATTGATGCACTTCCCTCTTTCTTTTTTTTTCCATTGGAATCCAAATATGCTGGTGAGCACAACATATTTGAGTTTCTGGAAGTTTTTGCATATTGTTTCTTTTTCTATCAAAGGTCTTTCTTGCCTGTTACTAGATTGCAGGTGCAAATACTGAAATGTCTGATCATTTTACAGGAAATTGAACTAGAAGCTCATGCTGTCAAAGGAATGGGAAAAACACATGCAAAATGGTCTCCTGTGGGGACTGCTTGGTATCGGATGTTTCCTGAGGTGTGAAGATATCTTGTTCTCTGATTGTTTTTATCAATGCAACCTCCTCCCCCCCTTTCCCCTTGCATATTATTGTAACATTTTGAACACTTCTTCCTTCCTTGTAGGTTGTATTACTGGAAAACATTAAAGGTGAGGATGCGGAAGAACTTATAAGGAAGTGTCCAAGTGGTGTATTTGATATTGAAGACACTGGCAATGGTAAAGTGATTTTGTCTTCTTTATCCTTTCTTTCTGGACAACTTTCTGTGCTGCATAGTTTCCATTAATTTCATTAGAATATAAAATAACACTTCCATCTCTGTTTTTGCTTTCTTGAGTATCCCTGATGAATGATTTGGTTGTTTGACAGCTAAGAAGAAGGCAATTGTAGCTGATTCACGAGCCTGCACATTGTGTAGGGAATGCATAAGAGGGGGTGAAAAGTGGGAGAACCGTGTGGCACTGCACCGTGTTAAGGATCATTTCATATGTAAGTGATGAGGTGTACATGCTTTTAGCAATCTAGTTACCATTAAACTGTGAATATAAGCTTCTTGTGATTGTTTGAAGAATGTAGTGAGGGAAATTATGAGCAATATCAAAACAAAGTAAACTATTCTGATTAGTTTGATACCAATTAAATTTACTGCTAAATATTTTTTCTATACAAGAATAGTTAGAGAACCTCAGGAGCTTTGCCTCGGTGGATTAATTGTTGCTTGAAGTTGTAACGACATACATCACCTTCTGGTGGAAAATCAGTATTCTATTACTTGAGTTCAGATTGCAGATCAAATATTTCTCGTTAAAGTTCAAGCTCAATTGGAAACAAGCTTAAGTCTCCAGCTCTTGTCCTTGCAGGACAACGGACTAAATATATTAGCTCTATTATAGTTTTATTGAAGATCCTGTACTTGAGATATTCAGAGAACTTTCTTTTAACTGAATTAGAACTCCAAAGAAGGAAACTGGTTAATTTTACAGTAATTGTCCTGATGATCCTGGCTTCCAGATTTGGAAAGATCCATAATGTCATGAGATGGTCATGGTTTTGAATTTAATAGACCAAATTTTATATGTTGCCAAACCGTTTTCAACTCACTGGTTTTTGATATAGTCCCCTGGATAGAGAGGTTTTTTATATATTGCAATCTATAGTAACGAATATGTTTTGAATTGATCACTTTAGCTAAATGAAATATTTTGAACTTCCAGTGCTAAGCCTATAAATAATTCTGCAACCAAGAGCCTGAAAGGCTGCTTGAGCGTTATGCTGTCTAAGCAGCTCAGGAGAAAAAGTTGTGCTGCTATCCATTTACTGGAGTTCTGTCACCGTGGTTCATGATGCATAAGTTCGTCTGTGACCAATTTTGAGTAGAGTTTATGTTGTCAAATTTTTGTACAAGGCAGATGAAATTGTCCCTCTTGTTTATCAGTATTTATTTTTGATCTTCATTGTAGGTGGATAAAATTGCTTGAATTTGAAATTTATTAATTTTGAGAAGATCTGTACTAATTTTGCTTGCTCTTTCCCACTAGTTACTATTGAATCAACTGGAGCATTACCTCCTGAAGTTCTCTTTACTGAAGCTGTGAAGATCTTGGAAGCCAAGTGTGAACGTGTAATTACCGAGCTCTCTTGAGGCCTTCTTCTCGTTTCCATTTTTTCTGGAGTAGATGCTGATGAAGAGGTGTTATTTAATGTTGTTTACCAAGCTTGATTACTCTCTCTCTCTCAATTTTGGAATTCGAAACCTTTGCAAAGCCTTTTAAGTAAAAGCCTCAGTTTCTGCATAGAAGCTTTGTTACTGATACCACATGGTTATGCAGTGTGAATGTTGAATAGCTGAACTCTTTCAAGGCCAAGCTTAATTGAATTCCGTGGCCGAGTTTCAATGTATAGCTGGGATTTTACTTGAATGCATCCTATTTACTTGAAGCAGCTTCTTGGTGCCTAATCATAACAGGTTTAAGACGGGAAAACTATACAGCTCCATCAACAGTTTCATAATTATTTTTGGTCATTAATTTATGTTATGGAATACAAAATTCCATTTATGAAATGAAAATAACACCATTAATTACTGTTATAATAACGCATTTTATGTCCCTTGATTTTCGAACATGGAAAGAGAGAATAAAAAACATTTAGTGGGTGAAATGATATGAAGGAAGGAACGGGGGATAAAAAAAAAAAAAAAAGAGAGAGAAAAGAGATGAG
>Ga0325402_1004585_pt1 | contig 12763 bp, 7 predicted proteins | sample PopdelMetagenome_22_FD_207212 | JGI IMG/M metagenome (GOLD analysis project Ga0325402, IMG submission 207212) | Populus deltoides microbial communities from Bellville, Georgia, United States - Xylem-PdKOR-R3 | ecosystem: Host-associated > Plants > Phyllosphere > Stem > Wood/Secondary xylem... | reverse complement strand
ACACACACACACACACACACAAATTAGCAGCTTTTTACGAATACTCTAAAAAACCCAAATTTTGTTTCATATTTACTATTCAAAGAACCCTAATTTTATAATTTCTGCTTAAATATGTGTTTGATTAACATAATTAATTTTCTATTAAATGTGATTAACCATTGTTTAATCGAATTAGTAATTTTTTTATGCTAATAAAAAATCAAATATTATAGTTTATAGGTATTGTATAAGCATCAATAATTTGCTTATAAACTTATGTTTATCATTAATGTAATATTTTATCCTTTATTATGGAAATATACATACAAAATATCTGATATAATTGATCATCATGGAAGTTCTACATATGTCAAAAGAAATTGTTATTCTTACTACATTTCTTATATTAACATCATGTTCATATGCAAGCAAGTATATAATGTAAACTTACATGGCTTCAATATAAAGGATTATAAAGAGAATATGTTTTTGGATGATACCTCAATGTTAAAAGTATTGAGTATGCATGAACAAGAAGAAAAGGAAGAAAAAATTATATTTTGATGAGGATATTGATGTTGCTTCTCTAGCATAAAGAATGCTAAGGTGTTATTAAGGCAAGCCTAATAATGATAAAGTCAATTGGTACTAAATATTTTTATGCTTATAATGATGAAGTTAAGAAAAACAATAAGGTTATGATGTTAGTTGGGATAGAAGATTTTGATTTCAATGATGAAGATGTTGATGTTGAAGTGGATTATGATGTAGGAGGTTTTGGTGTTGGTGTTGGTGCTGGTGTTGATGTTAGTTATAGTGATGGTGTTGGTATTGAAGTCGTTGCTATTGTGGAGGTTCCAGTGTTGGTGATGGTATTTATGCTAAAGTTGGTGCTAATATGGGAGGTTTTGTTATTGGTGATGGTATTGGTGTTAATGCTGAATTGGTACTAATATGAGAGGTTTTGTTATAGGTGATGGTGTTAATGTTAAAACATGTATTGATTTTAATGATGGTGTGGGTGTTATTGTGGGTGATGTTGTTGTTAATATATGTAATGATAATAAGGATGATGAAGAGGAAAAGGATAGAGAACTATATCTTTTATGATGAGAAGGGATTTGATTTTATAAATGAAGTTAAAGATGATTGGATTGACAACTTGTTTAGTGATAGTTCCATTGGAAAGAATGTATATGGTTCTTTAGATTCAAAAAAATACATGGAATATTAGTACTGATGTTGATGATGATGCAGGTTGTGAGAAATTTAAAAGTGATGGTAGTGATGAGTTTGTTAATAAAGACAATGTTAATAAGTGTAAAAAGCAGATGAAAAGGAAGATTGATCCTATAACTAATTTTAAATATAAAAAGTTCAAGGTTAGAGTTAATGATTCCATTAAGTTTAAATAATCTTATGTTTTCAACAATATAAATGAATTTAAAGATGTGTTGAAAGAGTATAAACTGAAACATGATTATCACTTGAAATGTATATTAATTAGAAACCAAAGGTTACAACAACATTTATGGGTGATGGTTGTTCTTGGTGAATATATACTTCTCACATTTATGGTTTCAATACATTCATGGTTAAGTTCTTAAGAGAGAAACACAGTTGCATTTAGCTAGCAAGTATAAAAGATGTTAATTCAACATGATTGCAAAAACATTATTGCTTATATTAAGTGTTGACCCAAATATCTCAAATAAAGTCATCGATACCATTCTAGAAGATAAGTTTTGGATTAAACCATAATCAATGCAATTATAGAGAGCTAGAACAAAGACGAAAGAGTTTATCAAATGAAGCCATAAAAAGTCCTTTAAAAGACTCCCTCAATAAGTCCAATTGTTAAAGCAATGTAATCTAAGGTCAAATGTATTTTTAGGGTGTGACCCTAATTACAACATGAAAGTGCATTCACAAAGGGAGTTTTAGATGGTTTATATTTTCTTGAAAATGATGAACAAGGACTTCGTAAATGGATGTAGATCATTAATTGGTATAGATAGATGTCATCTTAAAGGTCTATGTATAAAAGAGAGGGTTTTTATTATCTGCAATGGTATTGAATGACAACAATGGATTGTTTCTCATCACAGTATTGTTGTTGAGTATGAAAATAACAACACATGATGATTTTTTTTATATACATTTTATAGATATATTAAGCATGACATACATTAGAAGACATTTTGCATAATATGTGTAAATAATATTTTTATTAAAATATACGTATAATGCTTATAATGTTTTTTTCTAACTAAGATTTTTATAAACTAGAGTCTACCTGGAGTAATTGTAGAGATGTTCCCTATTTGTATCACACATGTACTATTCAAGACATTTATGTCAATATGAGGAAAAAAGGATTTCAAGGTTCGAAACTCAAGATTGGATTTTGGAGTGCATTAAAAGCTTACACTATTCTTAATTTTGACAATTTCATGAAGGATATCAAAGATGTGGATGTTAGTGCTTTGAATTGGTTAAATAAAATCCCTTTTGAGCATTGGTTTAGGCATATGTTTGACCATCAAATTAAGGTAGAGAATGTAACTAACAATATAGCACAATCATTTAATAGTTGGGTTAGGAAATATAGAAGTTTGTAAATTGTTATGTTAGTATAAACAAATTAGGATGAAACTCTAGCTAGGTTTCATGATAGATTTATTCAGGCCTCAACTTGGGAATCAAAGACCACACCCTATATCAAGAAAATACTAGATAAATATATTAAGATGGCGATAAATATGAGAATGACTCTAGTTAGTTCCGATGAATATCAAGTATATGAGGGTAAAACTAGACTTTTTATTAATTTGAAGAAATGATAATGCTCTTGTGATGAGTGGATGTTGACTGGAATTCCATCAAGTATATGGTGTCTTGTGTGTATTATAAGAGTATTGAATTTGAAGAAGTATGTCATGTATATTACAATGCTGAAACATTTAAAAATGCATGCTTTGAGATGGCTCACATTGCTAAAAGCTGATCTTGGCTCGAAGGAAGAAGATATAATTTTTCTTCCTTTTAACTTGAAAAGGAGTGTGGGTAAATTAAGGAAGAATCAGAGAGGAAAAGATGAAGAAGATCAACCTGGTATTATAAGAAAAAGGATTTCCACACTTAAATGCAACAATTACAAGTAATATGGCTATATTTACAAGTAACTAACTAGAGTCATATTTTTACCGGCCATTCAGGTTATCTTTAAATCCATAAAATCAATCAATTTAAATTGAGTCAGCTTCTAAGCAGTTTAATTAAAAATTTGAGTCCATTAAAGAATTAAAACAATAAGTTTTAAGATTGACCTAATTGTTCATGTTTAATAAGAATGGCCTCATCTTGTATAAAATTAACAAGAATGAATTAAAAATCTAAAGCACTTTTCGAAGCGAATGAACCAAAATAATTAAAAGGATTGTACCCGTGATTATATATATATATATATATATTCACGATGCAAACGCAAGCTTATCTTCAGACATGAAGAAGGACAATCACCGCTGAAATACGTTTGCATGTGATATCATGAGATTCGCAGTATGAACAACGTCCTGCAAGAGGGGTAGTGATAGCGAAAGAATTGTTCTTATATAAAAGAAAAACCGCAATCTTTTTCCTCAAATTCCAAAGGCCAGTCTTTATCTTCACGGGTGCATTGAAATTAAACACAAAAATGCCAAACCTTCACGGGCCCATTTAGAATCTATATGTCTGGTAGTCATCTCTTTCTTGTCTGCTTCTCGTGAAATGCCACCCTTTAAGATCCACAGCTTGCCGCCATTCTGAATTTTTTAGTGTTCTGATTCACAAACAAAATCTCTATATGAAATAATCCATCAATTGAGTGTTGTTATACTATTAATGTACTAGTAAAGTTGGGATAATTCTAAAAAAAAAATTAAAAAGAAAAAATGTGAGAGTCGGTGCAAGCTACTAGATAGCAGTCTCGCCAGAGCATGGGGGTTGGTTGCTTGAGGATAGGAGTTTTGGCTGAACATGACTGTGGCTGTTTGCTTTTCTTTCGAGAAATATCAAGTCTTTGGAAGATATTTATCTATGCTTCCCTTTGATTTTAATGATAAAATGCATGATGGAAACTAGAAACTTGCTCTCTCTTTTCTTATGTTTTTTATTAACGTCGGTATTTGAGTCTACTTGTGTGTATCTCAACTAATTTCACGAGTCTTAAAATTAACAATTATATAAGCTTTCAATAACCTTAAAAGAACTCAAACTTGTAATTATTAAAAAAATAAACTCAAAACCTAATTAATTAAACTATTCTTTTTATCGTAAGGGTTACGGACGATAGAAAATAACAGCCCTTTTCTAAGTTTTGAATGAGAATAGCAGGGATTCCATTCTATATGTTGTTGCAACAATATGAAATGAATGAAGATGAAGGTCCTGTTGTGTTGGGTTTTGAGAATGTTAAAATTTGAAAAAAAATTATGTGTTTAGATTATTTTTATATATTAATATTTTTTTAAAAAAATATTATTTTAATATATTTTTAAGTTAAAAATTATTTTAAAAATTAATCACCCTAAAGTCTTATTATTTCACCGCAAACAGAAGGGCCCGATTACCCTCGGCCTTGAGAAACTGGAAAGTGGGCTTAATGTTGATGTCACTCGTTTACTGTGTCAAGTAATTGGACTCAGCCCCTGTTGTTCAGACATTCCCAATGTTTCCAAGAAGGTCCATCGTTACTTCTAACCATCAAATAGGTTTTTGGAGTTTGTTTTTTAAAGATTTGTAATTGTTTTTGCAGCATATTATATTATAGCAAATAAGTTGATGGTATGGAAGTAATTATAGAACAATGGGACTAATAGAAGTAATTATAAGTTTAATATATTAAAGCACTGCTGGATCATGAAATTCTATATGATCAACTTGATTTTGATTTATTATATCTTGATGTTGACGTTTTCATGTTGAGTCTATAATGAATTTGATCCTACTAGGAGAGCTCTCATGATTTTGAAAATGTTACACTGTATTTGTAAAATTGTAGGTCTATCATCAAAATACAATCTCCTTTTCCGGGTTTATTTTAAATTTGTTTTTTTAACGCGGATTTATGTTATAATCAAGTTATGGATATTCAAAACTCGATCAGATTAGATTTATATTTTTAAAATCCTATAAAATCTTAAGTTAAATACTCGTATCATCTCTATTTATTTTTATTTATAAAGATAAAATGTAAAATTTTTGTTTCGGGGTGACATTTCATTAAGATCTATTTGAAATGTTTTTCAAAATAAGAGGGTTTTGATTTATTTATATTTTTTTTTGGTGGGATAGGCTAAAAAAACACTTGCTTCGTGAGTGCATTTTTCTTATAAACTTGGTCACAAGAAGTTTTTATTTGTGACTGTTATGCGGTTACAAATTTATTTTATTGTAAAATACAAAAAAAAAATGATAAAATTCTGATTAGCCCAAAATCATTACCATGCATAAATTAAAAAATATTACTAATTAATTATAGTAACAATGATCACCATAATTTTTCCAAACTAATTAATTTTTCTAAAATCATTATTAATAATTATCATCGCAATTTTTAAATAATTTCTACTAACTATCAACTCTTTAAAAATATCTTTGATTTAAGTATTCATTAAAAAAAGTAATTAATTTTTAGTTAATCCATTATTATGAGAAACTTAATTGATAAAATAGATAGAATGCAATGCAATGAGAGGTCATACGTTCAAATAAAAGGTTTGCAGGGAGGAAAGAAATAAGTTAAATTACAAGAGATAAAGGGAACGAAAATAAATTGAAGTGTAAAGGAATTGAGTTACAATGAAGAAAAAAGGTGTTTTGAGTAAGCGAAGGAGAAAAAAGAATGAGCGAGAGTGAGAGAAGAGGACAAGTAAAAAATATATTAAAATAATTAAAAGAGGGCAGTGATTGCCTCGGATTAATAAATAAAATATTATAGATTATAATAATATTTTTACTCTTTTTTTTTATCTCAACGAAAAACAATAGCCTTGCTGATAAGGTAAGATAATATCATTTTTTTTTACATAATTTATAATTTATTGATTATTATCAAATTGATTAAAAAAATGATTGGCGCATGCAACATATACGTTAATAGATAGAAGATGCTTGTGCCATTCAGGCAATGCTTGAGGTGTCTTCCAATGAAAAAATGATGGTTTTTAGGGTGACATTTGAATTATTTCAGTAACCCCTCAATCCTTGGGCAATGCATGTGCTAATGAAACTTTGGTTTGGTCCTTACAACCTTTTCTCTTTATCTCTCGATTTTTGAACTTTCCCCTCTAATTTTTTAAAACAGATATTCAATTTGTTTTTCCTTCAACTTTGTTCCTTGTTTTTTTATTACAGTTTATTTTATTTGAATTAATTTATAAAATTAAAATTGTTTTCAATTTCATCCACATTTTGATTGTTATTTCTTGTTTTCTATCCTCTTTTTAATTTATTTTATTTTTTAATTCCATCCCTCATTATTATTTCATTTAATTTTTATACCAGATATGATCCTTATTCTTTTTATTGTTAATTTTTATTTATTTATTTTATTTTTCAATTTTACCCTTCATTGTTTTATTTCATTTAATTTTTATACCAGATATGGTCCTCCTTCTTTTTATTGCTGTTTTTTATGTTTTTTTATCTTTTTATTTATTTATTTTATTTTTCAATTTTACCCTTCAATGTTTTATTTCATTTAATTTTTATAACATATATGGTCCTTGTTCTTCTTAATGTTATTTGTTTTTTTTAATAATTGCTACTAGGTAAAACATATAGGTGAATCATTGTTCATCTCAACACAAACAACTATGCATTTGCCTATTTGTATGAATAGTTCATTTTTTTCTTTATTGATTTTGATCCTTAAATTTTTAATTATCGCAATTTCATCCTCCAAAGTTACAATATCATGGTTTTATGAGTAGTTCTTCCAATTTGGATTAAGTCTTCTGAGTTGAGTTTTGAGAGATGTTTGAAGATGGAATCAATTTTGATTTTGTGAAATTAAAATTTAATTAGGGCTAAAAATATAAATTCAAAGAGTGAAGATCATATTTGAAAAAGAACAAAAACACATGCCCTATTTAGATTTTAGTGTGGAAAACTTTAGTTTGATCCCTAAAGTTTTAAATTTCCTATTATTTGGTCCTTGTTGTTTCAGAGATTTAAGTTTAAATATCATACTTCATTTTCTTCACTTTGCAATTCCTAAGTGTTAAAAAGAAAAAACTTGAGAAGAGTGTTATCTTTGTCTTCTTTAAACCCAAAAATTTAAAATTAAAAACCAAAATTCTTGATTTAACGAGGGAATGGCCACAGCAGCCACAAGAATTAAAAGAGATAAAAACAATTATCTTGTAATTTCTTTTTATATACCTAGGTTAATTAGATTAAGTTTGGACTGAAGTTTGAACTTGCATCTGTTATGCGGTCTTAGAACCATTCCATTGCAAAATAAAGGTGGAATTATAAAACTGTGTTAGCCTTGAAAATGATCACAGCAGTAGCAACAATTGTTTCGCTCCAGCTTACAAGTTTGGTTCAAGCCATACAACTCTTCATTTCACATAAAATGTGATTAGTAAAAAACCAATGTTTCTTGGCATGATACAGCAGGAGCCAGTAGGTCAAATTTCTTTTTGATTCCTTTCCTTGTACGTGTAATTGATGTCTCGGTTTAGCCACAGACCCGTAGCTAAGTGATGACTTCTTTGTTCCAAGACTACATTGCCAGCATATGCATGTGATTTTGTGTAATGAAATTATGAAGTAATGGTTTTATTTTGGAAAGAAGAGTGCAAACTAAGTTGTTCTTGCAGTACTCGTCTTGATCTTCTTAAGGGGGAGATTTTTGCCCTAAACCCAAATTTTGCATAGACTAAAAAATAAAAATAAAAATACACCACTGCATGATTTAGCATATTTTTTAATATTAAGATTCAAGAAAAATAGGGTTTTTTTTACATCTTTGTATTTATTTTTGGATTTAATAACAAGTTTATTAAATCCATTACAATTTGACCTACATTTCAAAAATACCAAAAAATTCAATATTTTTATTTTAATACCAAGAATTATGAACTCACACGTAAGATATATTTCATGTATTAAAAAAAAAACAAATGCAAAAATATGGTTAAACTTTAGAAAGGTTAAGCTTGACCCATAATATCATTGTTAACTCTACTAGTGTGGACCGACTTTTAACCAATAGACAAACCAATTGTTAGAAAAACATAACAGTTCCTTGGTAATCAAATAAATAAACAATGTAGCTTACCTTAGATAGGGTATATTATAGTTGATATTGTCCTTTCTATACACAACTAGTTTTCTTATCCAGATTATAAAGACCAAATAAAGTTCCTAGTAACCAAAATATTAGGTGATGACTCTAAATCTTTTTCAATTCTTCCAATAATTGAACCAATTTAACCATCATTATACATTACTCATAACCAAATGCATCCTAATTTCATCAATTAACAATAAAATCTCATTTTCCCTAATTTTAATTTTATTAAGCCTAACTAAAAATCAAAAAACCATGGATTAACATTATTTCTTTTCATTAAAACTTTTATAAATAAGTTTGAAACCTCTTGCCATACGATAAAATGGACTTTGAACATCAACATGCCGACTTTTCTTCACTCCTCTTCTTTTTCCTTCACCAATCCCTTCTTTCTTTCTCTTGTCGTCACTTTTTTTCTCATGTCTTTCTCTCTCAAGCAGTGTTTTTAAACCCGGCCCAGGTCACGGGTTTTGACTAGGTCACCGGGTCAATCCTAATTTTTTTTTATAAATCAAAAGAATGTCGTTTTGATTAAAAAAATAAATAGTCAACGGGTTACAATCGAGTTTTCGACCAGGTCTTGCCAGGTCAACATGATCACCGGGTCAGCCGGGTTTTTGACTTCCCTTATTTTTTCATAAACCTGGCCTAGTTGCGATCCCGAGTTGACCTGTTGAGCCGGGTTTTAAAACTATCTTGTCAAGCCCTTCCAATAATGCTCCTATCATTGGATTTGCGTACTCTTACTTTAATCTCTCAATTCCTATAATCTCACCCAGGATTTTGATGTTCAGTAAGCCTTTCTCTCTTCCTTTTTTTTCTTTATTTTTTGCTGGTAGCTTCCCATCAACTTAAAGGAAAGGAGAGCTATGTTTTGTGGCTAAAAGACTATTTTGCCCTGAATGAGCCCATGAAATTGTCTAATCTGTTGTTATTCTCGCGAGGCCTTTCTAACTTCCGATTTCCCTGAAATTTTAACCTTATGTGGAACTATGTGTCAAGATACTCCACATAACATTTCCTCTCAATTCAACAGTCAGATTGAGGGTTATGTTTGATACCATAAAACTGGTCAGTATATTATTATTACGCCAAAAATCCAAGTTTTTGTACTGTTTTATCTACTTAAATCATCAATATTTTCCAAATAATTCATCAAAAACTTTCATCCCCTTTTATACTACAAATTCTCCTCAATTATTTCCTCTTTCGGGTTGAAAACTGTGCGATTGTACGCATGGCTTATACCAGCTGTCAAGGTCATTTACACGTAAAACCATACATTAACTTATTTAAAAATTATTAAATATTTTCCTAACTATTTTCACCTCAAATTTATAAACATTCTACATATTTAGCACTAGTTTATCAATTTCCCAACTAGGAGTTTACATTTTACCTTTTATGTTCGCGAGTAATATTTCCAGATTCCATCACTTGTTTATATCAAATTTAAGTTGGGCTATTTTGAATTTCATTGAATTATACTCTGATACCTTTGTTTCCTCATACATCACTTCTATTTAATTTTTATTCGTGTTTTTGTATATTTTTTTCTAACCATTTTTCATATTTTCATTTTTAAAATTAACACTTGAAAATTTTAGTTCAATTTTTCAAAATCCAAAGACATCTTTTTAATTCAAATATTTAATTTAATGCCTTTGACATAATATTTACTTCAAATATTTTATTGAATTACAAGAAATAAACAAGAATTTAAAGTAGTTATACCTCTCCTCATTGTTTCCTTCTCTTAGCTGAAACTCCTCCCCAGGTACAAGCATTCAAATTTCTTCTTTATACATTCATAAAACTAGGTCATTCATACTCTACTACACCTTAATTACATCATATCCACACAATTTTTTAAATTCTCTAAATTTCTCCTAAGAACTCTAATTAAAAAAATCTAAGAAATATGCATTAAATCCATTTCTTTTCATTTAAAATTGTTTAAACAAGCTTAGAATTTCTTACCTGACAATAAAATAGACTTTGAAAGTTAACTAGTCAAAGTTTTTTCTGCTCTTTCAAATTCTCCTCTTTGTCGTGAGTTACAGATATGACTTTCTACTCTTCCTCACGTAGTTTTCTCTTAAATCTTTGCTTGATAGATTGGTTGGTGTTTCACACTTCCTAACTCATAAATCTTACTCAATTTCTACTTTTATCTCAATGATTTTTAATATTTAGCTTTCAACTGTTCTTTTCTCTCTTTCTATTCTTTCTTTCCATTTCTGCCGGCAAATTGAGGAAGAATAAGAGGCTGATTTTTTCAACTTTTAAGTTCAATTGACCAATTTACCCTGAATGAACCCTTTTCAATTTTGTTCAGCTGTCAATATTTTCATACAGCCTTCTTTAATTTTGATTGTATTGAGATTTTATCTTACCCTAAATAAATATGCTATAAGACTCCTTATAAAATTTCAGTATGATCCAAAGATCAAATTGAAAGTTATGTTTATAGTGTATAACTAGTCGGTATGTAATTTTAAGCCAAATATCTGAATTTTTATACTACTTTATGTACTTAATTCATTTATATTTTTTACCAATTCATTGGGAACTTCCATCCCTATTTATAGTAAAAATTTTCCTCAGATTTTGTTCACTTGCGGGTTAAAAACTATGTGATGGCACGCAGTCTTACACTGGATATCAAAATCATTCGCGCGTAAAACCATACATTAATTCATTTGAAAAATTTGAAATAACTTTTTAAATATTTTCACCTCAAATTTATAAAAACTAATTTATAAATTTTTGGGTCATGAGTCTACATTGTACCATCTATGTTCACTGGATCATATTTTTCAGATTCAAACGTATTTTTAATACTGAGTTTAAACAGACTACATTGAAATTCATTAAATTATATTCCAAAACATTGCTTTCCCTTTTTGTCTCTTCCATTTGATTTTTATATGCATTTCTTTGTTTTTTATTTTTATTTTTATTTTTATTTTTATTTTTCCACCATTTTCATACTTTTATTTTTAAGTTTAACACATGACCATCTCATTTCAAGTTCCCAAAATCCAAAGTCACCCTTTTAATTCCAATACTTACTTAACATAATATTCTCCATTATTAATTTTGTGAATTTTATCTAGGAGTTTACATATCAAGTTAGGGTTTAATTGACTTCCTTGCATTTGAAATAGTTGTCAGTATTCCTGCAATAAGGTCTTCCATGGATTATCAAAATACTACTAGTTTTGATCACTCAATCTCTCTGTCCAAGTTCAGTTTATTTACTACCAATTATGACCAAGTGAATTTGGTCTGGTATCTTAGAATAACTCTAAAAATATACTCTATGCATATTAATACATAGGGATTAGTGGGCCAAGTCTATGAAATGTTTGAACATAAATAATAAGCAATATAATCTTGAATAAAGTATATAAGATACTGAATGGAAGCATACAACACTGCCCGAGAACTTCTTACAGTGATAAAACCAAGTATGACGCTTATTATACATGACTTTTTCTCCTCTTAGATAACCAGTTGATACCATTTCAAATCCATTATCACTAGCAAATCAAATAGTTTACAGCATTTAGACAGCCTAACAATGAAAACAGCTAAGAGAATTCCAAAAACAAATTGTATATAAACTGACCACAAATTACAGATGAATCACCCCCCCTGAACAATGAATTTCATAAAAGGATTTATGCAGCCTTCGCAACGAGAACAAGGAACATGATTACTTAATTTTTTTGATCGACAGAAAGAAGGGAGAAGATAGGGATGGAGGCAAGCTATTGCAAAGAGAACAAGAACAATGAACAGGCCCACTTTCTAATTTTTTTGGTCGGCAGAGAGAGGGGGGGAGGGTGGTGCTGTTATTTTGTAGGCAGAGTGGTCGGCTGTAATGTCACTAGTTAGAGTTTAAGCACTATAAAATTTCTCATCATTTAGTATAAAAGTCAAGTATCTCTAGTATTATCTTTTACAGTTTCTTAATCCCAATGTCCGCTGTAAAACGCTTCATAAAAAGATAAGGACAGGACATGTTAAAATCCATTCTGACAACTATGATAAATAAATAAAAAGAAAGCCTTACAAATTTAAGACAGCATGTGAGCCATCCCCTCTGGCTCTGAGCCTTCAGTCAGTAATATTTTGGTTGTTCTTTCACGCCATGGAACACACTTCCTCCTAACTTCCATTATAATTAGGTACAGCTCCACCCATCAATACAGGAGAAATGACTTTTTTATAAGCCATATATAGACTGAATAAACAACAAGCAAATCATAAACCGCCTCATAACTTTTAATGACAACAGATGCCCTATAGTACACTAACCAACCAGTCTGTACAAAATTAGTGGGAAAGGGAGACAATAGGCCAAGATACCTCAACCAAAAAGCAGAGTACAGAAATCCACCACCACCACCACCTCCCTTTTACGTT
>Ga0325402_1004584_pt1 | contig 12764 bp, 3 predicted proteins | sample PopdelMetagenome_22_FD_207212 | JGI IMG/M metagenome (GOLD analysis project Ga0325402, IMG submission 207212) | Populus deltoides microbial communities from Bellville, Georgia, United States - Xylem-PdKOR-R3 | ecosystem: Host-associated > Plants > Phyllosphere > Stem > Wood/Secondary xylem... | reverse complement strand
GGATCCTCTAACCTTGACATTTGTTGTTATCATTGTTTAATCCTTACGTTAATCTTCCATCTCAAAGTTCTCATCAACTTCTTCTTCTTTATTATTATTATTATTATTATTATTATTATTATTATTACTATTATTGTTGTTGTTATTGTGTTGCTGTTAACTATAATTTATACAATTAACCTCTCTGTGGTTCGACCCCAGTCTTGCCGGGTTATTTATTACTTCGACACTCCTACACTTGGGAGAAGACATCAATCTTTTGGTCGTGTCAAAGACTTAGCTCCACTTATCCTGAAAATATTTTTGAATTTTAGATTTCTGATTTTTTTTTATTTTTTTGAAAAAAAAGAAAAATATAAGAATATTTTTTGGGGAACCAAAATTGGGTTACGACAAACTTAAGTGATGTTCAATTGCTAAAGTCACATTTACACTTGTTCAAGTGTAAATCCTAGAGAAATAATTATTCCTTTGAACATGGTCGATTACCAAACTAATATGAAGTCCCCTATAAGCCAATATGCTTCTCTATATTGAATCATGTTATTCCTTTATATCTTATGCCTTTTATAATTATGAACTTGATAACTAACTTGAATTAATTCTCATTGTGAGAGGAATGCCATAGATTATTCATTTCTTCTTACCATAACTATAAAGGTTTTCATATACCATCTAAAAAGAAAGTTCCATAACTGCGTCTACATTAATCTCTTTTCGACATAAGTCAGCTAAGGGTACAGGGTTTACTACACATCACTGAACTCATAGGAGTAGATCACATTCCATAACTATACCCACAAAAAAGCACTATATATGTTTTATTTCACCATAAAAGATGTTGCTCGCTCTTAAAATGGCATTCCCTTAATACTTTATAAATATATCTTAGCACAAAGGATCCTAAATCCATAGCATAACCTTTTGTCAAGGCCACAACTACCTTTAATTAGGCCTTAGTAGGTATTTTAGACTTAGAGAAGAGAAGTATTTGCATACTTAATATAACAAGAAAGCAACATGCTCATGTTCGATTAGAAAGTTTGTTTCTTTCTTCTCACATCTTATAAGAGTACTATATATAAAGGTGCTTACTACCATGTCTTTAAATTGACTAGTAAAGACTTATAAAAAAACACATAATTCTTCATGTCCTGGACAAAAGGCTTCCTATCATGGCCAAGTCAAATAGAGTTATAGTCTGCATCCTATACTTGAAGATGAATCATTATTAGACATTAACTAGAAGAGAGAAAGAATGGCCAACATCTTTTTATTTGGCATTCCCCTAATACTTTATAAATATATCTTAGCACAAAGGCCTAAATCCATAGCATAACCTTTTTTCAAAGCCACAACTACCTTTAATAAGTCTTTAGTAGGTATTTTAGACTTAGAGAAGATAAGTATTTACATACTTAGTATAGCAAGAAAGCAACATGCTCACGCTCGATTAAGAAGTTTGTTTCTTTCTTTTCGTATCTTATAAGAGTTCTATATATTAGGGTGCCTACTGCCACATCTTTAAATTAACTAGTAAAGACTTATAAAGAAGCACATAATTCTTCATGTCCTAGACAAAGGCCTCCTATTATGGCCAAGTTAAATAGAGTTATAGCATACATCCCATACTTAAAGATGATTCATTATTGGACATTAACTAAAAGAGAAAGAGAACGGCTAACATCTTTTTATTTGGCATTCCCCTAATAGTTTATAAATATATCCTAGTACAAAGGCCTAAATCCATAGCATAACCTTTTGTCAAGGCCACAACTACCTTTAAGAAGGCTTTAGTAGGTAATTTAGACTTGGAGAAGATACATATTTGCATACTTAGTATAACAAGAAAGCAACATGCTCACGCTCGATTAGGAAGTTTGTTTCTTTCTTCTTGCATCTTATAAGAGTACTATATATAAGGGTGCCTATTAACATATCTTTAAATTGACCAGCATAGACTTATAAAGAAGCACATAATTCTTCATGTCCTAGATAAAGGCCTGTTATCATGGCCAAGTCAAATAAAGTTACAGTCTCCATCCTATACTTGAAGATGAATCATTGTTAGACATTAACTAGAAGAGGGAGAGAATGACCAACATTTTTTTATTTGATCTAATGGTAATCCTGGATATTTGAATGGAATAAAACAATCCTTTCATTTCCACTCATCGTCAAAATAATGTTACATTTAGTTAAGCCAGTAGATGTCATCAGAAATGGCAACATCGGGCCATTTTATCAATTTTTTTCATATGTTGAGATTTCCATAGTCATCTTGAAGCAATCGTCTTTCTCTTTTAATGTCTAAAGTGAAGAGAAAAGCTCCTTCAGGGATGATTTCTTGTTGTTAATGCTCTTTAGGGAATTACTTATAATTTTCTAATTAGTGTTAAGGACGCAGTTGGTAAGGTTCTTGAAATAAGTAATTAGATAAGGTTTTTGTTATGAAAAGTTGTTGAAAGATGCAATTTTTGAAAAAAAAAAAGCTGAAGGTTTATGAAAATCTTTGGTTTTTATAGAAAGAAATTAGGGATTTTTCAAAAAAAGATAAAGAGTTGTATATTAATTGTTAGATAGATATTTAAAATAACAATTCTTACTTCTTATAACTTTAAGCATTGTGCCAAAACCAAACAATGCTTCTTATATCAATAAGCGAAAATATCGATATAAGCGAAAATGATCGATATTTAAAAAAACAATGCTTGATTTTTCATGTCATCGATGGTCAATTTGTTGATTAATTCAAGAAGGAGACATGCCAACATTCCTTCATTTATTTGAAATAAAAGAATATAAGGGCATTGTTTATATAAAACAAAAATGAACATCCATGTATCATTTGATCAAGAATAATAGGTGTACAGTCTGTGTTTTTTTAGCAAACTAATGTAGATAGTTAAGATCAATCATCAATTAAAAAGATGAGGATTCACTTTATGGATCATTGATCAATTCCTATTCAAAATACTAGTCTTTAGCAGTTAACATTGGTGAATATTGTAGTATAATTAGAGTCCTAAAATACTTAATTACTAGGAGGAGGCATGCGAATAGAAAGTATGAATTATACTATCATTTAAGTTGTAAAATTTTTATCTACCATAAACAATTTATATAAGATTAGAATTTATAGTTTATTTGAAACTCGATTACATTATAAATAGATTGTCTAACAGTTGGAAACAATGGCCAACCCTATCAATACACATTTTTTGTTACAAAATTAATGTTTTTTTTTTTTATAACTTTACATTTTGTCTTTCTTGCCATTTACTTTTATAATTTATATTTTTCCTTTACAGGACCATCCTCATGTATACAATTCTCTTATACGCTTTTTATAATTTAATGTTTTTTTTATTGTAATTTATAGCTTTCCTTTACATCTTTCTTATTTATTGCTTTATTGTTTTTTACTTAGGGTGTAGTTTTCTTAGCATTACACATATTCATCTCTAAATTTTTGAAACTAAGTTAAGAATCTCATGCTTAGTTTGATTTGTGAGGTTTTACCTGCCTCCACTTTGGATGAAGTTTCTACACTCAATTTCTTATTAGAAGGGAAAAATGAATAATATATAACATATTAATCAAAGAATTGATTGATCAACAATTTGTAACCAATTTTATTCATATTCAAATATCTACACGAACAATATTTACATTGTATTCTACTTTTTTTAAAAACAAGTATCTTATTGATTTAAAATGGTATTTTCATCATTTTATAATAGAATTACTTAAGTACTATGTACATGCATGTCATTTTTAACAAAAATAATTGATATAAACATAATAGAGAATAGGAAAAAACTAAAAGTTATAATTGATTGAATCTTTTTTATAGAAAAATGTGATTGTAAGTTGGTATACCCAAGGACATAATGATATGTTTTATTAAAAATAATGCTTAAAATATATATTTTAAATGGAATATAATACAATATCAAGGTAGCAACAAAGACTCATATATGTGTTAGCAACAAGGACCCGGGTTTTGGGTTTTGATCGAGTCACCCGGGTCAATTTTATTTTTTTTAAAAAATCAAAATGACGTTATTTTAGTAAAAAAAAACAAAAGTTAACGGGTTGCAACCGAGTTTTTGACCGGGTCTTGCTGGGTCAGCCGTTGAGTCACACCTGTTTTTTCCTTTCCCTGTTTTTCTTCAACCTAGCCTGTTTCCAGCCTCGGGTTGGTCGGGTTCCGGATCGACCTGTTGGGCCGGGTTTTAAAGCTATGGATAGGAATTGGAGGTAAGGTTGCCTTTTTTTTTTCTTTCAAAAAAGACTTAGTGATTATTTATACTTTAGACATATGCAAGTTATTGCTAGCTAGTTAATTCTGGTTTGGATCGGATGAAATGTTTTTTTACACAAAATAAAAAAGAACTTGTAAGTGTTTTCAATGCATTTAATTTCTAGCATCAAAAACTTATGAACTATTAACCGAAGACTTGATGTATTTATTTATTAAAATAAATTGAAAATTATATATGTTAATAAATATTAAAAAGATTTATTGATATTAACTAAATATCAAGTTGAGAACCTGAAAAATAAGTACAAATTAAAATATTTGAACTTGTGTCATAGACATTCCTTCAAAAAAATTATTTAATTATATAAGAATTAATTTTTTTGTAAGAAAAATAATTATTTAAATCTCATTGATTTGCTAGTATCATTCTTCCACTTCTATTTTTTTTTTTGTCTACAAGGAAATATAATTCTTTTCTTCTACATTCTTTATTTAATAAAAATCATAAAGCAACTAGAATAAATATAAAAAAATTTGGATGATTTGAAATACAAGGTATGAAATATATGTTCTAACCAAAACCAATTTATCTTTTCAACGCACTCCATTTGTTACTTGGCAATTTTTTTGGTAGAATATTTATTTTTTAGACAAATTTTGATAGTTTTGACATGATTGTATTAAAAAATATATAAAAATAATACACGGTCCATGCATTCTTGTTTAAATTTCTTTATTGTGTCACCGACTCGAAGACTCTTTGACTTTGCCCCTTACTTGGTTTAGGTTTCAAATTGAACCAGGTAGAAATTGACCCGATATAACCTGGTTGACCCAGCAGATCCAAACACGACCTTATTAAAACCCAACTTAATTTCAAGAAAAAAATATTCAAGATGACATTGTTTTAACCCTTTCTTTTTATATATTGAAACAACAATTTTTTGGATTGACTTGAGTTAACTCATCAAACTTGGGACCCATATGAACTAGATTGGGTTTAATAACTTTTTTTTTTAATTTATTTTTTATTTAATTATATGATAATAATAATAGATATGCTTGGGAAAGCCACCAAATAAAATTTTAGAAAAAAACAACATTGCGAAGAGCTGTAAAAAAAGCATTTGCTAATGTTTTAAAAAGAATGTTATAAGTTTATTAAAAAAAAATTTTCTAATTAATTTATTATAATGAATTGCAATTAAAATGAAAGTAAAAAGACAGGCTTGGACGGTTGACCTAAAAAAAAGGTCAGATGTGGAGATCTAAAAGCAAGGCCCGCGTGCCTAGGCATCATTGTTTTTTCTTCTTATAATGGAAAGACTCGTCCACTTATTTTTTTCTTAAAAGCAGGCGACGTGTTGTTTGCACCTGTAGATTACACGTTCCCTACTAGTTCATCTTTAGCCACCTGAAAATTGGGTTCCGCCATCTTGGTTAAAAAAAAAACCTATTTTTAATTTTTTTTACACTTTAAAACACTTATAAAGGGCCATAACTTTTGATCCGACCATTGGATCACGCTTAAAATTTTACAGGGGTTTCCAAAGACTATTTTCCTTGGGGTAGCTATGGAATGACTATTTGGTGACGAGGATGTCTCGGCGATCGAACTTGAGTATGGGTTAAATAGTGTCATAACTTTTGATCCGACCGTAGGATCGTGTTCAAATTTTTACAGGGGTTTCCAGAGGCTGTTTTTATTAGGGTAGCTATGGAATGACTACTCGGTGACGGGATGTCTTGTCGGTCGAACTTGAGTATGGACTCAAAAGGGCCATAACTTTTGATCTGACCGTTGTATCGTGTTCAAATTTTTACAGGGGTTTCCAAAGGATGTTGTCCTTGAGGTAGCTATGGAATGGCTACTCGGTGACGAGGATGTCTTGTCGGTCGAACTTGAGTATGGGCTCAAAAGGGCTTTAACTTTTAATCCAACAGTTGGATCATGTTCAAATTTTTACGGGAGTTTCTAGAGGCTGTTTTCATTGGGGTAGCTATGGAATGGCTACTAGGTGACAAGGATGTGTGGTCGGTCGAACTTGAGTATCGGCTCAAAAGGACCATAACATTTGAGCTGACCCTTGGATCGAGATTAATTATTTACAGGGGTTTTTAGAGGTTGTTTTCATTGGGGTATCTATGGAATGGCTACTAGGTGACAGGATGTCTGGTCGGACGAACTTGAGTCTGGTCTCAAAAGGGCCATAACTTTTGATTCGACCATTGGATCAGGTTTAAAACAGGGGTTTCCAGATGTTGTTCAAATTTTTACAGGTGACGAGGATGTCTGGTTGGGCGAACTTACGTATCGGCTTAAAAGGACCATAAATTTTGATCCGACAGTTGGATCGCGCTCAAATTTTACAAGGGTTCCCAGATGCTGTTGTCATTGGGGTAGCTATGGAATGGCTACTCGGTGATGAGGATGTCTGGTCGGCCGAACTTAAGTGTCGACTCAAAACGGCTAGAACTTTTGATCTGACCGTTGGATCGCACTCAAATTTTTACAGGGGTTGCCAAAGGTTGTTGACCTTGATGTAGCTATGTAATGACTACTCGGTGACGAGGATGTCTTGTCGGTCGAACTTGAGTATGGGCTGGCCATAACTTTTGATCCGACCGTTGGATCTTGTTCAAATTTTTAAAAGTTATGGCCCTTTTGAGCCAATACTCAAGTTTGACCGACCACACATCCTCATCACCTTGTTTCCATTCCATAGCTACCCCAAGAAAGCAGCCTCCGAAAACCCCTATAAAAATTTGAGCGCGATCCAACGGTTGGATCAAAAGTTATGGCCCTTTTGAGCTGATACTCAAGTTCGCACGACCAGACATCCTCGTCACCTAGTTGCCATTCTATAACTACCCCAAGAAAGCAGCCTCTGGAAACCCTTGTAAAAATTTGAACAGGATCCAACGGTAGAATCAAAAGTTAGGGCCCTTTTGAGCCGGTACTCAAGTTTGACCGACCACACATCCTCGTCACCGAGTAGCCATTCCATAGCTACCACAGGAAAGCAGCCTTTGGAAACCCTTGTAAAAATTTAAACACGATCCAACGGTCGGATCAAAAGATATGGTCTTTTTGAGCCTATACTCGAGTTCGACCGACAAGACATCCTCGTCACCGAGTAGCCATTCCATAGCTACCCTAATAAAAACAGCCTCTAGAAACCCCTGTAAAAATTTGAACATGATCCAATGGTCGGGTCAAAAGTTATGACCCTATTGAACCCGTACTCAAGTTCGACCGCCGAGACATCCTCGTCACCGAGTAGCCATTCCATAGCTACCCCAAGGACAATAGCCTTTGGAAACCCCTGTAAAAATTTGAGCGCGATCCAAAGGTTGGATCAAAAGTTAGGGCCCTTTTGAGCCGATACTCAAGTTTGACCGACCACACATCCTCGTCACCTAGTTGTCATTCCATAGCTACCCTAAGAAAATAGCCTCTGGAAACCCCTGTAAAAATTTGAACACTATCCAACCGTCGGATCAAAAGTTATGACCCTATTGAACCCATACTCAAGTTCGACCGCCGAGGCATCCTCGTCACCGAGTAGCCATTCCATAGCTACCCCAAGGACAATAGCCTTTGGAAACCCTGTAAAAAATTAAGTGCGATCCAACGCTCGGATTAAAAGTTATGGCCCTTTTGAGCCCATACTCAAGTTTAACCAACCACACATCCTCGTCACCGAATAGCCATTCCATAGCTACCTCAACAAAAACAGGCTCTGAAAACCCCTGTAAACAATTGAGCTCGATCTAACGGCTGGCTCAAACATTATGGCCCTTTTAAGCCGATGCTCAAGTTCGATCGATCAAACATTCTCGTCACCTAGTAGCCATTCCATAGCTGCCCCAATGAAAACATCCTCTGAAAACCCCTGTAAACAATTGAGCTCGATCCAACGCTCGGATAAAAAGTTATAGCCATTTTGAGCCGAAACTCAAGTTTGACCGACCACAAATCTTCGTCACCGAGTAGCCATTCCATAGCTACCCCAATAAAAACAGCCTTTGGAAACCCCTGTAAAAATTTAAACACGATCCAACGGTCGGATCAAAAGTTATGACCCTACTGAACCCATACTCAAGTTCGACCGCCGAGACAACCTCGTCACCGAGTAGCCATTCCATAGCTACCCCAAGGACAATATTCTTTGGAAACCCTTGTAAAAAATTAAGCACGATCCAACGCTCGGATTAAAAGTTATAGCCCTTTTGAGCCAGTACTCAAGTTCGACCGACCAGACATCCTTGTCACCTAGTTGCCATTCCATACCTACCCCAAGAAAGCAGCCTCTGGAAACCCCTGTAAAAATTTGAACACGATCCAACGATCGGATCAAAAGATATGACCCTTTCGAGCCCATACTCAAGTTCGACTGACTAGACATCCTTGTCACCGAGTAGCCATTTCATAGCTACCCCAATGACAATAGCAAAACACTTATGAAACACCCATAAATCTTAATAAACTTATTTCTAACCTCAAAATAACTTTTAATCTGTAAAAAACCCAAAAATCCATCCTCAATGGAAAAAAAATTTCAAGTCCCAATCTAGTTTTTTCAATGGTATTAATGATAAAAAAAATACTTTTAATATAACTCATCTCGTCAAATGAAACTCATTAACATTAAGATCATTCTTTTTTGGTTGCTGAAAAGTGGACAACCAATAATTTTCTCTCTTCTCATTTGTTTTCTAATAACTTTCTCTTTTCTTTGTTAAACTTAAGATTAAGAAGTGAACAAAATTAAGTTTTGAACCAAAGCACAAACGTGTCAAATTAAATGAACCAAAAGTGAAATTTGCAGAACTCTAGAGGCCAAAATTGCTAAAAAGGTTCCCATGAACAATGTTGAAAAAAAATCCCTCCATTTTGGTCTCACTGTAAATTTTGGTCCCCTCATTTTTTTTCAAGCAATAAATTGAATTCTTTCTTGTAAGATCGAGCATCAACTTAGTATTAAGATTTTTTTTATATCACGATAACTTAATAGAAAGTAAATCAAAACAAAATATCAAATCCAATTCCTAATCAACACAATATAAAAGAATAAAATTAAAAAGAAAAAATCATGACCAAGTAGAAAAACAATTAAGGGGCAAGAAAAAGAAAAAGAGAAACACTATTACAATTACAACAATATCTAAATTGTGTGGGGGAATCACTATTCCCTCACACACAATTCACTGTGGATTACAACAGTAATCCACAGTGTGTTCCCTTTTTTTTTGCTAACTTTCCCTATTTTTTTCTCATTTTTTTCTTTTTTTTAAATTATTTTTTTTCAAAATTACTTTTTTTTTTCAACTTTCCTATTTTTTCTTTTTTTTTTCATTTATTTTTTTTTCAAAATTATTTTTGTTGATTTTACTTTTTAAATATTGATCTGGTTAAAATTTTTGCTTTGTAATTTTTTTCTTTAAAATACTGTGGATTGCTGCGATATTTTTCCACATAGTTTTTCTATTTTATTTCTTTATTTTTCAAAATTATATTTGTCGATTTTTTTTAATTGATTGAGAATTTTTTTTTTGTAATTTTTTTCTTTAAAACATTGTTGATTGCTACAGTGTTTCTCCGCATGATTTTTTTATGTTTTTCTCTGAAATTATCTTTTTCTATTTTATTTTTTAATATTGAGCTGGTTAAAAATTACAGTTATAATATATGAGGAAAACATTGTAACTTTCCTCGAAAATTACTGTTGATTGCTACAATGTTTTTTCCCACATTGTTTTTTTTTCCTGTTTTTGTTATGTTTTTCCCTAAAATTATCTTTGTCAATTTTATATTTTAAATATTAAGCTGGTTAAGAATTGCAATTACAAGTGAATGCAAGTTTTTCCTCACACAAAACACTATGGATTGATACAGTTTTTCCTCACACAAAACACTATGGTTTTTTTCCAGTTTCTTTTGTATTTTTTTTTTGTAATATTTTTTTCCAAAATTATCTTTGTCAATTTTTTTTTAATAATGAGTTGGTTAAAATTTAACTTTGTAATAAAGCTTAATCATGTGGGGAAAGCATTGTAGTTTTGCTCATAAAACATTGTGGATTGCTGTAGTATCTCTCCGCATGGTTTTTTTTTATAATTTTTTTCAAATTATCCTTTCAATTTTATTTTTTTAATATTGAGTTATTTGTGAATTACAATTACAAGTCATTACAAATAAAGCTAAATCATGTGGGGAAACACTGTAGCTTTCATCACAAAACACTGTGAATTGCTACAGTGTTTCCAACATGATTTTTTCCTCTTTTTTTTGGTGTTTGTTTTGTTATTTTTTTTCTAAAATTGTCTCTGTCATTTTTTTTTTAATATTGAGCTGATTAAGAATTTAGCTTTGTTATTTTTTTTCTTTAAAACACTGTGAATTGTTGCAGTGTTTTCCCATGTGATTTTTTTATGAATTTTTTCAAAATTATCTTTGTCGATTGTTTTTTAAATATTGAGTTGGTTAAAAATTATAATTACAATAAAGTTAAATTATATGAAGAAAGCATTGTAGTTTTTCTCACAAAACACTGTGGATTGCTACAATATTTTTCTAAATGGTTTTTTAGTTTATTTTATTGGGAAAAGCTCCATAGTTTTCCTCACAAAACATTGTCAATTGTTGCAACGTTTTTTCTCATGGGTTTTTTTCCTTTCAAAATTATCTTTGTTGGTTTTTTTTTTAATATTAAGTTGGTAGAGAATTTAACTTTGTAATTTTTTTTTTGCTTTTTATTAACTGAAAAGCTAAATCATGTGGTGAAAGCACTGCATCTTTCCTCACAAAACACTGTAAATTGCTACAAATCATTTTGTTCAGTCTCTAAGTTTTTGATCACCAACACAACTTTTTTTTCCGTCACGAAATATTTACTCCATTATACCTTTAATTTCTATTACTTATCTAGCGCTGGTTCATAATTATAACACTATTAAGTGCATTTGTTTTATAAGCCCGCGGCAGCGCGCGAGATATCATCTCGTACATAATATTTCCCCTCATACGCTACACATCCACTGTTAAAATGCCACTCTATTAGGTTTCTTTTAACAAGATATGAAAATCCACCTTACTTTCAATAAATGTTCGAAGTTTGAATCACATAAAATTAAAAATGATTTACCAAATAAAATGGAAGATATCCACAAAATCGAAGTGGAAAATTTTTGTTCAGTATTCTAAGTGACCAAATAAATAAATAATCCACGCATTGGAAATGCAGAGGACATGCATAACATTTACATGATGTTCTCAGTTGGAAGAGGAAATCTAAGGGGTATAGCTCAATTTATCAGGTTCTAGATTTGATCTTAAAAATTTACTAGTTTGGATGTTATAAATTTCAGGATCACTAAAGACTTACATGGTTGTTATCTTCAGGACCTCGGAATTAGTCAAGGTGCGTGTAAATTGACCAGAATATCTATAATTTAAAAATAAAAAAAAAAAGGTTTGGAGCTGGGATCTGGCAATGTGTTAGAATTTGCTATCTTCTTTATTGCAATCAACCGTTAGTCTAAGTTGAAAATAATTCATTGGTTTCTAAGGTTGGATTCAATGGATAAAAATAAATAATAAGTTGAAAATGGATACAGCGTCAGTCTAAAAAGTTGAAACAAATTCACACTGAGGATTAGAAGAACTGTTGTAGTGGTAGTAGTGGAACACTTTTGAAACTGTAAGGACAGAAATTTAGTTCACCAATAAAAAATTACGAAAAAAATGAAGATTTTTTTTTTAAAATTAACACAGTAAATTAAATTTCTTTTCTAAAATAATACTATTTAAAAATCATTCAAAGAAACAACATATTTTCACGTTGCAATATTTAAATATATTGTGGGTATATATAACGTGACAACTTGAAATTTAATCTTATTACTATTCTTTTCGCTCAATTACTCGACCGGTTAATCTAATTATATGAACTAGTTTAATGTTTTATGTAAAAATTATAATTTTATGAATTTTTTCTTTCAAATATATTTTATGAGTGTCAATGATATAATCGAGGTTGTGATAACGAATAATTTTAAAAGGTAAAGTGTGAGTTTTCCACAATCAGATGAGGATTTGCCTCATATAAATTACATAAATGACCTAACAAATACATTTATGAATCTGTGAGATAGAACTGACCCAAGAAAATATTTGGTTGTGTTAGACCAGAATAATGGCTAAAAAAAACCATAATTTTTTATCCGATCGTTGGACTGTATTTAAATTTTTACAGAAATTTTTGGAGATTATTTTTCTAAAAATAGCGATTTCTACTTTGACTATCAAATATTTAAATTTTAAAAAATATAACTTCAAGTCTTTAGTTTTGGCTGATTTGTAATTTTTCTTGTTATTTTTGAATCAATTAACCAGTTTAACTGATTATTATAAACTAATTAAGTGATTAGTTTAAGTTTAAATAATATTATAATTATGAATTATGAACCATGAAATTATTTAAAATTTAACTAT
>Ga0325402_1004582_pt1 | contig 12767 bp, 7 predicted proteins | sample PopdelMetagenome_22_FD_207212 | JGI IMG/M metagenome (GOLD analysis project Ga0325402, IMG submission 207212) | Populus deltoides microbial communities from Bellville, Georgia, United States - Xylem-PdKOR-R3 | ecosystem: Host-associated > Plants > Phyllosphere > Stem > Wood/Secondary xylem... | reverse complement strand
TAGTGACTATATTTGAGTGTGTTTTAAAAGTTTATTTACTTGAAAATATATTAAATTGATAATTTTTTAATAATTTTGATATATTAATATTAAAAATTAAAAAAATATTTTGATATATTAAAAAAAATACTTTGTATCATAATAACAAATACACAATAAAAAAGAATTACTCATGCTCTCCATTAGATAAATGACAAAAAGAAAATATTGATTCTCATTTTTATTTGAGAAAGTGAAATACAATTGTGAATTAATTGAAAGAATTTTTTAATGATTATAATTATCTAGTCTAAAAAAAAAGGTGTCATGTTTGTTTTTTAATATAAATTAGATTACTCACACCACATACATAGGTGGTTTGGGATAAACCACTTCCTTCATTTTACAAAAATGACAAAATGAATTCAAATCATAACTTTGTGGTAACTTTATTTTTTATGATCTAATTTGCAAAAGGTGTTTTTCTTGAAATTCAATTTTTGGAAAATTATTTTTCAAATTTTTTTGTGTTTGTTTGTTACTAGAAAAGTTGGTTAACAGAAAACACTTTCCAGTCAAAGAAAAATTGGGCTTGGTTTCCAGAAAAGTGTTTTCTTCAAAAATTTGGATATAAAACACTTTCCGGAAGTTGTGAAAAATTTAAAAATGCCATATTATTTATTAATTATATCAAATTTGATCCTCAAACTTTTGATTGCTATATATATTTTGTTTTGAATATTTATTTTCAATTTCATTTCTTAAAATTTAATTTTTATATTAACTTTCATCCTCATTTTTATAATTGTTATTTGTTTTTCCCTTATCATTTTTTTATTGACATTTTTTATATATCAAATTTGATCCTCATTCTTTTGATTGCTACTTATTTTATTTGAAATAATTTATGAAATGTTAATTATTATTATTTTAATTTCTTCATCTTTTAATTTTTTATTTTTTAGATTTGATCTCTATTATTTTTATTATTATTTATTTTATTTGAGATAATTTATGAAATTATATTTTTTTTTTCAATTTCATTCTCATTCAACTTTTTAATTTGTAAGATTTGTTTATCATTATTTTAATAAACTTGAGAAAAATAAAACATTAATAAATTATTTTCCAGCTCATTTTCCATGACATAACTAAACACTGGAAAGTGTTTTCTAACTTATTTTTCACTACACTACCAAACATCAGAAAATAATTCACTTTTCCGGAATTTACTTTCCAAAAAAAACTACTTTCCAACAAACAAACGGGATCTAGATTGGTTCTCGCACTACGAAACTGAATGTACATGTTATAGCCATTGTAAACATGTATTTTTTAAAAACAAATCTAATTACCCGGGATAAAGTCCCAAATATATATATATATATATATAAAGTGAGCATAATAACATGGGGAAAAAATTGCATGCCAGAGCAAAATAAAAATGATATTGTTTAATTTTTAACCAGTTAACATAGTGTTTGAAAACAAAATTAAAACTATGTTTTTCAAAAATTAAAATTTTGTTCTTGTTTAAAATTAATCTTTTTTTATTTCTGGATTTTTTTAATGTCTTGATGTCAAAAATATTTTTTAAAAAAATTATATTATTTTGATGAATTTGCAAGTGAAAAATACTTTGAAAAGCAACCAATATTACACTTTCAAACACCCTCTAAACATAGAAGGACAAAACAAGGTAAAAAAAAGGATAAAAAGCTTGTGTGAGCCAATCCAAGCCAGCACGGTACACTATTAAAGGGTAAACTAGTCTGAATTAACCTGACAAACTTGTTTTTTAGGTAATGAGATCGAGATAATTTGATAGAAAAATAAATTAAAGATAACCACAAAGACATTTAAAAGAATATAATGTCGTATGACGCTATCAAAAAAGAAAAAAAAAAGATGTCAACCCTTGTTAATTTTCAAACTCGTGACCAAGGTCATCATACCAAAAACACTATACATGAAAAAATTACAAAGCTCAATCTCTAGAAAATGCAACGTTGAAGGATGACTAAAAAAAACATTGGATAAAAATTCAAAAAATAGCAATTAAAAGAATGGGGGTTAAGATTGTAAGAAAAAATAAAATAAAGGGCAGTAATGAATTTTTAAATTCAAAGTTAAATTGAAAAGAATAAAAAAAAAAACAATACACAAATAACTTGGATTGAAAGGTGAAATTAAAAACAATAAAACTTTTATAAAAAGTCAAGAAAAAAATCAAAAAAATCAAAAAAATATGAATCAAATTGAAAACATCAATACATGATTAAAAAAAAAATTGAACATCTAGAATTTTTGTAATGTGTTTTTTTACATACAAAAAATCTTAAAATTAAATAGAAAAACTTATAACCACATATAATTACATAAATTACAAACTATTTCTTAAATAAATTTTTTTAAAAAAAGCCATCAATAATATTTAATATTTCAATATGAGTCATTTATCCAGTTGTGTTTGATAAATATATTTATGAAAATAAAATTATAATAAAAATCAATACACACATAAAAATTATTAAAATAAAACAAAAGGAAAAAAACATTTATACAGGGCTCCACATTTTAAAAATATTGTAAAAGAATAAATGTTTTTTTATTTTAAAAATAAGTTTGATCTATATAAAATATATATAAGAAAATTAAATGGCTTTTTAACCAAAAGGAAACACCCTTGAAACTTTCTTTAACCAATCATGATATAAAAAAATAGCCTCGTAACTTATAATTAACCCAAAACTAAAATTTTTTTAGAATTTGTATATGATTTTTTAGGTATTTTCAAGATAAGAAAATACTTAATTTTAACTCCTCTCATTATATGAAACCATTTGATCCAAAAATCAATCGTTTTAGTGTCCGGAATCATCTTTAACAATAACTTTCTTTCCCTTAACAGGAATTCAGCGACAGCCTCTCTTTTCTCCATCGAAAAAGGACTAAAAAATGAAAATGATGGTACCAATGTAATGTTTAAAAATTATAGAGATTGGTTATATAATAGCTAAAAAAAAATGAGAAACTAAAATGAACTTTGAAAATAAATTGCAAAGCCGTCATTTATGTTCCCTTGTTTTTTACATAAGCAATCTTTTTTTTAATTCAACACACGCAAAAAAAAAATGCAATTGAGCTCCAATCTTGATTCAAAAGGGCCTAATTGTGGAAAAAAAAGATTCAATGATTAAATTAATTTTTTTAAAAAAATATTTACTATTACACTCCATAGCGAATTGTGTAAATTATGAAAGGATGAACATTAAATAAAAGAAAGCTACAGTAAAAAAACCAAACATTTTATATATTCTGTTAATTAAATTAGTGAAAATATGAATCATATTTCACTTGATTCGATTCCTTTTCTGTTAAGAAAAGTTTTTAAACCTGACTCCAGTTTATAACTCTATCTAGACTTCAAGTCATAGCTTTAGTTAGTTAACATGAATCAATCAAATTTTAAGACTTCTCTTAAAAAAAAAATTAAGATAAAGTCTTTTTTAAATAAATAAAAAAAGTCAAATTAAATTTTGACTTGTTCTTCACCTTTTTTTTTTTTTCTCTCTCTCTCTATCTAACCCGAATCCTTAATTGATAAGAATACTTAAATAACAACTTGATTATCGATTAATAATGCTTTTAAGACGTTCAAACCCATAAGAAAAGGCAATAATTCTTTTGATTTCAGACGTAATTAAGCAAATGGATTAGTCATAGGTTGCCAATAAAGACCATTTGTGCTTGGTGGGACGCTATCCTAATACTTTCAATCAAAATCAATCAATATTATTTCTTTTCAAAAAGAAAAAAAAACATTTTGAGTTTAAATCTTAAAATTAAATTCTTTTTAATGAACAGGTGCGAGTTCAAGATTATTTAGGAAGGGATTTGGTATTGGTTAACATACAAACGAGTTCAAAAATATATTTTATTGTAAAAAAAAAAGCTTGATTTTTGAGTTTGAAATTTAAAATTAATATTCAAAAACTATTAATTTTTTGGAGTTTGAGTAGAAGTTGATTAATTTTTTTTATGTTTTTATTTTTTTTATAATTCAGGGTACCCGAGTCAGTTTAAATACATCACGATTAATTCTTGAACTCATCGAATATCTTGGAAGCTTTTGTAGTCGATTAATTGATTAATGAGATAGTTGAAAATGGATGGATCAACCCACTTCCTTGGCACTTCCAATTGTTTAAGAAGTCAAATTTATATCCTTTTTCTCAGCTATACTTTCCGTGCTTTCTAAAACCATCTTCCCTGCCGATGGCTTTGCTAACAAGTAACCAACTTGATTCTTGCTTGCTCTTTTGGGTTCTCCTGATCTGGGAGGAATTAGCATAAGCATGACCTCCTTGTATTTACCAAACGCTGGTTGTTTTCCGTCCAAATTTGGAGTTATTTCGCATACATGCTAGATAAGTGACTGTTTTTCTTTAACATAAAAAAATAATAATGTTCAAACATTGCTGGTGTGCTTTGGAAAAGAAAAAAAATTTGTGAATCGCCTCTCTTGAATCTAATAAGATTATTTCATTTACTTCTAAAATAAAATGAATCAATGAAAGTAAATAGACTGGATTTAAAATTAAAAAATAATAATTATGACATGCACATAAAAAATATTTATAAAAAAAATATAACTACAAGCTTAATTCTAAAACAATACAATATTAAATGATAAAATTAAAAAAAAAACAATACGAGTCAACCGAGTTACCATGACAAACTCATGATCCAAGTAGCAAAGCTGGGTTAATCTCATAGAAAACAAATTAAAAAATAATTTAATTTAAAAACATAAAAATCATTAAAAAAAAAGATACACATCACAGTTACTCGAGAAGATGAAGAAAAGAAAAGGGAACAAATTTATCTTTCCAGGATGAGAAGGGCCACCATGAACATCCCCTGTAGACAAGCTTAATGAAACGCCCTTTTTCCTATATTACCCTTTTAAATTAAAACCCTGCCGGCTGTGGAATGTACATGGCTGCGATCAATCTTTGTTGCTGATGGTAACAGGCATGCATAGAAGGAACGAATTGTAAAAGAACTCGAAAGAAGCATGTCGGCCACTCTTTCCTTGGTGGCCTCGTTGGTGGTTGGAATTTGTGGTGCCGACCAAGATCCTGCAATAGCTGCTGGAAAAAAAAAAAAAACAATATGAAATAGCAGCCTTGTTGTTCAAATTTTTAAAATGTTTTTTTTATTTAGAAATATAATAAAATAATATATTTTTAATTTTTTAAACTAAATACATTAAAATGATCTGAAAATATAAAATAATTTTTTTTAATATAATTCTATTAAATTGAGTTACTTGAAAAGCAAAACATAACTCTATACCCTCTTAAGAAAATTGAGTTGCTTGAGAAGCAAACATAACTAGACAATTATGTATTCAATAGTTTTTTTAGTATAAGATTATATATTATAGTAGTTTTTATAGTTGCGGTTTAAAAATATAAATTTTTTAAAAGAAATTATAAATTGTTGTTTTTTTTTATCAAGATTTAAAGAGAGAGTTTGAGACAAAACTATAATGTGTGTTAATTAATCAAACATTTTTAAAGTTGTGATTAGGACAAAATGTAACTCGTACCTCATCGCACCACATAAATAAACAAAGCTCTAAACTTCACTTTATTTAGTTATTATTAGCATTGGTGTTCGCACTATGAACTATTTTTTGTATAAAAAAATAATGTTCGGGCATTGAAATGGGGTTAAAAAAGAACATAAAAGGCTATTCATGACAAATATATAATAACATTAATTAAAGCTAAGCCAACATGAGATATCCCACCAAACCCGTCGCCTAGATTATATGACTGGAACAACCTGATAAAAAAATAAAGAGAATCATAAAGTCTTTTTTCAAAGAAAATGTGTTAACTTTTTAAACCCGTGACTCGAATAATTAGACTTGAAGCGTCTAAACTAGAAAAACTCTGAAGTCCGATTCCTAATAAATTAAATATTAAAGAGTAAAATTGAAAAAAATAATTTCAACCGATGGAAATTACATCGGCAATTCCGTCGGTAATTATTTAAAAACATTTTTAAAAAAATTCATTTTATAAAATAATAAAATTAACATAAATCAACACTGTATAATATATACTCAAAATGCTTGAAAACAAAATAAGAAAATCAACTCAAACAAATTTGCAACAAATAAATAAAATGAAAAAATAAATTCAACTAAAAAAATTCATATGAAAAAAATGAAATTGCAATTGCTAAAAATTTAAAAATCCTATAAATAAATCAACTAAAAATTGATCTCATGTGAAAAAACAAATCTCACAACAACATTTATACAATTATTAAGAACAAAACAATTAAAAATAAAATTAAAAAACAATTATAGTGAAAAAAATCATGAAAAAAGAAGAAAAACCTTACCTTAATGTAGTTGCAAGTGAAGCTAAGGAGAGAAAAAAAATTTTATAAAGCATATTAATTAAAAAAAACTAAGAGGATAAAAGAAGAAAAAAGAAGAAGACATACCCGAGCATGGAAAAAAAAAGAAGGAGATGAGGAGAGAAAAGAAGAGAAAGAAATAGATATTGATTTTTTTACATATAGTGAAGATGAAGAAGAAGAAGTAGAAGTAGAATAAAAAGAAGAAGAAGTAGAAGTAGAAGTAGAAGAAGAAGAAATAAGTCTGTCTCTTGTGAAATAAAAGGACTCGGGCTTTTTATTGGGGCGCGTTAACGACGGATTTACCGACGGATAATTGAATATTAATATTTTTTAATTATTTCGTCAGTAATATTTAATTTAAATTTTCAATTTCGTAAAAAGTTTTCAGAAACCGCCAATAATTACCGATGATTTTTCAGTCTGTTGGTGATTCCGTCTGTAATATTTAAATGAAAATTTTAAATCAATTGAATTTTTTCAGAAAAGCACCAAATAACACCGACGACTTTTCATTCTGTCGGTGATTTTGTCCGTAAAGAACAACAATTAACAGTGCAATTGGAAAGTGAACAGTTCTGGAGCTCTCTAGAAAATACAGACGGATTTTGTCCGTCAGTGATTCCCTTTGTAATTGACATGATGAACAGTGTAAACAAGTTTACCGACAAATTCACCGACGGAATAAATTCTGTTGGTAAATCCTGACAAATCATCATTTTTTTTTGCTTTGTTTTAAATTTTTTTTCTCACCGTAATTCCCTCGATATATACCGAGGGAATATTTCCATCGGTAAAATCCCTCAGAAATTTACCGACGGAAATATTCCCTCGATATTTCCGTTTATATTTATCGATTTTCTGGTAGTGTATAATCAGTATCGTTATTAAAATTATCATCATTATTATTACTATTATTTTTATCGCTATCACTACCATTGTTATTATTATTATTGAAAAAATAAAAACATTGAACTTGATTTGAATGATATAATTGAAAATTATAAAAAATTTGAAAAAAAGGTCAAGGAAAATAATAAGAAATCAAAAGAAGAGGGATTAAATTGAAATCCTTATTATTCTCATTGAAAAAACAAGAAAAAAAATCATAAACTTGATTGAAAGGATAAAATTGAAAGCAATAAAGACTTAAATTGATAAGGAATTCTTGTCTTTTATTGATAAAAGAGGGGTACGTGAGTCACCACCAAATATTTTGGTCACTAGAAACCCTAATGGTCTGCAAGAGTCTGGGTAAAAGGATTGATTGTGTAAGGAAAAGACGTATCACTTCTAGTGCACCTACCTATGATAAGTTGCTTTATTATTTATTCTAAGTCATGTTTCTATTCGTTAGTCTATTTAAGGTTAAAAAAAAATCCTTCTTGGTAAGGAGATCTTTATTTTATCAAGTTAAAACCTAATCATTCTAAAAATATCCTAGAAAAATCTATCTAAAATTTTAAAAAAATCTTCATCTTTAAGGAGATTTTTATCCTACCACGTCAAAAACTAAACAATATAAAACCCAAGAAAAAAAGGTTTTTATTTTATTTGAAATTTTAGTCAAATCCTAATGGATAATCGTAAATTTATTGTGATACCCATTAACTAATTTGTTTTGTATTTTTTAATAGTATGATGAAAATGCAATTTTTTTTTTATGAATATGCATGAAAATTTTAGAATTTGACTATAGGCACACAAAATAAAACATTTTTTTTAATGAAATTTTTTTATTTTTTTGAGTTTTTTGAAATTTTGGTGAAAAATATGTATTTTTAATATCATGTCAGTATCTTATAGTATAAGTCTATAGCTTTGAAATTAGGTGAAATAATTAGAAAAATATGTAAGGGACCACAAATAATTTTAAAATGGTCCTTAAATGTTTTTATAATTTTTGAAATTTTTTTTGGGCTTGTTTGAGGAAAAAGTATATTTTTCCTTTAAATATAGCTGCTAAAATTAGGCTTAAGGGTGTGTTTCCTAAACACACCCTTAAGCCAAAGAAACCTTTTTATCAAAATACTTCCCAAAGAAACAAGATCCAATTTAATTGACAGAAAGTCAAACTAACCGGGTTAACCAAAAATTCTAACTTGAAGTTCGGGCTTTTTATTAAAAATTCTAACAATATAGACATTCTCTAAATTGTAGAGTGCATCATGTTATATTTCTTTGAGGAAAAGCTTTATTGTATTTTTTTTCTTTTAAGTTTTAAATCAAAATATGCAAGGCACACATAACTTTTTGGAATTATATATTTCATAAAAAAGTCAGTAACTTTTAAGTCATGGAAGAAAAAGCCAACAATCACCGATCACCAATCTCTCTAAGTGAGCCATTTTTGTTTTGATCTAAAAGAAATAAAAAGAAAAAAATACTTTACTAAAATTATGTGGCAACATTGCAATTCAGCAGTACTTCATCGCTCTAATTAAAACTAACCATTACCTAAAACATCTAAAATACTTGGGAACACGAAGGTGTTTCACTATTCATATTAATAGTAAAGCAGTTATATGAATAGTGAAGTAGTTGTTTTTTTTTTAAAAAAATTCTTTTAATTACATCATTCAATAGCCTAATTAGATGGAATTAGTATTGTAACTATAGTAGGAAAAAACATCTAATCCAAAAATTTTGACAATGGTTATTTTAGTCTTTTAAGTTCTTTTTATTCATTTTAAGCACCTAGATGAGAGAGAAAAACATTGAAAAACAGTGGTAGAGAGAGAAAGTGGTTGGTTGTCATAATTTCAGTGATCAAGTTTGGTGCTTAAATGTTTCATTCGACGAGGAGAGTTGGATAATGATGGTTATTGACATTCAAATTACTGGAAAATGAAAATAGATTGGGGTTAAAAATGATTTAGAGTTTCAAGTTGATTTTTCATCTTTAATTGATTTTTGGCAACTTCAAAAGCACAAGTGGGTTTATTAAGTTGTGTATGTTGTTTTTCAGGTGAAAAATAAGTTGAAAAAAAGGTTGTTTGGCCAAAAGAAAATGAAAGGTGAGTTTTTGCCTAGTTCGGGCTTCGTTATTTTTTTAAAATTTTTCTTTCTGTAGGATTTCTCAATGATTTTGAAAATGACTCGGGATATCTCGAATATTTTTATTTGTCGTTCTTTGTTAAATTTATCTTTTTTAAAAGAAATTTTATTTTTGAATTAAATTAAACTAATTAATTAAATATAAGCATGAGATGCTTACTTCATAATATTTTATTTAGTTTGCTTTTTGGGTCATTGTTCTAACGACAAGTGCGACCTTTTTTTGATATTGTTGTGCAACGTTTTATAATGATATTTGAATCGTCTTAGTAAGTTTTTTTATAGTAGGGCAGTGTCCATGGTGATGTGATTATGAGTCTCCAACATGCTTTTTTTTTCTCCTCCCATATATGATGTTGAGATCTCAGTTCTTATAGTTAATTATTAATATTTATTTATTTGTTGTTGATGTATTTTAATTATATTAATTTAGCTTAATAAACCTAAGTCAAATCAATATTTTAAATCTTGTATTTTTTTTACATAGGTGTTATTTGGTATTGGAATCTAACTGTGTTCTTAAATTTTTAGTTTTAATATTATTAAATCATTTATATCATAATATCGAACAGTCTCATAATATGATCCATTCATGTAGCTGAAACCTATTTCGAGTAGGTCTCGTTAGGTAGATGGATGTAATACAGGAATGAAGTCTTGAATGCAACTCTTGCCTGCATTTTTCAACTCCTAGCTGTTAGGTTTCTGGGAGTAGGTTTGGCATTGTCCATTAAGAAGGTGAAACAACGCCAGCTCATATTTTGTCCTCGATGGGCACGTTATTCAAGAACAGTACTAGGGCTCAATTGTTCTGAATAACTCAGGGTTTTGGTTAATAGTTTTTTTTAACATAATATTAAATTTTTAATGATCAAATAATTATAATTATAATTTTAAATTTTATTATTTTTTATTTAAATTAAAATTCACTAATAATACAAGACAATATAAATCTATACAAGCTTCTATGTACAATTCTAATATCTTTTAATTTTACTTAGTGTATTAAAAATTTATTTAAAAGTGTGATGAATATTTTTTAAAAGTGTATTTTGCTTGAGAATATATTAAAATAATTTTATTTTTATTTTTAAAATTTTATTTTAATATATTAAAATGATTCAAAAATATAAAAAATAAAATCTATTTTTTTAAAATAAAAAAAATGGCTGTACTGTAATTTCAAAGAGTACCAGGCCCTTGGTTGAAAGATTTTTTTGACACTCAATTTTCAACGATGACATTTCCATGTGCTTCATCTTGATTTCATGTCCCACGACATTCATGTGTTTTAATTAACATTAATTACTACGTCCCTTTCTTTTATCATTAGCTGACAGAGTGGATTGGAAAAGTAGGGACAGTATTGTCAATTTACACTATAATATTATTTTTTAAAAAATACTATTATTTTCTATGACTTTGGGAGGCTTGCCAACCAGAAGATGTGACGCTTGGCGTGACGTCTACTCATCCTTTCTCCGGACCTTGCCACGTCTCTCACAGACACTAGCAAATTCAGGAGCAGCATCCTCCACGCTCTCTCAGAAACACTCACGTGTCAATCAGCACCGAACTAAAGCCAGAGATCCTCCCTTGCCGCGTGTGATTGAAAAGGTGGCTACCTCAGCTTGATCTCCATGGTGAGTCGTGTAGGATAATTTTGCCCTAGCCGGGCGGGTCCCATAAAAACGGTGGCAGTGGTGGGGCCCAGTGGGCTCCATGATTTGAAAAAAGTGAACTCGTTTAAAAATATTAAATAGCGAGAAAATGTTTGGATGATATATCCTTAAAAAAAGAAGAAGTTAATTTTAATATTAATTGGTTTGGTTATTTTTTTATAAGAGTTTAACAGAGATAATATTATTTTTTAATCATATAAAAAAATATAGATTGAGTTTGTCAAGAACTCTTCTATTCGTTTGATTCTTATTTTTAAAAAAAATCAAAGGTTGTTTTATATTTGAAAGGTTTTTAAAATATTTTATGAGAAAAAAAAATAGATGTTAAGCGTGCACGAAAGGTGTTTAGAAATATTTTTTTTAAAAAAATCCTTTTTATATCTGTGAAAAAGCCTCGTTCGAAATCCTGTATTTGTTTCTAATCGGCACATGAGATCATATTGAAAAAGTCAACAACAAAAAGTATTTGGGCCAAAAAAGTCAAAATTCCACCATTGGAGAATTATCTGGGTGAAGGTGCTACTTTCGACCGTAGAAGATGATGGATGGAGGGTTTTTCCTTTGAGTTTCCGCTTACAAAAGAGGCCCAATTTCGTTAAGGTACTCTTGAAGTCATATGTCTCTGGCTTTGAAAAGTCCCAACTTTTGCACTCAGTTTTTGCTATGTTTTTATTGGTAAAAATATCATTGATGAATTTACTAGTTTCATCTGTGTCATCAGCCAGTATCGCGTCATTGATTTCATACATGTCGGTAATTCCATTATTGATTTAAACACTGATAAATAGGACGATAAAATATTATTATCAGTGAAAAATATACGATAATTAATTTTTATTAGTCTATCAGTCGGTAAATATTACCAACAGAATCATCGACCGATAAATCATCAGTAATATATCACATCTTTTTGATGGATAACCAACAAAATCATCGAAAATCATATTTTGTCGATGATTCTGTTAATATATATCAAAACATTAAGAGGGTGCATATGAATGTAGAGAGGGAGGGGGAAAACAACTGCTTCTGCTGTTGCTGATGCTAATATTATTATTTGTTATTATTATTACCATTACTATTACCATTACTATTAGTAGTATTATTAATATTACTATCACAATTATTACAATTATCATTATTATTATTACAATTATTACTATCATTACAATTAATATTATCATAAAACTATTATTATTACTATAATTATTGTCCCTATTAGCAATATTATTAATAATTATAAAAAAATCATTTTGCAATTACAAATTAGTCCCTCAAGTCAAGCTTTAAAAATTTTGAATCTAAGGGCAATATAATAATTATAATATAGCTAAAAAATAAAATACCATAAATGACTCTAAATCATAACCAACTATTAGTTGTTTTTAAAAGCAACAGTCATTTAAATGTGCAAAAGATTAATTAAAAGATAAAGACACCCCTTAACAAATCACTAATGAGAAATAAATCAAAGGAAAAGACGGTTCCACCCTTCAAAAAAACACTTGAATGAAATTTTTTTCAAGAGTAAAACCATCCATCCAGCATTATAATCCATGATAAACAAAGATTATATATATATATATATATATATATATATATATATAT
>Ga0325402_1004581_pt1 | contig 12767 bp, 6 predicted proteins | sample PopdelMetagenome_22_FD_207212 | JGI IMG/M metagenome (GOLD analysis project Ga0325402, IMG submission 207212) | Populus deltoides microbial communities from Bellville, Georgia, United States - Xylem-PdKOR-R3 | ecosystem: Host-associated > Plants > Phyllosphere > Stem > Wood/Secondary xylem... | reverse complement strand
GACTAGAAAAAAAGTTGGGGTGGTGCGCACAACAACAATAACAAATAGATCTATCAATTTTGCTCATAAAAACATTCAATAATGCTTAAAGACCTCTAATGAGTTTGATTTTTTGTTATTTTAAGGGTTAAATAAAGGTGTTTGGTGGGTTTTGTAGAGAGAAAGTGAGGGTGTCGGTTCGGGAGAGAGAACCGTGACCTTATATTTGTTCTATGTTTTTTGATATAGATTTAGATTTTAATTGATAACGCGATTCTTAAATATGATATTTATTTTTTTGCGATTCTAAAGTACAAGATTTTTTTGATTTAACGTTTTAAAAATATGATATTTCATTTTGAATTTTTTTAAAAAAGTACTATTCTCGAAAATTTTACATTTACTATCTTAATTTTACAAAATAAAAAATTCAAAGTTGAAAAAGGAGAGTGGGGAGGAAGAGTCCCCACAACTAGCTGTCCCCGCTGCTGGACAAAACTGCGAAATAATGCTATTGGGACCTTTCAAACCAGACAACTCCCTCTTCCCTTCTTCTTCTTCTTCCTCTCTCTCTCTCTCTGCTAAACCCTCACCAACTCTCAAATATTTTCACTTGTTACTCTAATTTACATCTTTCTAGCTGACTCGAGTGGTTTTAATTTTTCTACCCTTTGTTTGATTTTAAGTTTTACCCATCTTGATTAATTCTTCTTAGGCTCCATTTCTATAACTACTACTGCTACTGCTAGTAGCTAAGTTACTTTCTTTCTCTTTTCCTGTAGAGAATTTAATATCATTCTATATAAGAGTTTCACCAGCAGCAGAACACAAAGGAATATATTAATTTTTGAGGTTGTGTACATGGGGTCTCTCCTTCTGCTTCTTGAGGGTTACATTTATTACTATCGTTTTGTTAGAATCACAATGGAATGTTGGTGAGGAAGTGAGAGGTACAGAGAGAGAGAGAATTTAATTTCGGGCAACAACTACTGCTCATCAATGGAGAGGCTCGAAGGACCCATTAATCCTTGTGTATGTTACTCTTGTTCATTTTCTTTTTTTCACTCTTTCTTTCCTAGAGTACCTTAACTAGAATCAAAGAAATGGACTTGCATTTACTTATCCAAATGCTTGCATTTAATGCATTGCATTATTTTTCTAGAAATGCTAACGTTTACTGCACTGTTTCCTCCACTTTAACATTCTATTTTCCTTTCTTCGTTTGTTTCACTGTCTCTATTGAAACTGAACACCCATCAAATCCATGAAAGTTGGTTTTTCTCCACACCTCCTCAGAAGGTTAGGTGTAAGACCCCAACCAAGAGTTTCCCTCATTGCCTTTCTTTCTCTCAAGATTCTTTTCTTTTCTTATTAAGTTATTGTTTTCTTCTTGCAGTTCTTAGGGGAGCATAACTTGGATGAATGCTTAGACCAAGGATTTATCAATACAGAAAGCTTAAGATTTGGAGAAGAAAGACCATACTTTTCAAGCCCAATCTTTGATGAAAAAATGCCTTTTCTTCAAATGCTTCAAACAGTAGAAACCCCACCCACTTTTCCCTTCAAAGAACCCTGCTTTCAGACACTACTCAAACTCCAACACCTCAAAAAACCATGGAATATGAACAATTATTACATGCCTGAAACAGAAAGCCAAGTTCAACCACCGGAGCTTGAAAGTTGTGTCACCCATGACATATTTGATTTACACTCACCAGTCAAATCTGAAACCAGAGAACTCCCAAACCCACATTCAAATTCCTGCCTCGAAGGTGTAAGTCCTGAGCCCGCTGAACCCTATTCAGGTTCCTTAATTCCATTGGGTACTCAACCACAAACCGTACCTAATATTAAGACCCAGTTCTCCAAATCCACTACAATAATCACCAGAGAAAGAAGAAAGAGAAAGCGTACAAGGCCAACCAAGAACAAAGAAGAAGTAGAGAGCCAACGCATGAACCACATTGCCGTTGAACGCAAACGCCGTCGCCTAATGAACGACCATCTTAACTCTCTCCGTTCTTTCATGCCACCCTCTTATGTTCAAAGGGTAATCTTAAAATTACTAATATTAATTACTATCTACATTTTCAGTTTGCAATTATTGTTATTATTACTCTCAAGAATTCAATTTCAGACTCAAGTATTCAAAATCCTTTGTTTCCTTTTCCACTCTTTGCATCCACGACTCATTTTTATGTCTTGTAGACTTGAAAGTGACGGTGTCTTTCTTTTGTTGTTGAATAAAACAGGGTGATCAGGCATCTATAATAGGAGGTGCAATAGACTTTGTGAAGGAACTAGAGCAGCTTCTTCAATCTCTTGAAGCACAAAAAAGAATGAAAGAAATAGAAGCAGGCTCCACCATCGGCATTTCATCCAACCAATACTTTACTTCGCCGCCACAAAGTGACAATCTGGCGGAGAAAGGAGGCAAATGTGAAGAGAAAAGAACAGTGAAGAAGAAGTCGGAGGCGGCGGAGATAGAGGTGACTGCTGTACAAAACCATGTAAATTTGAAGATAAAGTGTCAAAGAAGTCTTGGGCAGTTGGTGAGAGCCATTGTTGCAATGGAGGAACTTAGCCTTACAGTTTTGCACCTTAACATTAGTTCTTCCCAAGCAACAATTCTTTACTCTTTCAATCTTAAGGTAATCCTACTTTGTTCCCTAAGTTAATTCATAGTTTCTTCTTTCAGGTCAAATATTTTTTACTAGCCAGCTAGCTTGGCTCTTGCCTAATCCAAAACCCTATTTTCATGTCAGTGTTTTTTTTTTTTTATGGGTTTTATTGTGGTGTTGTAATGACAGTTAGAGGATGATTGTGAGCTGGGATCCACAGATGAGGTAGCAGCAGCAGTTCATCAAATATTCAGCAGTTTCAACGGCTAGCTGATTGGTCTGTATGGTAGGAGTGCTCCTTGGCAAGAGAGACAGCAATTTTACAGCTGAATTTATAGGATTATTACAGTACTGCCTTGCCTTCTTTATGGAAAACAAGAAAAATGTAATTTTGGCTTTATGAGGATGGTAGATGAGGAGCAGACTAGGCAGAAGGGCACGACCATTTGTCTCCATTCTAAGCTCTTACTTTTAGTACCACAGAGAGGACTGCTGCCAGTACACAGAAGTGCACAGGAGCAGATGATGTTTACTGCTTAACCTGCTGAAAGAGTTTGCCTCGATCTGTCTTTTTTTTTTTTTTTTAATTTAGTTTTTAGGAGGAGGGGGGGATAAGAGTTGCTTGGATGAAGGGTTGCGTGGGTGGGCAACGCTGGGAGTTAGGGGCATATAGAACAGAAGTAACTAGTCCTGAAATCGGGATCAAATCCTTCCACAAAATAGCTAATTGAATAGTTCATTATCATTTGCATTCTTGGTGTGGATGTAATTTTCACTTGGGTTCTACTCTTTTTTTTTTTGGCATCTCAAGGCCGGTTGCTGCGAGGCAAATTATTATTTTTTTTTTTAAGAAAGAAAAAATGCAAACATTAGTAACATGTTTTGTAGTTTAAAAAAATAATTATAAATTAAAATCTTAATGTGTCTAATAAAATAAATTTATAATTATGCATACCAATAAATATTTTAAAAAATTATTAATCCATTTAAAAATTAAATTGGAAAGTTGAAAGACAAACATAAATTCAGATATTTGTTTATTAGACAACATTTTAATTATAAAAGCAAGTTTTAAATAAAAAATAATATCCTAATAATATAGAAGCTAATGTATTAGAAGAATATAAGAATATTACATTGCATGAATTTTTAATGGTGCATCACCTATTTATTTTTTTTATAAAATAAATGACACGTAGTCCGTATTCCAACCACTTCAAGTGGCTGAAAAATCCAGTCCCTACGCTTTAGATGAAGAAAATTCATTTTGAATGTTTTTTTTTCTCTTTAAAAAACATCACATAAACCTCAATAAAACCAATTTCTAACCTTAAAATAAATTTCAATCAATCCAAAAGGCAAAAATCATCCCAAGTGAAAATAATTTTCGAGCGCCAATCTATTTTTCTAGCAATATAAGGGGTCAAAAATACCTAAATAAAACTTCTTTTATAAAATAAAATCTATTAACATCAAAATTAATATTTTTTATTAATAGAATGAGAATAACCAATAACTTTTTATCCCCTCCCTTATTTTTTATCGACTCTCTCTCCTCACAAAATAAAAGGATTGAAACACAAAACAAATAAAGTATGGGACTGAAACATCAAAATCTTAATAAACAGGGATTGAAAATAAAAAATAAAAAATAAAAAAAAACTTTTGAAGAACAAAATTTTAAAATTCACACCACATGAATAGCAAGAAAAATAAAAAAAAAATTGTCTCGTTATCAAATTTAATTCACATAATTTTAATTTGTTCTGAACAATAAAATTGAATTCTATTCTATCAAATTGAGTATTAATTTAATGTTAGAATACTTTTTTGACACTATGTGAATCCCATAACAAGTCAAATAAAATAAATTATCAAACTTAATTTTTAATTACTTAATTACTGGAACATATATGAATGAAATAAGAAAAAAATATGATGACCGGTTAAAAAAATGCTTTGAAGGACAGGAAATAAATGGGGAAGAATTTTCCCAATTCGTAATGCTTTGTGTATGATATCAATGTTTTTGCCACCTCTTTTATTTTTGTTTTTTAATTGTAATTTAACATTAATAGCAATAATCTAATTTCTCATTATGAGAATTACAAATGATGTATTTCTTTTTATATTGACTTTCAAATGTCCGTACGTGTAGAAATGATTTATAAAGTTGCTATGGCACTTGCTTTTTCGTACCCTCCTTTTCGACGATGCTGGCTTTAGGATTTATTAGAATTTATGTAATGAATCTGATCAAATTTCTTTTACATAAAAAATAAAATTCAAATAATAATAATACTTTTTAAAAAACAAGAAAAATATAGATCGGATTATTGACTTAACAAAATTTAATAAAATTGGACAATTTAATAACATAATTAAAAACAAATTGCTAGTAAATAAAACCCATTTGATTAGTATTGATGACAATCACTTGTATGATAAGTATAAGGTACAGTTGTTAATTGGAATTGCTTATTACATAAATAATGAACTATTATGTTTTGTTATTATCAATAAAGAAATTAACAATAATTAGAGATGCTTTTCGATTTGCTTTGTCGGTATATAGTTAGCGATCACTCCTAGTTATGTATTACATCAAATAGATATATAATGATTAAGAATTCAATGACATATATATTTCTCTAGTCTGTTAGGTATCATTGATATTGTTAAAACACTTTATCAGTAACTTTAGCACTAGATTAAAAAAAAATATTATCTTGAAAAATATATTATATATAATGTGTATAAATCCTTTAAAACAGGAGTTAGACAATTTATATAATGATCTAAATTAGACGGGTGACGTGATCAAAAAATGGTTAGAAATTGAACCTGAAGAGAAATGAACACTTTCATATGATTTTAGTGGTCTTGATAATAGAAATATAATGATTAAGTTGTGAGAGGTTTTTAATAATATATTGAAAAGTGTTTGTGGCTTACCTTTAATGGCTATAATGCAAATGGTCTTTTTTAATTGTAATAAATATTTTGTTTAACGAATAGATGTTGTTGAAGAATTTCTAAGACTTGATGTATTGTAACCTCCAGCTATTTTAACTAAATTACTTGCATGTGATAATATCTATAACATAAATGGCAAGTGTTTTAATCTTACAAAGGTGTTATTTTAGGTTAAAACAATGATAAATGTATCATTGATCATATTCACATCTCATTATATGTTGCATTTTATGAAATATTGACCACATGCAATTTATTGATCATTTCTTCTTTAACGAGTTGTATAAACATAAATATATTCTTTACTTTTAACCTTTACATCACATGCCACTACGGTCTACACACACACACACACATACACACACGTGGATGTCCAACTTGATGGAGAATGAAAAGGGATTGAAGGAGATCTACTCGTCTGCATAACGAGATGAATGATAGAGAGGCAAACTCATAAAAAATTGTGGCATGTATTGTCAAAAGAATCATATGAAGAAAACATGTCAAAATAGACAATATATGTTAATAACTGCATTTGTTTCAAATTATTAACATATGTTATTGTTTTATAGTCACCTAATTTAAAATTTAATTGTATTACAATACTAGCAACTCTTTCTTATAGGATCTCAAGCCAAACATTATTTGAACTAGAGGAGGTTCATTTGCTTCTATTAACGCCGACTAACATGACCACTTAATTATGCAGCTAGGTCTAGATGACATGTCAGTTTTGTACATGCAGGACCAGTATTGCTATGAAGATATTGGAATGGAAAGGTCAGTCGACTTGACTTTTTTTTTAACATGACCATTTAATTATGTAGCTAGGTCTAGATGACATGTCAGTTTTGTACATGCAGGACCAATATTGCTATGAAGATATTTGGAATGGAAAGGTCAGTTGACTTGACTTTTTTTTTAAAAAAAACTAAAATTCAACTAACAATATTGTTTAAATAATTATGTATAAATTGCTTGATTTTAGCAGCAGTAATCCTATGATACCTTGTCATCATGCCATTATAGATTTGCATGAGCATGTTTGCCTGTATGTTATCAACAGTAACTTTTATGAGATGACTCAACTACATAGCTACATCTTAACCCTAGATTGATTGCAATATTGGTTGAGCGATGAAGGTATGAGACCTAGACGTTCCACCTGTATAATGGTGAGATGTACCCACATTGTAGGAAATTGTCTCGTTAATTGGCCTTCCGATAAATAGAGCCCCAATAACAGGATGTGAAAGGTCGGTTGATAGAGATGATTTATGTGGTTGTCTACGAGGATGCGTGCCTTTGGCTAGTGCTTATAGAGGTGACAACACAAAATGATATGGTTGGATACTAATTTTAAGACCCCCTAGTTGATGTGATAGAGGATTGGTTTTGTATGCTTGAGCATACATAATGCATATGTTTGGGGGGCTCATTTTCATGAGTAATACAAGTAATCCAATGCCAATGTTTATCCTAACACTACTAGAGGACTTTTGAACCATTCTTAACCACAGCTAGAGGGCTATGATTGTGTGTGTGTGTGTGTGTGTTTATATAAATACTAGTAACTATGTAAAGCATGTCTGAAGAAGATGGTATAAATTGTTGGGTGTCTAATATTTTTCAAGGTATAATTTTTCAGCGAAGAATTTACTTTGTTTGTTAGAATTAATTCCATTTCAAATACTAACTTAGAATTGTAAATATAAATTAATATAGCTCTAGTCGTGGGACCATTTTCATATTGATCGTCTATAGAATTGGATGAGTAATATGTTTGATGCGACACCTAGAGGAAACTCTCTATAGGATATAAGTGATAATGAATTTTAATAAATTTTGATAACATGTTATTTATATAAACTAAATGCAAAAAATATACTAACTTTATGGCTTGTCATATTAAATAGTGTGGGCTATATATTTCACTTTAAATCTCATTCTTGTCCATAAGTTTTATCGGGATTAGTTAAATGTGTAACAACTTCACCAAGTATGAGTTATAAATTTATTTATTTTTTATTTGGTTGTTAATTTTTTAGTTTGATTTTTTTTTATAATATATCTTTTCATATCTTGATAGGTTATATAAACGTCACATACCAATGATTTGATATTATCAACTTTACATGTATGTTAGGAGGGATAAGTTTTATAGTTAGCATTAGTCATACTGCATTGCATTGATATAGTTGAGATGCATTGACATGATTAGGTAATGCAGTAGTTTGGCTTGTCTCAGCACATCCTGGATTATAAAAATACTGGTGGCGAGTTGTATACGATCAGTTGTCAAAGTAAGTGAAAAGGGAATTGGCTGGTGACAACTTATCTAGATCTTTGAGATGCTAATATGGAGTGACATCCGGTAATTGATCTAGAAACATACATGAGATGGTTTTTTTCTCATAAAATGCTAATTTATTACACCTACATGGTTGTATTTCCCGATGTGTCTATGTAATATGATGCATTATGAGCCTCAATATTCATTACCAAATTGATTGGTATGCAATATTTTTTTCTACTTAACATTTATTAAATATTATTAATGTTATTATAGATGATGAATGTTAATTGTTTTAAAATGTATTTATTAGATTTATTACTCATTATGGGAGGCTCAAAGAGCAGCAGTCGCTATCGTGAAAGCATCAATGATATGGGGTGTGCTCTTGACAACAATACGCTCAATTTATACCATGGTGGACTTCAGGAGGTCGGGGACACTAAAAATCTATAAACGGTCTTATTGGAAGATGAGACTATTTATTGTGAACAAGGACATATAGTTAGGTAGGAAGATTCATCCATGAGCATACCTAGCCCGTCTATGAGTTAGGATGATTATGGTGTCAAAGGAACTATAGGTTCGTCTTTGAGTTGGACAAGTTGGGGTGATGCAAACATGTCCATTAGCACTTTAAGCTCGTCCACGAGTTGGGTTGATTTTTAGATGCAGTTGGATTATATGCTTTAATGTTATAAGAATTATGAATTTATTTTAAATTTCATAAAATATTATATGAATCTTCATTGTGTTTATGAATTGTTAATTTTGATGAATTATGAAGTATGTTGATTTTTTAATTGTGTTAGAGAGATGGATTATGTTTCTGAATTTTATGAAATATTAGGTTGATTTTTTATGGTACGAAGTTGAGAGGTTGGAAAAACTACCCTGGCCATTATTTTTTGGCGAATCACAGATGAGACATGTGACTTCCAAACTGTGTTATTTCTGTAAATATTTTATGGATTATGGTATTTTACCATTTTTTCACCTTGCTAAATTTAAAAAAAAAAAAAAAGAAACTCATAAAATTTGAAGGCATTTTAATAGCTAGAGACAACACAATAGAGAGGTGAAATGGCATAGAGCATGGGGTTTATTTGGAAAATGCCCGATAGATGTCGAGTCCTAACTTCCTATGGGTATTAAAAAAAACTGACCAACCGAGTAAACAAAAAAAAAACTAACTAAAAAAACCAAACCGAGAGATAAAACTAATTAAAGAACTAGAAAAGTCACTCGGTCCTGTTCGATTTTGATTTAGAAGGTTAAAACCAATTGAACCGGACCAAACTGGATTGATTCAATTGAATTTGAATAGTCTAAAAAAAAAAACATAACCTAACCCTAAAAGAAATTAAGTTGCCCCTCCCTCTTATCTCTCATTCTCTTCTTCTCTCCTATGATTACCTAACCTTAAATCCCTTTAAGTTTTGACAGTAGCCACTAGCCATTAGTCGCAGCTCCCCACCTCCCTCGTTCTCTTTACCCTCTTATATCTGGTGAACCCTAAACCCCTTTAATTAACCAAACTTTGAATTTTCACTTGTTGATATGGTGTAAAGGAAGGATCAAATCTGTGATTAAGACTATCAAAACTTTAAAGGTACTTTTCGTCTCTTCATTTTTTAACTATTTTTAAAAAAACAATAATCATTAATACTTGGTTTGATTTTCAGATCTAGGCTTAAGACTACTTCCCTCCAAATGTACTTTTCATCTCTACATTCTTGATTTTTATAATAATGGTTTTCTGATTTTTCAAAATCTAATTTCGAGTTAGCAACTTATGAAACATCAATCTTTCATTTCCTTTTCGTTTTCGTTTTCGTTTTCCTTTAGTTATGATTGTTGTAAAAATACAATTTATGGCTTGGTTGATGTGGAACAATGGGAAATTAGCTTTTTGGAACTTGAAAAAATAAAAAACAAGAGAGAAACAAACAATAAATTTCTTTCATCTATTTTTTCCATTGGTTGAGGTTTTTTTTTTCAATGCTTGCCCATCAACTTTGTTCGTTGCATCTGCTGCTTTTAAACTCTTCATGCTATTTCATTCAAGGTTTTTTTCTTGACATATATTGTCAATTATGCCAGTCAGGATTAGACATGGTTGGATCAAATCTCCTACTAGGAGTTGCAGATCTTGTGACCTTTTCAGTATAAGGTGTGTGTATATATATATATATTTGATAAAGAATGAAAATATCTAATTGAATTCCTTTTAAATTTAATTTTCAATTTAGTAATTGAGTTGGGTTGCATTAAATAAAAAAGCCTAATAATTTTTTTTATATTAAAAGGTCCAGAGAAACAAAACTCAACAAGAAATTGTTAAACCTCAATTTAATATATAAGCTCATTTAAAAAACAAAAAACAAGCTCATTTAAAAGGATTAATTTTGCATGTTTTAATAAAAAAAACTGATCTTGACATAACCGAACCAGTTCAATTTAAACTGGTTTTTGGTTCAGTCCAAGTCATTTTATTAAGAAAAATAAAGTCCATATCGACAATGAACACCCCTACAACTTCCTGCAGCTCCACCTCTTGACACGTCATTAAAAAAAAAACATTGCTATTTGTAGCTACGTACGAAGGGTATCGTATTCCTATTAGCTCTTAACCTTCAGCTTGTGGATTCATTCATCTTCAGATAAAGGATGAAGGTCCAAGTAGGAAGGATTGCGAAGGTGACGTGGTGGAAGGATTGCGAAGGGCAAATGATGGATGGAAATAGGGAAAAGGTCAGAGGGTGAGGAAAGGAGAGCCCATGTTTCAAGTCTCTGAAAATTGTCATATGGCTCAGATTCAGAGATGCGGACTGTACAGCGGCTATAGTCGCACATATCCCCATGTGCAAAGCATCACCAACGTCCGGTCAGAGACATATCATCATCCTTTCTCCAGACCAGTCCTAGTCATTTTGGTTTTTCGAGTCTCTTCTTTTGACAGCTTTTTGCTCCCCTCTTTCTTCCCCGGTGCCAGCCTCAATCTCTCATCTTATAATTTCTTTTTTTTTTTTATATCATGAATACATTTCTCTACGTGATTCATGGTTGAGTATTTACTTTCAAGAACAAGAATTAACAGCAGATTGATTTATCCCGATTTATGTTCTATTAAAGTGAAGCCAGTGGGCAACTAATTCCACCTTGATGACATCAATGGATCCAGAAGGAACATTGGTCTCACATATGTATTGGAATCGGAGACTGCTTTATTTGGAAACCCGAGCCAGCATATTCAAAAACTAATCTCGTTTTCAGAGTATCGTTGGCATTAGATTATGTGTTAATCTCGCATTTCCATACCATCATCAGCATTATCTTATCGTTAATTACTTCTTCGAGCACATTAGCGTATAGTATTTAGTAGAAACAGCTCTGTTAATTTGTTTATTATCTACTGGAAAGGTTTCTCGTTGCTGGATGAGAAGTTGGAGGTCTCAGAATGGTGGATTACCAAAGTCATCGATCGCCGTCAGCTGTGAAAACTCCAATCACGAAAAGTTCCAGGGAAAAGGCAAAAAGAAATAAAAAGAAAAGGAGTAAATAGAAACCACTTTATTTTCCTTGAAACTAAACCTTTTCATTTGTTTTCTCTCCTGATTCTTCTACGGCATCTTCCCTGGCTTTCATATGCCTAGTAACATGGTAATATCTTGCATATGTTCCTTGTGGTTGATGCATGCTGGTTCTCGTCAAATCCCTGATGTACTCGTTGCCCCCAGTACTCATTCAAATTCAGAGAGTCATTCTGCAGTGCATTATTGGTTGAAAACTAAAGGCAACATGTCCGTCAGACGGAACTGATGTTTTGACGCTCGGTCCGAGCTTTCACATGAATATTGAAATATAATTACTGTTTTGCACTTCTAAAAAAAACCAATGCCTTGAAGTTGGGGTTATTTTTCTCTTTTTACATAGTTTATTGGTTATTATTATATTAAAATTATCTTTTACATTCTTTTAATCACAATAAAATTACTAATTTGCACATAAAAAAAAAATTCTTGAAACTAGCATCTAGAGGCTTTTACTTCAATTTTTTTTGAAGAATAGTAAAATGAATTAATTATACTTAAAATAAAACATTTTAAAGCTTGTATTTTTTATCTTTTCATCTTAGTTTTTTTAGTTATTATCAAGTTAATCGAAGCTAATTTAATCTTTATAAAATATAAAATATTATTAAAACAGAAAAGTAGCTGATACGTGCAACACATGGGCCAAAGCATGGAAGACGCCCACAACTTGACATATTCTTTTAGTTATTTATATTTTAACTTTATTTTTCAATCTCAAATTATGGTCACTACCAGAAAACCGGAGAAAACCAACGGAATTACCGATGAAATTTTTCTGTCGGTAATAATTACTGACGAAAATAATTCCATCTCAAAATCTGTCAGTATATACCGACGGCATAGATCCGACGGCGAAACGGTCGGTATATACTGACAGAAATATTTCATCGATATATACTGACCGTTTCGCCGATGGGGTATACAGTTTATCTGGAAATATGCAACGGCGTGGTGACGTCATACGATTTTACCGACGGAATGACCGAGGTATTCAAACTGAGATAGCCATATAGTGACATGACACTGTCACCGACGGTATCACCGATGGAATCATCGACGGAAGGAATCGGAAAAAACCATTATATACCCACCCATCTCCCGACACTCTCTTCCTTTATTTCTCCTTCTTCTTCTTTCCCATCTCACCTCTTCCCTCTCAAACTGCAGCCAACCATCCATCCCAACTCTCCACTATTCTCAACACGAGCACTCAAGTTTCTTATATCTTGTACGTGGTCACAATATCCGTTTCTTGTAGATTTTATCATTTTTTTGTAAGTAAATCTATCCTTTTTAGTTTTA
>Ga0325402_1004579_pt1 | contig 12767 bp, 11 predicted proteins | sample PopdelMetagenome_22_FD_207212 | JGI IMG/M metagenome (GOLD analysis project Ga0325402, IMG submission 207212) | Populus deltoides microbial communities from Bellville, Georgia, United States - Xylem-PdKOR-R3 | ecosystem: Host-associated > Plants > Phyllosphere > Stem > Wood/Secondary xylem... | reverse complement strand
AGGATAGTGGGCCAAGGTCTTACCAATCACCCACTCCACCATGACAGGTTAACAACCTATAAGATAAAATGATGTGGGCTAAATAGCCCAATAGATAATGACATTGTAGCCCATGCCAAATTCCCTCTTCCCGGGATTTACAATTTAATTGAATATTAATTGACATCTATATATATATATATATATATATATATATATATATATATATATATATATATATATATGTGTAGACAAGGTTAAATTATCTTATTTATATTATCCTATCTACTAGGATTTAAATGAGTAAAGGCTTTTGAATAATTATCTCATTTCATAGATAATATTTATAATATAGACATGGTTAAATTTAATTTGAAATCCAACTTAAATATAATTTGATATATATTATACAATATACTTAGAATATTTATATATTTTTTAATTTAATATAATATTTAATATTGATATACAAAACACACACCCACACACATATAATTTTACTTTTTATTAGATATGAAACAATAATTGAATAATAAATATCTATATATACAAAACTTATTCAAGTATGAATATTTAAATTCTTTTACAGAATATATAAGTATAGAGAAACTGAGCCGTGGATTCCATTGCCATCCCTGCCCCCGCCCATCAATTTATCAGCACAAGCTCTGTCTGGTCCCTGTGTCTCCTGGACTTGGAGTCCCATGAAGATCATGAATATCCTCCAAATCCACAACCTGAAACCCCAATTTCCTTGTACTTTCCGAACTGTCCCCCATCACTCCCTCTCTGGTTCCCTCAACTTCTCCCTCAGAAAATCCACTCGTCTCTCTTCTTCTTCATTTCTTTTATCGCTCGTTACTCCCATAAGACCCACCTTCAAAATCTTCACAGTTTCAAGAATTGAAGCTCCATTTTTTGAAAACAATAAAGAAGACGAAGAAGAAGACGAGGAGAGGAACTCGGCAACCAACTTAACAGAATTCGAGGACTTGGCCCCAGACGGTGTGGTTTACCAGAACACACTGAGATTGGTGGAGTGTTCAATGTTTGCTGCTGTCACTGGTCTCGTTTATTTCTTGAGCAATTCTCTCTCAATTGAGGTTTGATTTTGATTCATTTAATCAATTTCTATGTGGGTCTTTGTTTGCTTCCATTTGTTGTTTTTTACTATTATTTTTGGTCAACTGGGTTGCTTGAGTTTATTGCCGGTTTGTAGAATAGCTCATCGAGTTAAAATCTTTAGCGCAAAAAAATTCTGGGCTGTGATAACTGTTAGTTTTTTAGTCACAATTTTGCAAAGAAACAGCAAAAAGAGAAAGAAAATTTTATCAGGGATGATTCTCTAGCAAAGCAATTCGTATTACTTGTCATTGCTTTTTAATAGGATTTGGTGTTTTGCAGAATTACTTTGGATGCTTCTTCTCGTTGCCGATAGTAATCTCTTCGTTGAGATGGGGTGTTGCGGGCGGAAGAAAAACTATGGTTTGTAACCATCCATGAGTAACTTTGCTTAGTTCTAAATATCGTCGATTTGGTCTATAATAATTACTCCCTTTGTGTTGAAATGATCTTGTATTCTGGCAGGTGGCAACAGCTATGCTCTTATTTGTTTTGTCGGGTCCAGTAAAAGCCTTAACCTATCTGGTGAGCACTCTCTGCATTTTTTTGATTAGCAACATCCTGTTCTTCGATTAGCGTTGAAGACGAGCTTAAAGGATTTTGGGAATTTCTCGGTTGTTTTTTATTATGATCATTTGGATGCATTAATTGTATGACATCGTAGAACTTGTTTCTCGAAAAAATTAGCTACTGACAACTTTAATTACTCTGTACATGCGAGTTGAAAAAAGAAAAACTTGATCTTAATGATGGAGTTCTTAACCCTTTACTTAGTTATAGTGGGGTTGTTTCTTGCAAGTTTAAGAAATGGTGAAAATAGAGGACGTGTTGCTTTTGCCAGGATGGTGAATAAATTTGTAGAAGTGTGCTTGAACTTATATTTAGTGAGAATTTCGAGCATCATATGCCAAATCTTTGTGAATGCTTACTTTCTTGCCTAAAATTTAAACGTGCTTTTCTTGAGCAGAATAGCTGATGATTTACTCGCTTGATGCATCTCTCTTTCAGCTAACACATGGTTTAGTTGGTTTCACAATGGGTTCTTTATGGAGGTGTGTAATCACAATCCTAATGACTTCTGTGTTTTTTCCTTCTTCTTTCTGATATTTGTTTGACTTCCTTTTTATGCTTGTGATTGTAAATGCCTGATATAACCAAGTAAAAATGCCTACTTGTTCGAATTTAAATGGATTAGCATGTGCTAACTTGTTGGATTATTATTCTTTTTGCATATTTTCAGGATGGGAGCGAATTGGGGTCTTTCGATTTTCTTGTGCACAATTGTAGTGTCTCCTCCCATTGTTTTGACTTTACAACCCTTGTTTGAAGCAGTGGTATTTTCTTGTTATTTCAAAAATTTCTGCTGACATACATTCTTTGGAATGCAGGCTCGGGCGACAGGTGCTGTGGGGTATGTCTTAACATCCTCGTTCTTAATAAGAGAAAACATACTTGCTTTGGTAATTAATCACATTTTACCCTGTAATTTTTCCTTAACTCACCATTAGGAGTTCACTTACAAGGTTTTTTCATTTGCTTGTAGATCACCATAAATATCCATGCTTCTCTCACATTCATATTTGCCGCCGCTGGTATTAATACCGTTCCATCAATGAATTTCATATATTCTCTCTTTGGAATTCTGGTAATTTATGCTACACCTTCCTCATCTGTCCTGTTGAATGTTTTTGATGTACAACGCACTTAGTGTTACCCAATTTGTTTAACAGGTCGTGCTAAATAGTGGATTCTTTGTATTCTTATTACACCTTCTATATTCTGTGTTCCTCACTCGACTTGGGATGAAGGATTCACTAAGATTGCCAAGATGGCTGGAGAAGGCCCTGTAGGTAACAATTCTTTAACCATGACCCTTTTCCAGTGGCAAACCTGCTCTTCCCCTCATTAATGTACACTATGGTTGGGGCTTAGTTAGGGTCCAATAGTCATTCAAATGCCTTTCTGTTCAAAGCCTAAATGAATTGAATAGCCACACCTTTATCATGCATTGAAAATCATTTGTTGTGGTAGTGAAATAGTAAAGATGGGCTTAGAATAGACAACTTGTCTCAAGTTGTCCCGACTTGTGTGAAGATTAAATGATGCATTACTTCACTTGCCCCTGTTATAATTTATAATACCTGGGAGATTCTTTGTTTTTTCCTCCTTTCTTTGTACCTAGTTTCTAGGCGTCTTGGTGTGTTGAGGGTGCCACGGTCTTTCGAGTCCGAACCCCATCTTACCTGTTTTTCATGCATCTGTTAATCTCATTATTAATAAAATCGCCAGTTCGTTCATAGAAAACGTGCTTCCGTTACAATCTGATATATCCCCATCAATTCATATGTCGTAGAGAGCTACGGCATAAAAAAGAAAGGTAATGGATCTGATCACAATTTTATTGAAATAAAAAATTCCACTATCCGAAAGAAATGCTTTAGTGAGGCAAATAAATAAGATATATTGCATCTGAACTCACTAGTGGAATAATTTAAAATCTAGTGCAATAGCCTGTAATTTTTTTTAAACTAAATTCCTTGAAAGGTGCTGAGGCCCTCAGAATAGCCAGAAATAAATCTGTCATTACAAGGACCTGCGGGCTTGAATCTTGGCAATTCATTAACCTCAACTCCCCTGAAAGTTTCTTTTTCATATCGTAATAAAGGTCCCATGAAGTTTCACTCAGTTCCATCAATGGTACCAGCAGAATTTCACCAGTATGAATAGAACGAAGAGGAAATGGCCTTTGTAATCGTATCCAATTGTCATCAAAGATAAATAATCTCTCCGATCCATATCTGATTTTGACAGTCCTTCAATATCCGTAGTTTCATTTCATTATGTATGAGAAGATCCTTATAATCTATCGGAGCCAAGTAACTATTTACTTGAATCAATTTTTTGAACGTTATTGCATTCCAACCCGACAAATATCGAAAAATGTGAACGGAGCCATCCTCGGTGGAAATTCCATCGGGAACCTGGATGGACCGAAAGTTTTCATCCTCCAGATCGAAGATCGAACACCAATATATGCATAGCTCTCTCGAACGTGAATGACCAGTGTAGTGCTCCGCTAACACGTAGATTTTCCATAAAAATCACACGGGCGTTGGTCGAAGTGATGTCAACAGGCAAAGAAGCATCCATCCTTCTCCAAGAGTTGGTTCCTGGAGTGAAAATCTCACGGTAATCCCCCAACACCTGTTGACCAGCATCAATTTGACAAAACTTAAAGACCTCGTATTCCTTTCTGAGAGGCTCCTATCCACGAAAGCAAGAAACCATAACGACATCAAATGCACAAGAAACCATAAGACCTCGTTCCTACTTGCAAATGCACTCGAATTGCAGGACTGACTTGCCTGGAAGTCTTGATAGGAAATCGAAAAGGATGGTTTCACCAGGGGTATGCCATTATTAACTTAATGCTGTTCATGTTTCCACCCTCTGCTACTCTCCTCCCATTATTTTTATTTTCCTGTTAGAGTTGAAGAGGCTTTCACATAGTAACCTAGCTACTACTATAACCTAATTTCTTTACTAATCCAAAGACAATTCTGGTTGATTTATGTTTCTTGAAACCCAAATTCTCATGTAACTGTACACCACGCAACCAAAAAGGAAAAACAAAAGCGAAATTATCACTTCACAAGTCTAATCTGTGCAGTTCTTTAAGACCAGAGATATCACACTTTCAGAATAGCTCACAACAAATTAATTAATTTTATGGAAATGGGATGTCAATTCTCGCATACGATGAACTTCGACAGTCAAGAATGTTTTGGTTTGTACATAACTGCCTGCTGCAATGTCATATAATCAACCCGTCTTGCTCCGCTAGATGGTATTAACAAGATTTCACCTTCACGAGCTTGTACCAATAGGATTTTCGGTCACATCACTTGCAGCTGTTATATTATATATCAGCTTCCCTAAATTATTTCCAACACACACAACGTTTCCAATTGCCTATTTACACTTGATCTGAAATTCCATGTAAAGTTATAATGCCAGGACTAGGGAAAGGTTAAGATTTCTTTACCATCATGATGATAATTCAGGAAAAAAAAAGGAAGCTGATATGATATTGGAAATTAGAATATAAAGGGATTGACTATAACATGTTAGTGTTAAAAAATTTTTGGAAATAATTCAGGTAAAGTGAAATAAAAAGGGAAGTGAAATGGTTGAAAGCACGTATAATTTTGTACCAGTTTACCCTCTTCATTTTTATTTTTGTTAATGTCAGCCCTTCACTTTCAAAATCATCTTTGCTTTGTCGTATCTTCAAGGTTACATGAAACATGAAACCATATAATGACATGTCAAAATAAAAATCAGCTTGGATTCATGTTATGGTTAAACCTTGTTTGTTTTTGCCACCCAAAAAAACCATTTAAAAAAACAATTATTTATTATTATTTTTAAATAAAAACAATTGTCCAATGCCAAACAACCCTGTTAATATAATTTGATTAGTTTTTAAAATATTTTTTATTTAAAAATATATCAAAATTATATATATTTTTATTTTTAAAAATTTATTTTTAATATCAGCATATCAAAACAATATAAAATCATTATAAAAAAATAATTGGAAGCAAAAAAAAAATTTTAAAAATATTTTTAGACGCGAAAACAATTTCATTGATCAAGTAAAGACCAAACAAATTGATTTTGAAAATTGAGTGTGGACATTAGTATAAATACGAGGGGGGAAATAGGACCTATAGAAGCTCTTCTATTGCCGAGAAGAAATGTTACTGCGGAGAGATGATGATTAATGTGAATAAAAATGAAAAAAGCAAAGAAAGAAGATATTAAGTCATCCTAGTCATTAGATCGAAAGAAAATCCACGGTCGGAAGTTTTACTCATTAGATTCAACAAACAGTTTAATAGAAACACATCATGTGGCATCAAGTGAGAATATAATCTAGACAGTAGCCTATCACACTACTATGGTTGGTTATCAATTTTCTGTGACGAGATCATCATTTTAATCCTTTTAAAAGACCCACCTCTGAAATGAAACCAAAACTCCGACATCACTGACATGATGGAAACCTATGAAATGCCCTTGATGAAACAGCCAGGACTCTACCGTGCAGGTAGCGTTACCAGGCACAGGATTCAACAGCTATATGACTCTCCCTGAACTGAACTCAACTCATCCAAAAATAGACATAATAGCACCCACCCCCATTGAACACAGCATAGAAAACTCTGGCATCCACTATAAATTTCAATATATAACGATGTTTAAAAAGTGTGAATTCCTCAATTCACCTACTCTATTATCACACTAGTTGAATAGTCTGTAACAGGGGGGTAAAAGTAACATGACAGATAGTTTGCCCCATTGCTCCAGAATTGCCAGCTGAAAATATTCATAATGAAGCATATGAAATCACAAAAACCTCGGCTACAAGATGGAACTATAATCAAACCATATAGCATACTCCAAAAATTTGAATACAGTTAACAACAATTAGAACATAGGTTCGGAAGGACATACCAAAATCAGAACTATCATTTTCATGCTTTCTTCCTAGTTATCCTGTAAATTAAGAACAGAAGCAATTAAAAACCAAGATGCTGTATGCAGGTATATCATAGCTAATAATCACATTTGAGAAACAACTTGGTTGTAAAAGTAACCAAATATCCCAACTGCAAAAAGCATACACTTCTATTAAAGAGCACCATGAATGCCACAAGCAGATGAAAATCAGATCGATCCACGTGTACTCAAGCACACTCAGTAGACTTCAGAGAATCAAATACCAAGATCGGCCAAAATAATAACTAAACCTTGAACCAGACAGGTTTTGACCAAATGCATCTTGTTCAATAATTGCAAAAAACAAAACAGATGTCTGTAGCCCGATTGTGCAAAGCATCTTCGCTAGAACATTTTTTAACCCCGCTTAGTTCACATAATTTAATTTGGCTTGGTTTTTTAATAGTAGTCATTGATGTTGCTCAGATTTGAATTCAAAAAATAAAATCATTTTTGGTTCAGTTAGGTCTAATGAGCATTCAATCCCAGTTGGATTATGCTGAAACCTTTACGACTTTTTTATCTCAATTTTCCTCACAAACTGGACCCAACCGAACCATGAACACTCCTAGGTACAAGCAGATTCTCACCTGAAGCAGCTTATTCCCAGAGCTATTGTAATTTCATGGATGACAGATGTGGCGAAGTGTAAATAGAGTCCCACTGAGTTCAGAAAAAGAATTGTAAGGTATAAAACAAAACTGTAGCAGCACATGGTAAGAGCAATATGAATTATTGCACCAACTCAAAACTTAAAAATGCAAAATCAGAAAACAAAACATTGATTAACTTGTGCAGAACGGTTTCTAGTGTAAAACAAGCAATTAAAGACATATCACCACTATGAACAAAAACAAGGTAACAGGCGCTTACTTGTGAATACACAGTAACCAAGAAGAACCCAGAACTCATCAACTAAAGCAACTCTGCAATAAAAGGTTCTCGTAAAGTTAACACGACAGTCAAAAATAGATCAAATAGATGCCTATTGTTTAACATCAGAGACTAAAACAATATGACCAGTGACCACTTACCCATCATTCAGTCTGGCTGCGAGTGCATTTGCGATGGCAAATGGTAGATATAACAGAGACTGCAGGAAAAAATACTTGTTACTTGTGCAGCACTCGTTTGTTAATTAAGTTTACATATAAAATAAATTTCCCAGGAATGATGTTGAGAACTGAAAAACAGCAGAAATGGAAACTTCTGTGGGAAAGGAAATTCAACAATAACCAGTTTGATACTAGAGGTAAGAACACCCAATAGTCCTCCCACAAGTATTCCTTCAGAACATTGATATGAATACTTCATGGAGAACAAGTCTGCATTATTTTATTGCTCAGAACATATTAACTCTAATAAACGAGCAATTGTTGTGTCTCATAAGTGCCAGTGAAACAGCTCAAGATAGGGCAGAACATTTGTTGGATATTTCAGTGAATTATCCAAAACGTTAATATACATTAGACTTGAGAGATCTAAATATTCCTGCAATGATGGTGATGTACACCAGAATCTCAAAATTTTCTATTAAAGCATAAGGACAAACTTTCCACAGATGTTTAATACTTGAAAACTGAACAAACCATACCATACACATGTTGGTTTTCAATCCCTTCGGTTCATCACACAAGTGAGACAAAATCATCCTTCCCTGTCAAATGAAATTTCCTCTCAGAAATGGTGCAATACAAGTCAAACGTTTGCACTTTGCAGTGCTTGTATAATTTAGAAAATATTTAAAAACAGGAGCATGCACAAATGAATACCATTAGATCCCAGTTCCCCAACAACCCACTGTAAACACATCATCAAGAACATACAAAACTTTTGTTTGCATTTGGTTTTGTGATCCAATTCCAGACAAAAGTAGTAAGGAGCTGTCATGAGAACGTATGCTAACTGTTGACATGAATGGATCTAATTTTATGTTGAGATACAACACCGAATAACATGTGAATGTGCATTCCTTTTGGGATCTGCACACTGATTTCATTTTCCTTTCCTTTTTTTTTAGTTTTTTTTATTCCGCTTCAAATGCCTAACTCATCTGTAACAGAAACATATGCAATCATATAGCTAGAATTTAAAAGTTGACTGTTTGAAGCACCACCATGTGCAAAACTTTAATCTGCATTCCTATAAAATTTCAGACTTTCTTAGATCCCTAATAATATGTGCTAAATCCACTTCAAAAGAGCATATAAAAGCTATGATGGGGAGGCGCAACTGCATGGTTGTGATGAACCTAATTTGCACTGTATTCAAAAACCATGTGTGACTGCATTTTGCAACAGTGCCCACGTAATTTGAGTGTGTTAAGACACAGTTCCAAATTCGCAAATCCATAATGGTCATGTGGTTAAAAAAAACCCTTTAAAGTGTAATAGATCCCTGACAATATCATAGTCAATCTATTTGGAACCAGCTCCACCATTTTAATACAAATTCTCGCAACTGGCAAACTTTCAGGCAGAACACCAGACTGCACAGGTTTCTACTCCACTGTCCACCTCAATCAACCATCCCTTAGAATGACTAAACTAATGGATTTCAATTTGAAAAGGAAACAGAACAGCAATTTAGAGAACTGAATGGAGACAGATAATTGTCAAAAGGTAGTCACGTGACTTACCACAAGAAACCCAAATGCAAGTCCAGTTCCCAATATGACCAAATGAGGATAATTTGACATTAGATCAGATGGAGACAGATAATCCCTGCAGAAGAAGCAAGGTCCATATGAAGACCAAGATCCTCATCTTAAACCCAATGTGTGTCAAGAACCACATTGAAAAAATGTAACAGGTTGAGGCATACCACAATAGGACTCCGCCAACGAGCACAACAAAAGGGTAAAGCTGATAGCAATAAGGAATAATAAGACATTCACAAAGCTTTCATATAATTAAGAAAGGAAAGTGAAAATGGTGACAAAATTACCATTGCTAAAGCCAGCAACATGCTGCCTTTTCTTGCTTGAACAACCTTGTAGACATTAGACACGCTGTAGAAAAAAGGTCACATTGCACAAATATATAACATTATGTAATGTAGATCCAAGATAACCTTCACCAAACAGCTACATCATGGCCTACATGTGAACTCTAAAGACACCAACAGTACAATCTATAACAGGCAATTCATGCTAACCAATGGCACAAATGACCCCGTAAAGGAAAATTCAAACACATCTGCAACAGCTGAAACCCCTAGACCTCCACCACCCCTTCCAGTGAAAAATACAATGATGATGTCATTTTCTCAGCATGTGCAAGTTATAACTTTGGTTACTCTTTCTTCATAATTGAACAGGTAACCATAAAAAGTTTAAACAAATGCAATTGAACAAGAAAGGAAAAGATCATAACTAGGAACATTAGATGTAAATTATGTGTTACACACGCAAGAGAACTATTTTTTCAGCCATTTTAGATATATATATAATTGCTTACTTGAATCCCACTGTAGGTATAACAGCAAAAGCTGTCATTAAAAACTGCACAACTCTGTAAGTTGGGATTTCTGCAGTCAAAAAATTAAAAATAAAAAAATAAAGAGCAAAAGAAAACTTCAGTTACACATGAAAAAGAAAACTAAGAAATAAAGTACAAAGGGGCAAGGAGAAAACAAAATACAGATGCAAAAGGAAAGCATGAAGGAAATGACAAAGTTGTGTGTAACCCTAGCCAAGTCCTTTCATTTAACATGTATGGTATCATTGCCTATTTTAACTAGTGTTTCTGCCACCAGGATTGAGATGATGACAAACCAAATAGAATCTACATTCTAGCACTGTTATATAACTTGGACTAGCTAAGTAGGTCGACCTGGAGCCTAGACTGGTCCAAGTTCATCAAAAAATAGGTGCGACCTATTCGACTTGGTAAAACCCGTTGATTGTTTAAAAAAAAATCAGAACAACATCGTTTTTTATTTTAAAAAAAAAAATAGTTAACCCATGTCAACTTGCCCTACCTGTGACTTGAGCCTTGCCTCAAGGCGACCTCTGAGTCAGGTTTTCTTAAAAAAAAAAAAAAAACCATAGTGAAATCCCACCAATTAAAAAGCAAAATCTGGAAACTCAAACATCACTTAAGAAAACACGTCTTACAGGGAAAAAAACACTAATGAGAAAGAAGACAACAACAAATTACTCCATGAAAATAGTGAATGCTAATACATCAAAAAGAATCAAAGAACACAAATGAAAAAACAAGTGATGGACACGAAAATGTATAAGAGACTACACATATATTGAGCAAGTCCTTGATCTGAATTGCATTATCAATCAAGAAAAATGTCAAACAATCACAATTTAGGTTTGTGCGCATAATCTGACATTATGCACAAAATTTTCTGCAAAAAATATCCAACAAATCTCATTTCAGTAGATGACATGTGAGGTGAAATAAAATCCTGGGAAAGTCATTAAATGTCTCTAGCAAGGGAAAAGGTAGAAAAACAATGGAATGATGCATTCATTGCCAAGCATTTTGTGAAATTGTAGACTCTTACCACTTACAAATGGCAACCAAGTCAAGAATGGGAAAGACATTGCAAACTGTTGAGCCCACCACCCGGCACCTTAAAAGGAAAGAACTTGAATTGGAAGAAAAGGAGACAATAGAGAGAAACAAAATGGACGCAGAAAAAATTATCATGATATACTATATTAAAAAACTGTGCAACAAAATCAAGGGTATTGCAGGTTTGAAGAGCTTACCTACTACAGCTGTAAGAAAATGAGCCATGTATATTAGCATCAGACCCTCTGTAGGTCCATTAATTGCTGGAAGAATAAGAGTATTGGTGAAAAAGCTGGACACAAGGAAGCAAAAATCCAAATTGTCAATAACATACAAAATTTACAAGAGTGAGAACATGAGGAAAATAATCAAACAAAAGACCTCAGTCAAGAAAAGAAGATGTCAGAAGGTCCGAGCAAAATAAAGAGAAATCTAAATAGAACTTATGAAGTCATATTACATCATTCAAATCCATAGAAAACAAATAACAGCAAATTTGTATCACTTACTTTTCCCATGTTGCACAATAAAATGGAACGGCTGAAATAAGCCAAAACCAGAAAGTATCTCTTCCACACATGGCAGTGCTACCAAAAGCCATGCTTTCGAACTGAAAAACAACAAGAAACAGATATTGAAACTGAATCTGTTGGGGTAAAAAGACTAGAGATGGAAAAATGCACACCGCACAAGCAAGCGCATCACATCCTGCAATAAGTTGGAAAAAAAAAGGCACATTAAGAAACAGTCACCAATATTAAATAGTTGGGGAACAAAGACAGTTTATGTAACAACATAAATCACCATGGTCAAAAAGCTCCCCCAGTGGACTGGACGAGTTTGTCCGCCGAGCTTGTTTTCCATCAACAGCATCAAAAGTCTGGGAAATTAAAACCAAGTCAGGAAAAGCCATGTCACGCACATTAAGAAAAGCATATTAACTACAATGCCTGAGAGAACTAGAATCAACCTGATATAAAAATAGAAGCAATCCGTGCGCAAAATGAACCCATCTCGGCGGAGGCGTATCCAAGCGAGGTGAATAAATCTAAAACACAAACACAAACCCCAAACTAGGAAAGAAAGAAAAAACATCTCCATAACTGACATTTTTACGAAATCCCAACTTACATAACCGAGAAATGCCGAAGTCACTAAGAACATAAATCCCATAAGCGTAATCTTAAAAAAAAAAAAAACATGAACAAATCAGGAAAAGAAACAAAACAAGAAAGCACAGCCCAATAATTTAGCATCACTAATCAAAGAGTAAAGTCCACTTTATCGTACCATATTCGGCCTGCAGCAGATCCATAAGTAAATTAAATCCATTTTCACACCCAAAAAGAAAAGGTGAATATAGTGAATATTCTAATTTTAATCAAAGTAAAAGAAGAATACATATCTATGTCGCATAAATGAAGGAACTTACGGCATCCAAAGAGGGAAGAGGTTAACAAAGCGAGCCCAAAAAGGTTGCAAAACATATTTAGCAACACAAGAGTGATCTACTCCACTGTATTTGTATTTGTGCAGTGCTGCTATTCCATGTGACCCTATATATCCCAT
>Ga0325402_1004577_pt1 | contig 12770 bp, 5 predicted proteins | sample PopdelMetagenome_22_FD_207212 | JGI IMG/M metagenome (GOLD analysis project Ga0325402, IMG submission 207212) | Populus deltoides microbial communities from Bellville, Georgia, United States - Xylem-PdKOR-R3 | ecosystem: Host-associated > Plants > Phyllosphere > Stem > Wood/Secondary xylem... | reverse complement strand
TCTGTTGAAACAGAATCCATATCGAAGTCCAATGATCCAACATGAAAGACAAGTTCGTTTTGGAAGTGACATTAGTTGCAACATATATAGTTTCGTTTATTTAGGATTAAAGTTGCATAATAAACTATTTGTTTATAAGGACACCATCAAAAATATAAAATAAATTTAATGCTTGAATCATTTTAAAGTAAATTTCTGTTGTAAATAAAAATATATCATCTTTATCTCAATTATTTTTTTCTTTCATGTTTTAAAGCTAGTTATTTCTTGTCTGTTTAGAATTGTTATTCCAAGTATTTTTTAATTGAAAATGTATTAAAATATTATTTTATTTATTTATTTTTTATATCAACATTTTAAAATCTTTTAAAATATAAAAAAAATTAATATAAAATATTTTTAGATAAAAAATTACTTTAAAAAATAAATTATAATATTTAGCGTTTAGGATTATGACACAGAAACATTTTCAAACCCTAAAGAAACAGTCGATAACGTTTCCTTGCCATTCCATTTTCTCACAAAAGTCGCTACATTTCCCACACAATTCAAGGAAACCATGGAGTCGTCGTATTTCGTTCGTATGAAACACATTATTAGCTACTCAGCAATTTGTAAAGGTGACATTTTCACTAGGGTGATTCAGTAATGTGTCAGACGTGACTTTATGGGCCTAATAATGTATGATAATTAATTGAAATCATGCCGTTTTTGACTAAGAAAAGTGAAAAGAAATCAAGTACCTCCACTAATTAATGCACGGGTAATTATATTAAGCATCGAACAAACCACTATAGAACTATGAACCGTAGTGATTAAATGCAATGATTGCCTACGATAGAACTGATAGTACTAAAGATTCAAGGTTGCAACCATCCCAAAGCAAAAGCTCCACCTACTACTGGAGTAATTTTTTCATGGGCTCCAACTTAATTAGATTATATTGAATTTTTTCTAAGAAGACACCCAAACAGTTAAAACTTGAAGATTTTCACTTGAAAAGTTAAGATTTTTACCTTGAAAAATAAATAAAATTGAAGTTGCTAGTATATAATATAATAAAATAAAAAACTTGATCATTACATTAACTAACTGGAACAGTGATGCACTCCTGACTTGCATTTGTCAGATGGTTGGAGCTGGATAGTCTCCACAGTATTTTTTAGAATTCTAAGCAAGATTATTAACCATGATAGCAAATTATTTTCATGGACAAGTCTGCTTAGTGGAGTGTGCCTTCAAACTCAAACCCCATAACAGTAAACTGATGGTCCGTAAATGCTGATGTACCCCCAATTCTCTGACAAAATTATATATGGTGTTGGGAGTGTGCTAATGGATGCACTTTTCTAAAGCCATACATGTACTTGATTTGATTTGACTGAGTGTCTTGCTTTGCCCCTGTGTTTTTCCAGCCATGCACATGAGATCTGAAGTAGCAGAGATGGAGAAAGAGAGAGATTTGTAAGTTAAAAAGGTAAATCACCCTTTGCATTAATCCATAAACCTTCTCTCACAGTGGTGTTAACAACTATCTGCGAGGAAACCCAGAGTTTATACAGATCAAACCCATGCATTTTTTCATGGGATCTAAGTTAGTAATTAGAGACACAAAAACCCAGCTGGGTTTAAAAGAGAAAATACATGGAAACAAAATACAATATCACGAATCACAATGGAGAAGATGTTAAAAAAAAGAGAAACTTTAGGGCAGCTTCGTCTTAAGCCATCTACTCCAAGCAAACATGCACCACCATCACACTACTGATCATCTTTTCACCTGAGCATTGATGTTAGAGACCGAAAAACCACTTCTTCACAAGGGATAGTAAGGCCCATATCATGATCAAAACCAAATTCCTCTTCTGCTCGTTGAAGCAAGAATTGAAACTCAGGGTGGCTCAAGAATGAGATTGGAACAATGTATCTACTCCTGTTTTCACCAACATACACAGCAAAGTGACCTTTTGGTACGTCAAGTGGGAGGCCATCATCATCATAGCCGTGTTTCTTGCCCAAGCTTGAGCATCTCTTGAGAATCTGCTTAAGGACGGCTGTTTGAGGTAGTTTCTGTGATTTTCTAATGGCCATTTCGAGTTTGAGATGAGTGGTGAGAAAGGGTGAATGGTAAAGAGAGATAAGAGTTGGAAGTAAAAGGTAATGGTGGTGATAGGAGGATTGGAGGGTGATGGTGGTATTTATGAAGAAGGTAAGGGAGAGAGAAAAGAAGAGGTAGTGTGAGATAGATAGGGAGAGAGGGGTCATGTGGAGTGTAGGGGCAGAGGACATACCACGGGTATTTTGGGGTCTGTGCTGATGAGGCAAGGACATGGTGGGAGCCAAGCCTATTGGGTTTGCACTTCAATGTTGGCCCTCCTAATGACACTATGGACCCCCTCTCGCTCTCAGCTTTAATTTTCAACTTGCTTTTTTCAAAAAAATAATAAAAAAATGCCTTGCATTTACATAGCTGATGTTTAATGCCTGTTTGCTCCTTGTGTTCTCTCCTTTTCATGTTGTTTTTCGGTGCATGTTCTATCATGGTTCGAGTGTGAAGCTCCATCCTTCATGCCACGCTGCTAGCTACCCCCCCCCTTTCAGCTCATCACCTTCACTTTGCAATGGATTGCAATCTTTTACACTCTTTCAAGTTCACAAAAACCCAGATCATTTTTGCCTCGTAGTTTCATTTCCATCTCTGGTGAGAACTCAAATATATTATCTTTGAAAGCTCTCCAGCTTCTCAACTAATTTGTCCACAATACCTTGGTCTTATGTCTTCGGTTCCCTTGAGACAAGATAACAGGGCCACTCAACTTTTCAATCTCTATCTACAACAGTCTTCAATCTTCACTGCATATAACACATCTCTGTGTTTATTTGAACTTCATTTTTCTACTTTGTTTACTAATCCCCCACCCCCCTCATATACCTGAAATCACGGACCCATAAGTGTACTGGAGAGTACAAGCCTGTGAATGCTTTGGTTCCTTGTGGCTGTAGGGCTTGTGATTCTGTGGACCGAGTGACAGATAAAACAACAGTTCTTACACAGTACGTAGGTCCAAATATTCGCGAACCCATGTGCACATGACTGCTAGCTTTGTAGGTGTTTGACCTCAACACCTTCACCTTCACATTGTAACAACTACTTAGAAATATCCTGAGCTTAAGCCGTAAAATCTAAAATGTCATACTTGTTCGTGGATAATCTAGTTTATTCATGACCTACAAACATCAATACGTGAAACACTTGAACAATCTCATGTCTTCGACACCTAAAGCTGCTTTTTATTTATTTATTTATTTATTTTGTTATCCAACAATACCCAAAGCTTTCAAATAGTCATACATGTCTTCGTAGCTTATATTTTGATGAGTGTATTTTCTACTCATCCATGAAAATGTGTTAACCTATCCAAATATAGATATGACAGCTATTAAATTCAATATACTTAAATTCATTTATGAGTTAAGCTCAAATTACCATAAATCTTACAAGATACCAAACCCAATATAATTCAATTTAGTCATGAGTTGAGTTCAAGTCACTATAGGCTTGATAAAATATTAGACCTAAAATACTTTGATTCAACTATAAGCTTAGTTCAAGGTATTATAGGTTTGGTGAGTTGTCAAATTTATATAAATAAGTTCAGCTGTGAACTAAACCCAAGATATCATAGGTTTGATGAGCTACCAGACTCATTTCCCCTAAGTTTGGCTACACGCTAGACCTAATTAGCCTTAGAGATTTATGTTATTGACATGATATTTTCATGTTAAAATCGATCACCTACCTACATCTTTAGGTGTATAAAAAATAAAAAAAAACAATCATCTCCTTACTCCTGCAGGTGTATAAAAGGTCTCTCAAAGGTCTAAAATATTTCCATCTTATTTATGACGTGTAAGAAATTTTTATTTCTCATAAATGTCATCTAGAGAAAAACAACTCTCCAACCCCTACACTCCATCAAATCAACAAAGTTTAAGGAGTATAAATACCCTCCAAGTTTCTTGACAAAAAAGTTCACTTTTTTCTACTGTCCAAACTTATACATATTAGTTCTTAGAGCATTATTTATACAAAAATAAAAACAAATACTCTTATTCTTAAAATTTAAAACTTTTTATTTTATTTATTATTATTTCTACATTTCCACTTAAAATTATTAACTTTATTATTGAAAAATCTTTTACCATCAATTTCACACTTCTTGGGCTGAACTTCATGGCCAAGGAGAAGGAAGTATTGACATAAACATTTGATTAATCACTATACTATAAAATAATCTCATTTTGGAGTATATTGTATTTTGGGATATCATTAGATTTAAGGGACCATAGTTACGATAGGCAACTGATTATTAGATAAAATAGTATATTGTATTTTATAAAATTCTCAGACCATATATAAAATAGATCAACCTGATTATTCCGTTGTGTTCAATCTAATCATTAAATCTAATATCCATATATGAGAAAGCTATATTAGATAACCTTTCATGGATAATGTCAGGGACAACTGGCTTCTCTGAATTCTATGTACTTGCAATAAACGGATTTTGACAGGCATGAAACAGCAGCGAAACTAATAGTTGAACTGTTGTTTGATCATTTGTGTTAGATGCTGATGTAGCAGGGCATAAGCTTTTGTTTCTAAACAGCCAACATACATACTTAAGCCTGTCTTCCACAATAATCACCATTTTCACTAAGGGATGGAGAAGCCGGGCTCTAAATGACCTAAATAATAATGGAAGTAATTGTGCTTTTTTTCGTTAAATTTGCAAACCTATCTATCAGATTATCCAGAAGAGTAATGCTTCTAGTAAAAAAAAAAAAAAAGGTTTAATTTCTCAACACTAGAAGGCTTCCTCTGTGGTCCAGCTCAAACCAAAATCACCAAAATAGGAGATATAAATCTCCTTCAAATGTGTACCAATGGTTTCTTCTTATCCTGGCTCCGTTTCAGAAAAGTTACATCTCCATGTTCTAAGGCTCAGAAAGCGATCTGCAAAAACTAAATTTAATGCCTGATACAGCAATGTCCAGCATCCAGTCATTCTCCTTTTGTTTTCTCAACCTCCCAAATGTCCATGACATTGTCTTAACTCTCAGTTCACCAATCAAAACTTTATCCACTGATCAGTTTGTTCAAATCCATACCAGAGCCATCCAAGTTTCCAAAAGTTCAAATGACGTCAAATGTAATGATAATAGCATATTTAGCACTGCCCAGGAGAGATGTGAAGATCTAGCCAGATTGAAAAAAATTCTTTTAAATGGGCCACTTGATACAGAGCAAACATACCCACATACAAATAATAGGTGTACACAGTACATGCATACTATGTACGTGACACATGCTGTGCAAATATAATATACAACTGTGAGATGAAAAATTGTTTTACATCAAAAACTACTTAAGAGATGGGGAAAAATTACCCTAGGTCGCCTTCTTTGAGAGACGCTCTCCCATGTTCTGTGAATGAGATTGATTGAGAGAACGGACAACGAAAATAGGAGACTGCAAAGGCCCACCATTCTCACTGAAATGCGGTGCCCGGCTAAACCAAGAGACTGAGGTATTTTCTTTACAGTTGATAATGACCTTGCCTTTTTTGGAGCACATGAAGGCCACGTTACTGTGGCCCCCAAACTCTCCTGTAAAGACAACATGGTAAGGTCTTTTAACATCATTTCAACTACTGCAAACGGCTAGTTTACCAAGCAGACTATGTCTCAACTGTAACTACCTTGTGCCCACTCGGGATCTTTTATGAACAAACCCAAATTTCATAAATTTCTTTATTAGTTACATTAGTTTTCTCTAATAGCTATTGCCAGAAATTTGGCAAGACCTGCAATCACGATAATAAAAGAAATAACAATATGAGATGGGATTGTTCATCTCCACATCCACATGTTTTTGGCATCTGATAGCAAGAAAAATAAGCAAATAACATTACAGAGTTTATGCCATCAGGATGTGAAAATGGGAAAACAATCAACCCTGATATGATGGATTGAAAGGAAATGCTTAAATGAAATGTCCTGAAAATGCAATTATAAACTTCAATGATCATGTCAAGGTGCATGCTAAACATGGTTCTGCAGTATAAATTTATCTAAAATAATGAATCTGGTTCATAAAAACAACAGTCAAAAAATGTTATGTTGTTGTCTTTGTCCATGTTCTATACAGTCAGGAAACTGATGGTGATACCATGGCAAATGTAAACAAGCAAAACTAATTGCAGTCACATGGGTTGTAAGGAAAGTAGTCAGAAACAAAGGGCCCAAGAACGCAGGCTGGCATACCCAACAAAGATTATCACTCAGATACTGATTGTTGAAAGCTAAGGACTTCAAATATGACATAACCAACTAAAAAGACAATTGAGCAAGCATTAATATTTAGATTAGGCCCTTGACTACACGAAGCCTAGATAGAAATGGACATATGAAATTTAGGAGAGGAGAATATTATTTAGCTGGGTCCGCTTCAAGAGAATTGAAAACAATCGCAAGAATTAAGGAAGGGTTGTACCTGGTATGCTAAGCCAAGATGAAATTAACGATGGAATTGAAATCTCCATGAAAAGATATGTAGAATCCATCCAAAAGCCGGAACGGGTGCCCATTTTCATTTATCATGCATAATAAAGCATCGAAAGGACAGATACAAGTACCTGAGAAGGGTCCAGAGCTTTATTAACACATATCATACAATTCATTTTAGAAGAGTTCCAACACAAGAACATTCACTCTGAGAAAATTTGATAATCATTGAAGTTTCACAGCCACATTCAGCTAAGTACCTTATTGTTGACAGGTAGATGTATTCAGAATGAAACATCCAAAAGACCTGTGTACTACGAACACAAATCAAACATATGGAGTGCTGCTTAAAAGTAACATCAAGCTGATAATTTCATAACAAAGTAGCAGCAAAACCAGCAATAACTTAACCAGCATGCACTTGCTAACAATGACTCAATATCTGGCAAAGTATAAGAAAAATAGGAATTTCATATTGTCAAAACCTGAATCCTGGGTTCATGACTAGCAATGCAGGAGCGGTGTCATAAGGACACCTCACCTATATTAAGTCTCAAAACATGCATATCATAAAATAAATTATATAAAAATTCACAACGTTTCGTAAACTTCCAAAATATTTCATCATAAGAATAAAACAAAACAAGAGTTGGTAATACTTATTACAGTAAATAAAATCCAAACGTTAAATAAAATAGTATAATAGTAAAGCGTCTAAGACATCGAATTAAAACAACTAAAAGAAAAGCCTCCCAGAACAAGGCATACCGACCAAAACTGAAAAAGCAGGAACACTTAACAAAGTCCACCTGCTAACATAAACTAAGAACCTAAAATAAGATTAAAAATGAGGGGCGAGTTTAACCAACTTAGTGAGAGAATAACATTTAATATACATCTCAGATACTAATAGTTTGCAAGTCGATATATCTTGATATAAATATACATACTAAGCATATTAACATAAGATAGTGAAATACATGTCAGAGATCAGATGACACCCGAAGATGATCACTGTAGGAGGATCAGTCGCTACAGGTTGATGCCTCTCTCACCAGCTTGGTATACATACCATGTGCTCATAGACTAACTACTTTTCGTTAGTATGAAGTTACTGACAAGCATACCAATACCAAGACATAATAGATACTCATATGATTATTAAAGCAATGTATATCATATCATATTATATCAAATAGAATTTAGTTCAATATAATGCAAATGTAAATTCAAGAATGGATGACTACTCGAAAAATAAAGCAACATAGATAAATATTCAAGAAATTAACTAGTTGTACACGTAATATAAGCAACATATATATTTATTTATATCACATGCATGTTAAAGATTATTCCACTTACTTGAAAAATAAAAGCAAAAGACAAACGAAGACTACTTAAGATCGTTAACGAATATGGAAAACACTAAAAAATGACTCGAAGTAAAATAACATAAAAGATTAAAACTCTAAACTTAAAGACCAAAATGTAATTATAAAACTAAATTGATTCACCTGATCGATCCCAAGCATAACCCAAATTGATCGAACCTAAGAGACCCGATAAAACTCTACTACTGGGTCAATCGGTTGACTGAAATGTCCAACCGGTTGACCTCCATCACAAGCCAGCCAGCCGGTCGGTTTAAACCAATCAATCGACCAGCAACAACCAGTCAACCGGTCGACCAGTTCAACCCAACCGGTCGCCGGTTGATCGGGATTTCCAGAATTCCGATCTGCCAGCCTTCAAATCTACATATCCCCCCATAAAAAAACATTCTGTTCTTCAAAAAACCCATAATCCAGACAAAATATCAAACTGATTTTGAGTAGGACTAAAACCCTAAACATTAATTATTAACTCTTAGATCATTCAATCATCAAATCATAATAAAAACCCTAATTCTTCTTAAAACCTTCCACAATCAATCCCTAATCAAGAATAACAATAAGAAGGGAGATACTTGTTTTTCTACCCTTCTTGAAACCAAAACCTTAAGTTCAAAACTGAATTCTTGGTGTATATGGGTGCATGTCACGGCAAAGAGAAAAAAAAGAAAGAAAGGAAAAGAAAATTCTCTTGGAACATTTTCTTTAAATTCCTAGTTTAATTGGGTTGGGTTTGGGCTAAACCTTTAGCTTAGATTGAGCTAAGAATATGGGTCTTACATTGACATTGGTAAGAGATAATCTAAAAATTGTTCCACCAGCAAAATACCTAATTCTTTTCTGTATAATAAGGATGATGAAAAAAACATGATTGCATATCTTATTACAGCTCGCAGGTCACTTTCCAATATGGTGATATGGCCTTGCATGTTAAATCATAAATTCTAACCCTCTGTGCAGGTTCTGCAGTCATCATAACTACACAAGTCATGAGTTGAGAAGGCAGCTCTAAAAAATCCTGCTAGTGCTAACAAATCTAAAAAACCAGAGAACTTTCATGCCTGTTTGGAGTTCCTGCTTGCAACTCAGAACAAATCAGCATTAGTCAATGAGTCAACATACACTTATCAAATGCAGTTTTGAAGCACTAACTTAGACAACATATATCTGAAGTAAATTTAATTTTTATTGAAATTTAATCAAATGATACAGCATATTGTTTGTTGATACAGAGCTACATTCTCATATATAAACATAAAGAGGTAGAAATGGAAAGAAAGTACAAAGAACTACCCTCTTCTGAGAAAATAAATATCATTGCTACATGCCTATGCCATCATTTGCTTCAGCCTAAACCAATGCGAAGTAGAAATCTCAAAACTCTTCATAAGTGCATTCACTGGTTGGAGGGAGATTTCAAGTGTTGATCCTGCCCATTTATCAAGCTTATTTGCCGTCGGAGTTTTGCTATATGAGCCTGCACCTAACAAATCAAATCTAAACTTTCAATAATAGCCCATAACACTTCCCTATGCCAAACAGTTTGCTCATGTGACTCATCAAGTTTTAGTGAAATTAGGAAGCATGCAGCTAATGCAAAAAAAAAAAAAAAAAAGAGTCAACAGCTCTTTTATGTTTCATCATTAAAGAGCATCCATCAACGATGCAAACAAGTTGGGATTCAAACCACAATCAATTCCAATTTATTTTTGAACTCAATGTCAGATAAACCAAAAAAAAAGGAGAATAGTTCAGCACAATTGAATAAGAATGTTTAGGGTGATAAAGCAATATATGGGAAGAAATATTCACTATATGTTAGCTTCAAGGGACTAGTTTCTAGTTCATAGAAAAAAAAGTTATTCACCAGCCCTGTGAAAATTTTCTGAGTGGGAAACTACAGATTTATCAATACATAAAACTTTTGTTCACTAACAACTTAAGAAATCAGGAATTTGTGTGAACTTTTAAGATAAACAGATATCCAAATTATGCTTTCTTGCCCAGTAATACCCTGCTCCAAAATCAAATTCCGCGCAGCCCATCTAGAAGTCTTTCTGTAAAACAGAACTCCATGAGGTATTGATCTACCAATTTAATGTATTTATGGTGTAGTAGAGAGCCATTTTGCAGGAAATAGTGCCCTCCTATTGTCTTCTTTCATTCCTGCTGTCCCAGAGGCCAGTTTATTAATAGTTCAAATCCTTCTAACTAGCTAACCCATTAAGATGGCATATATCTTACTCCAAGCCAATGTTGAACAAGCATTAAGAAGGTGATATTTAACAAATATTACCACCAACACACATTATTTTGAGTCATCAATAACAGGCTAAAAGTTGGTTCATGTACTCCTGTTTGCATTCTCATATTCTTCCTTCCTGATAAAATTTCTTCTATAAGGGAAAAAATAGAGAGAAAAAGAAAGAAATTCTTTCTGACCTGCTGACGAGCTGCAGCAAGCTGCAGCAGCTTATCTGCTTCAGAGAATTTCATAAACCACTGGGCTAGAGGATTATCTTTAGTGTCTCCTCTCTTCCTTTTACTTGTATCTTCAACCGGCACTGTAAGAAAACAAGAAGTTAATTTATCAATCCAAAGGAAGGCGAAGAGCACTACTGGCAGTAGACAGCTAAGATACATACTAGGAGGAGGCAAAGTAAAACCAGCAGGTAATCTGGGTAGATTTACAGCTGGATGACTCTGTACACGAGCTAAGAAACCCTCTGAAGGCTCCGGGAATACGATCTCATCATATGATTCTACAACAACAGGCTTCTTAATTGACACAGGGCCAGGTTCATCTTCTGGGTACAACTTCAAATGATGATATCTGTGAATAACTTAAGCCTTCAACAAACCAATTCTGAAGTTTGACCACTTTTAAGCTTTTCATTATATAAGGGAATGCAATATGATGTTGGTCCTAACTGAATGGAATTCATTCAACTGAATCACCACATATTTCCAATATTAGCAAATGAAAAGATCTGCAGTCATCAGAGTCTTATTAAACTGGAAATCAACTCACTTTAGATGTTCAGTCAACTAATTGATTATTCCCAAAAAAGTGATTAGATAAAGGGCCATATGTTTTAAGCTATATGCCACTAATACCTTGCTGCTGATGAATCGAGCATGTCCAAGGAGCAGAGCATATATATTACTATGATGCAAAGGGAGGAGAAGAATATGAAACTGAGTAGGATTTTGCTTCAAATTATATATGGTTCTATCCTACCTTTCAATAATTTTACAGCAGTTCATGTTTGCCATGTACTCCAATAATACAAAGAATGTCTTGCTACAAAATTAATAGGCCAAATCCATAGGTTCTAAAAACATTTTATACTGAAATGTGAATGACATGATAGACAAAGGAACTCACAGGTTCAAAGGCTTATCACACACATCACTGTGAAAATACAGTGTAATGGCAATCTCAAATTCACCCCAGCCTGCTTCTGATAACTCAAAAGGAGGTGCCTCAATGACTCTTGTAGGATTATTGAAACTAGAATGAAGCTGAAAAACAGCTCGCTTTATCACTACACCAAGATCCTCGTTAGTGGCCCCACGTACATATATAGTCCACTTATGAGATTGATACCTGATTGACAAAATATTGATATCATTGATTCAAGCACACAACGAACAAAAGAATGGGCAGTAACTTGAAGATTAATTAACAATTTACTTACTCGTTAGACTTTTTTCCAAGCCAGAATGCTATGTTGCCATAAACTATTGGAATGCTGATTTCGACATCTTTGAGCTTCTTGTTCAAAATCTGTGCCGATTCCTAAAAGCAACTAAAACAAAGAAAGTAATGCAACTAACGAGCAATGCCTCATGATTCCTAGTTTCTTATTACAAGTATTAGGCAACAATTCTGGTATGAATCGAAATCAAATACTATTAACTTAAACTACCCAAAGTTTATGAACATATAACACTCAGTTGACATAAGACAACAGGTTTACGGCTGAGATTGAAAAGAACGACCTTTGGTTTCTGTGTATCATCACTTCATGAATTCAATGAGATGCAACCATTCAGTTCACATCTGCAATAAAATTTTAAACTAGCAAATCCTACCCACAACACCAATGAACCAATCATTAGAAAAGCAGAGCTTTTTAAAGGAGTTTCAATAGACAGTTTTCATAACAACAAGTTTTAGCTTTCTGGGCACAATTATTTCAGTAAATCCAGTAATTATAAATATCCAAATCAAAATTAAAAAAAAAAGAATTCACATTCAATCATTACAAAAGCCCCATAAACCCTAGTCAAGCAATAAAAAAGTCTTTCAATAGGGTCAAGAAACAATTTTGAGCATCTAGGCTACATTATCTTACTGATTTAAAGACGTGTAGTTGTCAAATTGAAAAAAAAATCATAAAAAAAGTTAGTACCTTCTTTTCAGTGTTCTCTTCAGGTTTGCTCATTTTGGTTCTCTATGATTCGGGTGTGGGTCGTCTTATATCAACAGGATAATAATCTTATCCGTTCTATTTTGATGAAGATGAGCTGTTTGTCATACCCTTTTAACAACACCTTCTTGTGAGATAAACATCGGAGTTGTTGATTCCACAAAAATAGGGTTTGTTTTCTGCTAAATTACAGTGACCGTTGGGTTGAAGAAGTAAATTGCCCACTGTTGATTCTAATAATGCATCACACCTAGCCAATCAGAGGGAGAGGTGTCATTATTGGGCCAAAGTTATTGGTCCAAAGTTCCTAATAAGGCCTTTTTCTTAGGTTAAGTCGGCGGCCCGCCCGACAGAACTGGTTGAATTTTGTATTAAC